>SDBT01000864.1_pt1 | contig 50437 bp, 64 predicted proteins | sample 2277101 | NCBI WGS metagenome assembly SDBT01 (sample SAMN10404973, study PRJNA504765) | marine sediment metagenome | isolation source: marine sediment core GS10_PC15, 103 cmbsf | place: Arctic Ocean: Southern Knipovich Ridge | collected 2010
TATAACCTGTACAACTGGACCGACTGGCAGGCGCTCGACTATCGAGAGCGCGCGGAGGCGGTGGCGACATACCGGATGCACCACCTGATCGAGCTACATGGTAACGACGCGGTCAGTCACGAGATGAAGCGGCGAACAGCCTCAAGGGGTTCGTAGTGGCACCCAAGATCGAGGACATAGGCGTCCGGACGGTCATTGAGAATCTGGGCCAGTTCCTGTCCGGGATGGACCGGTACAACCGCGCCATCGGGCGTGCTGAGGAATCGACCAGGCGGTTCGGTGAGCGTGCGACCCGTGCCGGCGCGTCTTTGGCCGCGATGGCGGCGCCGATTCTCGGCATTGCGGCGTTGTCGGTCCGAACCTTCGCGACGTTCGAGCAGAGCATGGCGAAGGTCGAGGCTATCACGCAGGCGACGGCCGAGGAGATGGCGGAACTGACGGCCATTGCGCAAGAGATGGGCCGCACGACCGTCTTCACCGCTCAACAGTCGGCCCAGGCGTTGAGCTTCATGGCGATGGCGGGCCTGAGCGTGACGGAACAGATGGGCGCGCTCCCGAAGGTCCTCCAATTGGCCGCGGCGGGAGCCCTGGACCTCGGATCGAGCGCGGACATTGTGACGAACATCATGGCGGGCTTCGGCCTCGAGGTGAGCGAGCTGGGACGCGCCAACGACGTACTTGTGACGGGCTTCACCTCGGCCAACACCGACTTGGTTCAGTTGGCCCAGGCGTTCAAATTCGCCGGGCCGGTCGCGAAGGCGGCGGGGATCACTTTCGAGGAGACGGCGGCCTCACTCGCCCTGATGGGGAACGCGGGCATCCAGGCGTCGATGGCTGGCACTGGTCTCCGCGGTGCCATCACGCGACTGTTGAACCCGTCGAACGAAGCCGCGAGCATCATCCAGAACCTTGGGCTCCAAGTGTTGGACGCCTCCGGGAAGATGATCCCGCTGGTCGACATCATCGAGCAACTTGAGACATCTGGCCTGACGGCGGCGCAGGCGATGCAGGTGTTCGGTCAGCGGGCTGGCCCGGCTATGTTGGCGTTGGTGAGCCAAGGGTCCGCAGCCCTCCGCGAACTCGTCGTCGAGATGGAGGCGTCCGGCGGGACCGCGGAACGCATCGCGACCGTTCAGTTGGACACGTTACAAGGGTCGTTGACGCTCCTGAAGAGCGCCGCTGAGGGAGCGCAAATCGCCCTCGGCGAGGGCCTTGCGCCGGTGATACGCGGGCTCGCAGAGGCGATGCAGCCCGTCCTCGCGGGCCTCGCGATATGGATAGAGCAAAATCCCCAACTGGTCTTGACAATCGTCGCCCTGGCGGCGATTGTGGGCACACTCGGGATCGGCCTCTTGGCCGTAGGTTTCATTATCCCGGGTGTCGTGGCGGGGTTTGGGCTAATCAGCACAGCAGTCGGATTCCTCACGACCCAGGTGATCGCCCTGTTGGTCGCCCTGGGTCCCATAGGGCTGATCTTTCTCGCCATCAGCGCCGTGATACTCGCCGGTATCATCATCTGGCGCAATTGGGACAAGGTTCTCGGCGCTGTCAAGTTCACGCTGAACGCGATCGCGACGGTCATCAACGTCATCCTCGAGGGGCTGGCGTTGATTCCCCGGCTGTTCGGGCTGGACGTCTCCGTACCGAACATCCCCACGTTCGCCGGCGGGGGCGTGAGCCGCGGTGGCCCTGGCCTCGTGGGGGAACGGGGCCCTGAGGTGGTGAGCCTGCCGCCCGGCGCTGTCGTGGCGCCCGTCTCGCGGTCCAGCACGTTCAACGTGACGGCCAACTACTCACGGAACCAAGACCCGCAGACCCTCCGGTCCGACCTGGAAGCGATGACGATGGCGGCGGGAGGGTAGGGTGAACCATAAGGACGTCGGTAGGGCGCTGAACGCGACCGAGTGGAAGAGCCCCGACACGCACCGATTCACGGCCCAGGCCGCGGGCGACATGGTGGTCGTTAATGCCAGTCGCGTGATGGTGCGGCTCCCCGTCGGCACCGAGGGGCAACTGCTCGGGGTCGTGGGGGGCGTGCCCACATGGAGGACTGAGTAATGGCGGGCGAACTCAAACACCCATCAGTCGGTCCCGTACTGGCCCGCGAAGAGTGGGAATCCGGCAGTGTTCATGAGCTCGAAGGCCAGCAGGCGGGCGACATGATCACCGCGCCGGACGCGACCACCCTGACCCGCCTGGGGGTTGGGGCAGAAGGCCAGGTGCTGCGGTCCATCAGCGGCCAGCCCGCGTGGGGGTTCGCACCTCAGGACGTGCGCTTTGCCTTCGCCGACGCGGTCGTGTTCGATATGACCCTGGAGAATCCGACGTTCGGGTTCCAGATCACATGAAGCTTCCCCCGGGCACTATCCGAGTCTATTACCGACTGGCCGTCACCGACCCCCGTGGTCGGGTTGTGAGCCGCACCCATTGGCGACTGTGCCGGTCTTACGTCCAGCAGTGGACCCAGGGCTGGCGCATGTTCTTCGTGAGTGCCGCTGAGGCCAGCGTCCGAGATGTACTGAACGCGCTGCAGACGTTGACTGACCCCACGACAGTGGGGCAGGTGTTCGGTCGCGTCACGGCGTCTGGGGACGCCCGGGGGATCGTCATTGGGACAGACGGTTCGGCGGTCACCATCACGGACTTCGCACTCGGCACTCAGATCCTAACGGCCACGATGACGCACCTCGGCGTCACCATCGGGCCCATTGTCGAGACCCTTCCCACGAGTGCGGAATTCACCATCTCGAGGGGCTTCATCAACGTCAGCGGGGGCAACGTGAACGTGGCCGAGGTGGGGCTCTACTGCGATGCCGTCACTGCAGCGGGCACCAAATTCTTCATGTTAGTGCGCGAGGTAGTGTCGCCCGTTCAGGTCGTGGCGGCCGGCCTCACGTTGACGGCGCAGGCACGATTGAGGATATCGGTATGATCGGCGACCTGTCTTGGCGCTATACCGTGAAGGACTCGCGGGGCCGTCGCCTGCGTAGAACCCACTGGCGTCGCTCCCATTCCTTCCTGCTTGCATATCTTCACCACGTGCGGGGGATAATGACGAGCGTTGACGCTCCCGGCGTCGTGGACCGAAACGGTGCCTCCCTCACGATAGACGTGGCCGGCTCTGTCATCTTCGCTGATGTTGATGCCCCCGCCAGTGGTACGAGCCAGGGTATATCGGTAGGCACCGGCGCCACGCCCGTCGCGATTGACGACTTCGCCCACGACGCACAGATAGCAGACGGCGGCGGCGCAGGGGAGTTGAACTACGCCGCGATGACCGTCGCGGCCCACGAACAAGGTGTTGGGTTCAGTCAGGTCCGAATGTATCGTGACTTCTCAAACACCAACCCCGCGGCGGTGACTGTGCGGGAAGTGGCGCTCCAAGCGGTAACAGGTACGTCGGGGGGCGGTTCCAGCCAATACTTTCTCGTACGGGACCTCGTGTCTCCCGTCCAGGTGGTGAACAACGGCGAGACCCTCTTGATCGAGGCCGCCTACCGGATTCAGACCTAGCCATGCCACATGCCCCGACGGAACTGACCCAGTACATCACGCCGGACGGCGTCGTGTTGGATCTCGACGTGCCGGCCCACGTGGGGAAGTGGGTCGTGAGCCAGTCCGGGTGGGGTGCGCCGCCGATCGACTACATTACGCAGCGGGGACCGTTCCAGGACGGCGCGACGGTCAAGGACTTTTTCCTCTCGCCCCGAGTGCTCCAGCTCCTCATACGGGCCAACTTCTGCGACCGGGATGGCTTCTGGGCCGGTCGCGCGGACTTGCTGAACCATCTACGCCCTAACCGGCAAGTAACGCCTACGGCAGCCGTCCCAGGCCGTCTACGGCGCATCCTGTCGACCGGGCAGGTCCGCGACCTGAACGTGTTCATCACGGAGGGTCCAAGGTTTGAGCCACGGACCGCGGGGTCCTGGGACGAATGGTCGTATCAAGAGGTGCTGCGGTTCATCGCGTATGACCCGGTCGTCTTCGACCCGACGGCGGTCGAGGCCGCGTTGGCCATCGTGTTGGACGCCGAACTGGTGTTCCCGATCACGTTCCCCATAACGTTCGGCGCCGGGGACATCGACTCGACCCTCAACATCGACTACGTTGGGACGTGGGACAGCTTCCCTGTCATCACGCTTACCGGCCCGATTGAGAATCCGACCATCTCCAACGACACGACGGGGGAGAAGATCGAGTTCGCTACCGACGTGGCGCCGGGCCAGATCATCACGATCGACCTGGCGTATGGTGCCAAGACGGTGATCGACGACTCCGGAGCGAACCTAATAGGAACCCTCACGTCGGATTCGGACCTGGCCACGTGGCACATCGCGCCGCCCCCGCTCGCCGCTGGACCGCCTGCGGGGCGGAACGTGATCCGGTTGACCGGTCGGAACGCGACGGGCTCGACGGCACTCGTGCTGACGTTCAACACAAGGTTCTTCGGTATTTGATGGGAGGTCGAGATGGCTGAAAGATCACGTCCATGGAGCGGGATCGTTACGGGCGACGCCGGGCCCTATTCGGACGACCAATGGACAGACAGTTGGGCGTCCCTCCTGGGGCCGATTATCGCGTCTGAGGGGGTGTTCCGCCGTCAAACGAATGAACTCAACGTTACCGGCGCCGTGAGTCCGGTATCGGTCAACACGGGCCGCGCCCTGGTCGACGGCACGTGGTACGAGAGCGACGTCGCGGTTGCGGTCTCGGTCCTTTCGCCCGCCGCTAACCCGAGGATCGACCGCATCGTGCTGCGGAAGGACTGGGCTCTCCAGACGGTGCGCATCACCCGCATCGCGGGGGCCGAAGGTGCCGCGCCGGTCCCACCGGCGCTCGTGCAGAACGACGGCGTCACGTGGGACACGCCGCTGTTTCAGGTGCGGATCATCGTGGCCGGGACCATCACGATCTACGCCGACGAGCGGGACTTCATCGGCCAGTATGAGCCGGCAACGTATGTACGGGACGACGAGGTGTATTTCGAAGACGACTTCTTCGACGGAGTGTCTCCCTGGGTCAACAATGAGGCAAGGCGGATGTGGCAGGTTGAGGACGCGACCGGCGGTCAAATCCTCTCGTCGACGCCTGCGGGGTTTGGAGCTGGGGCGGTAACGCTTTCTTATCCCGCCGCGACTCCCGCTGCTGGCGTCGCCTTGCATTCACTGAATCATATGCCGGACGTCATCAATGCGCGCACGACTATCCGGGCGTTCGAAGTAGCCACTGACGCGAACCTTGATCGCTACCTGGGGTATGTAAGCGCGGTCGGTAATATCATACCTAACGATGGCGTCTACTTCCGATCGGTCGGTGCCGGGAACTGGTTCGCTGTCACCCGGACTGGCGCCGCTGAGACGGTGACCGACACAGGCCAAGCCCCAACGGCGGCATGGAAGAAATGGGAGATGAAGCAGCGCGGTTCCAGTGTCGTGGAATTCTGGCTGGACGACGTACTCGTGGCGGTCCACACGACGAATATCCCGGTCGCAGTGGCGCTCGAGTTCGCCCTGGGTTTGATCGATAGCGGGGCACCTGCGGCGCAGGTCTATCAAAGAATCGACTATGTGAAGGGGTTTGGTGATAGGTAGGGGGATGGAAATGCACCGCCGTGCTGTTGTTATCACCGTTGCATTCATCAGTATGTCCGTTGTGGGAGCCGTTGCCATTGCGGCGCCGAATTTCCTAAGGGCGTCTTGGCCTAGCGATCATGTGGCCGCTTTGGAAGAGCGACTTTTCCAGGCTGAACACGTGCTCACAGTGGAACGTCCAATTATCGCGATGGCAACTGGTGAGAGAATCACAAGTCTTCGGTTGATTCTTGCGCCGTCAGTGGCCCCAGAATACGTAGCTTTGATGGTAAGCGACGAAGGTTTGGGCGTCAGTTATGCGAGTGGGTTGAATCGCCCGACACCCCTCGGCTGGTCTGCCAACTGGCTCAACGGCACAGGCCCGTTTCTTGACTCCGGTGAACGCGTGGAGCTCGTGTTAACGGTGCCGTCCCACGTATCTATCGGGCCGAATGACTCGTTCAGTCTCAATGTGGAGAATGACGTCGGGCCACCTCTTGTGTTGCACCTGAGGTTGCCCGCGGAACTAGCATCAGTCAACGGCCTCTGGCCGTAAGGTGGCCGCGCGTTACCAGATACGGCTGAAGGACCAGGCGGGCGCCGTGGTGGCGATCATCACCGACTGGCGCACCCTCACTTACACCCGGCGCGTCAACGGGGTCGACCAGCATAGCTTGCAGATCGACGGCGACCTGCCCGTGGTGGACCTGTTCGTCCTGGACGGGCAGGTCGAGGTGTGGCGCTCAGATGTCGCGGCCGGGGGGGGCGCGTTCCCATACGTGTTCCCGTTCGCGCTCGGGGAGCCGTTCCCACCGATCGACTGGTACCTGGACTACGAAGGGTTCCACCGAACCCCCGTACGTTTCCACGTGGGGGGCCTGTCGGGCTTCACCTCCGTCGGCGTCGGGTACGACCACCTCCTCGCTCGCCGCGCGATCCTTCACCGCGTCAAGAGCGCCGGCGCCGCCAAGACGGGCGTCGGCGAGACGGTGATGAAGGCCTACGTGAACGAGAACGCGGGACCCGGCGCGACGGCGCCGCCTCGGCTCTTCGCTGGGGTCTTTGCCGATCTCACGATACAGGCAGACGGAGCCGCAGGTTCCGCGTGGGAAGGCGACCGTGGGCTCCGTGCGCTCCTGGACGTCGTCAAGGAGATAGCCGAAGCCACGACGGTAGACTTCGGGATCGTCGGTACGGGTCCGGCCACATTCGAGTTTCAGGCCAAGGCCCGACCCTTCGGCCTGGACCGAACCACCGTGGGGCTCGACCCCGTGACGGGGCTGAATGCTGCCAACAACGTGCCTGTGATATTCTCCCTTGAGTTCGGCAACATGGAGGACCCGTCGTTCGCCGTGGTCCGGACCGAGGAGATCACGGCGGCTATCGTGTTGGGCCAGGGCGGCGAGGGCAACCGGGTGGTCGACGAACGCACCTCGGCTGCCGTGACGGACTCGCCCTGGAACCGGATCGAGGGCGTGGCGAACGCGAACCAGGAGGCCGCGGCCGCAGGGCTGGACGCGGTCGGTGACGCCATCTTGGACCGGCTACAGGCGAAGGAGTCGTTCCAGTTCGGGTTCATGCAGATCCCCTCGACGCTGTACGGCCGCGAGTACTTCATCGGCGACACCGTCACGGCCCGGTACAAGACTCTCGAGGTGAACGTCCAGATCGTCGCCGTCACCGTGGTGGTCGCACAGGGACAGGGCGAGACGATAAGCGTGGAGCTCGCCAATGTCCCATGATCTCGAGGAGACGATTCGCGCCCTCATACGGCGTATCAAGGCGCTTGAGGCGGCCGAGAGGGCCGAGATCGCGGGTGCGACGGCGCTCGCCACGGTCGCCACTCTCCCGGCGGCCGGCCAGGAGGGGCGTATCTTGTTCGCGACGGATGGGCGTAAACAGGGAGAGGGACCAGGGGCAGGGACCGGTGTCCCGGTGTATGATGACGCGACGGCGTGGCGCCGGTACTCCGACGACACGACCGTCCTGGCGTGAGTTAGGTATTTCTACCTACGTATACGGCCCTTTTGTACTGATGCGAAACGCTGCTAGTGCAGAGTAACCTGATGGCACCGATAACGCTAGACGTGTTGGCCGAGCGGATGGACAACTATCAGCAAGAAGTGCGCGGGGACCTCCGTGAGATCAAGCAGGACGCCAAGGCCCGGGCAGAGGCGTTCCAGGAATTGGCTATCTCGCTGTCGTCGCGTGTAAGCCGTCTGGAAGCCGAGAAGGGGTTCATGTCGGGCATCATGTCCAAGCTGTCGCTCGGTCTCCTGACGAAGGTCACGTTCACCACCGGCGGTGTCGGTGGGCTCATATTCGCCGCGATCAAGATGCTGCCGTAACGGCGACCTAGTCGCCAACGCACAACCCCCTCGGTGGCAGTCCCGAGGGGGTTTCGTAAGTAGCTACAGTGTTCAAGGGATGGTTGTGGTTGCGCCCCCACCGAAGTACGCTTTGCGACGCTCACTCTCCGCCCTTGACTCAGAGACTCGGGTGTCCCACTGTTCGTCCAGCGCAGGGGTAACGGTCGCCAGCGGGATCAACACGGGCTGAAGGTCGAGAACGCCGAGACGTTGCTCCAACACAGCGTTCGGTCCGTCCACGACCACCTTCGGTCGAAACACAGTCCCGTAGGTCACACCCCACACCACTACTAAGCCAAGCCCCGCGAGTAGGAAGCCCCGCTTCCATGGGCGTTCCCCGCGTGCCACCCCCTGTGCGACCACAACCGCCAACCGGCCCCCTACGATAGCCACGCCTACAGTCGCTACCCACAGCAGGATTGAATAGGTGGCGAGCATCTCTAGTCTCCTTGCGGGGGCGCTATCGGCCCCTCCAGCCTTTCCTTAAGGTCGTCGGTGACGGTCTTGCTGAAGATGCGGAAGTCCAGGCCGGGGTTCTGAAGTACCTCGAACGGGATGAAGACCGCGTTGTCACTCTCGGCCATCTTGTTGAGGAATTGCAAGTACCTCTGAAGGACGAACGGCCCCGAGACTGCCTGCGCTAACCGTTCATTGACAAGGGCCTGAGTCTCGGCCTCAATCAGGTCGACCTCTTGCTGCTTGATGGCTACCTCGCGGGCCGCCTCGGCCTGTTCTAGCGAGACCAGCTTGTCGGCCTTAGCCCTTTCGATGGCTATTTCGCGCTGCTTTCGTTCCTCTTGCGCCTTTACCACTATGGCGGGCGGCTGGAGATTCGTGAACCCGAACTGCTTGAGCTGGATCGGTGTTTGCTTTAGTGCGTCTCGGACAAGGATGGTGAGGGCTTCGGAGACGGCGGCCTGGTTGTTCATCACCTGTTCAATTGTCTGTTGGGTGAGGTAACCCCTCACCGTTTCTATGAACAGGTTCCGACCGTAGGTGGCGTAGACAACGCCGAAGTCGATTAGTGAGTCGCGAGAGTCTTCAGTCGGCACCTGCGGAATCCTGGCGAATATCTGGTCGACGTTCTTTGCCTCGTTGGAGATTGTGAGCGTGCATCGGACTTGGATCGTTAGGTTTAGTTGGTCCTGCGGCATGAAGATCGTCATGTCTTCGCTCATCGGTTGATCGCTCGCTTCTGCGAGGACTAAGGTGGGGCATGCGAGACACATGTTGGTCAACCGAATCTTGCTTGGCGGGATCACGCTGTCCTGGAGCCCCTCCGCCGTCTGAATCTTCCCTATGTGGGCCGGCGGTATGTCCACGGTAGTCGCGCACCCGATGGCCGCTAGGGTCAGCAAGGTCAGTACGAGCCACATAAAACGCTTCGCTTTCACAGTCTTCCCTCCCTCTGATCTCCGTCTCGTAGTCGGCCGCCACATACTCTCAGTTGCGCACCTCCTTTGGCACCCTCTCCCGACACACGTCCTCGTGCCGTGGGAGCCGGTCGAACATCATCTGGACCAGGCAATATTGGCACCGCCCGAGTGAATACTTCTTGACCCCCGCGGTGACGATGTGCGACGCGATCGGGCTCGGCTGTGGTCGCGTGGGGTCCTGGAGAACGTGGCTACAGTTGACGCAGAACAGGCCGCCGAGGCCGTCGGGCGCGACGTAGCCGGTCTGGCAGCGTGGGCACGATTGAACGGCCCCGTGGACGACGACGGTGTTAGGCATCGACCGGCTTCTTGATCGTGTCTAGTGCAACCCTCAGCGCTGCCAAGTCGGTGACTGTGTCCGTCGCAAGCACGGCCTCCGCCGCAGCCAACAGGGCCTTCAGAGGGTGCGGGTTCGGCCAGGATGGCTCCTGCAGCGCGCGATCGAGGGTTTCGCCTACCTCGGTGGGTAGCTTGGAAGTCTCATCCGCCAAGACCTCCTCTATCACCTCGCGTAGCTGCCGGGCTTGGTACCACGCGTTCCATATCTCGCCCCAGTACCGCTCTACCAGGGCCACGTCCATCGGCATCGAGGCGTAGTGCTCGGCCTGTAGCGCCTGGGGCGCTTGGTTGAGGTTGGCCTGCTCTGTGGCCCGCATCTGTTCGCTGGCTTCCCTCGCCTCAGCCTCGGTTCCATAGAGGCCGTGACCACCATGACCCTCAGAGTACACATTCCCAGAGCCCACGCCGGTCTCGGTACACATGTAGCTGACCGCGTTCTCCGTGGGGAAATCACTGTCAAACCGCGTTCTTACCTTCCCGACCGTCAACCGCTCGACCAACACCCGCTTCGTGCGCCGGGTAAGGGATGGGAGTTTCGTGCTGGCGTAGGGCGTGCATCGCTGACACTTGACCGCTATCGTCTCGCCGGCGGCCGTCAGCGCGGCCCACTGGCGCGTTCCCTTGCAGTCTGGGCACGGGACCGTCTCCTGCTTTTCGCTAGTGCGCGCCATCCACACCGTGGCTCCGATGGCGAATGACGGCACGGGTAAACCTGCGGTCATGGTCTCCTCCTCTCGTGTGGTCACGGCATCGCCCAGATAACGGCGATAATTATCACTAGAAACGCGATTGAAAAGACAGCAAACTTCCCCATCAAGTCCTCGATCCGTTCAGCCACGGCCAGCGTGGCCAAGACCTGCTGACGCGCGCTCTGCTCTGGGCCCCACTTCTCCCTCGCCTCGGCGTTCAAATCCTTGATGTTGATGATGTAGGTCATCTCTTCTGCTCCAGTAGCCTAATGGCTGCAATCATGCGCTGGCGTTCGCGGTCAAACTGGGACGGTTGCCGCCACTGCCCGGTCACTTCGTTGAGTTCGTGGTGCGAGGCGCCGCACGTCAAACACAACCCTTGATTTATGATCGGCCATCCCCGGCATCTAGTCACGCCGTCCTCCTGTTCTGCCGCCGTGCACGGCGGCACTAACTGCGACTCGCTCTGAATAGTTGAACAATCCCACCCCCGAGTAACATGGCCGCTGTGTCATGCACGCTGTGATGTGGTTCCCATGCAGAAGGGAGATCACCCCCAGGCAAAAAACCAGATATGCCGAGCAAGACAAAGGCGAGAATCAACATCCAATGTTTTCTGACTCTGTTCATGTCTTCCTCCCGTCGCTAACCCGCCCACTAAGCGGCCCGTAGGCCTGTGGTGTGTACACCATAACTCGCTGGCAGCTATGGTGTCAATAGCTAAGCGGTACAATATCGGTAGGTCTTGACATGTACACCGCAAGGCAATAGGATAAGTACCGGAGGTGCGCTATGAGTCTGTCTTTGAGATCGTTACGTGATGCTGAGGGGATGACCCAGGAGGAGCTAGCCAAGAAGGCGGGCGTCGCCGTTTCGACGGTGGCGGGGATCGAGGCCCGAACGCAGCGTCCACGGAACCGGACCTTGCGACGGCTCGCTACGGCACTCGGGGCTAATTGGCGCGACCTCCTACCACTTAGGTCGATAGGCCAGTCAGGAGGTGACGGGGATGGTATCGGAGCAATCGCAAACGCAGATGGATGAGGAGGTGATCGAGGACGACGACATCCGGCAGGCGGTCGAGGCGTGGGTCAAGGCAAAAGAGAAGGTGTCGGCGCTGAAAGCGCGGATCAAAGAGCTCGCCGCTGACGTCAAGCGGGACACGGTCCGGACCTTGCTGGTAGTAGACGAGGAACCCCACCTTTACCGGATCGCAGGCACGCCCTACGTGATCGAGGTCAAACGGCCAGGCGAGCCCAGGGACGTTGAGTTCACGACGCCGCCGAAGGGAAGGATGTCGCTGAGCGAGGATGAGGAGGAGCCCGAGGGGGTCCAGGGAGAAATGGACGGCTGAGAGCGTACCGAAAACATACAGGAGGTTGATGCGAATGGCGATGGAACACGTGGAACAGACCGGGGCGATGGCAACCCTATTGCCACCGGGGGAGATCATCGCGCTTGCGACGGCGCAAGCAGACGCTCTGATGGACGTAGTCGAAAAGCAGCACCTATACGAGCAGATCGGCCAGAAGAAACACCTATTGGCCGAGGCATGGGCCACCATCGGGGCGTTTAATCAAGTCGCCGTTATTGTCGATTGGGTCCGGCCCTTTGAGCAAGAGGGGCCCATTGCGGGCTACCGGGCGAAGGTCGACCTATATCAGAACGGTGCCATTGTCAGCACCGGGATCATGACCTGCGGCTTAGACGAGTACCCATGTCAGGGCAAGCAGGGGCAGGCCAAACACCGGTCGGCCATGAGTGCGGCGCAGACGTGGGCGATGTGCAAGGCTTACCGGCTGCGGTTCTCCTGGATTGCGGTTCTGGCTGGCTACTCGGGCGCGCCCGCCGAGGAGATGTACGAGCACACCGATAAGGACCGAAGCGGCGGTCGGAGGACCGACAGAGCGACCGGGGAGATCATCGACAACGGCAAACCGGCGCACCCGTGGCTCAGTAGATGCCCGCTCCACGACAAGCCGTGGAGTCCGGGCAGTAACAGCAAACGGAGTTGGTTCAGCCATCAAGACGAGGACGGCAGTTATTGCTATCGAGCCGCGACCGTCAACTCCGTTGCTCGGAAGGCCGTCGGGGACGCCGCCTCGACGCTCGGGTGGACAGACCGAAAGACCGCCGATTGGGTGAAGGGGGAGTTTCGAGGAGAGACGTTCAGCAAGCTCGACGAAGTTGCCCAGATCACAGGGATGGAGACCATCACGGCGCTGGCTGCCAAGCACGTCGAGGAGAACAAGCCAGAGCCCGTCGACGCTGTGCCCGCCGACGCAGCGCCCGGCAGCGGAGAGCAAGCAGAGGACGCTAAAGCCGAGGCAACGGCGCCGGCCACGCAGGCTCTCGTCATCGACAACCTCAGCGACCTCCTGGACGCCTGCGCCAAGATCGGCGTTGACAGCCGGGGCATTATCGGCGTCGTGGGCGTCGACTCAGTTGATGATATTACCGACTTCGCCGAGGTCTATGCCCTGGTCGCGGCGAGTCTTGAACCGCCTAAGTAAGGGCCACCCCGCATCGAAGGGAGGTGCTGCCGAACCGGCGTAGCAGAACGCAGATCAGGCCGGGGCGGGGCTCAACTCCCGTCCCGGCAAACACCGCCAGGAGAATACAACCATGAACGTTGACCAGCGTGAGATACCGGAGCAGGTCTTAGCCGACGAGGCTGCCGGCGACGACGCATCCGAGGCGCACGACGTCGAGCAAGAGGCAGCCAAAGCAGCGGATATTCGCGTCCTTGCGCTCAAGGCCGAGGCGGCTATGCGGGTCTATAACGCCCAGCTAGTCGAGGCGTGGCGCACGATCCGACGCCGTATCAACGTCAGTACGTCGACGCGGGGCGTCAAGACCTGGGACTGTACCGTCGAGGCGACGGGCCTGAGCGACGAGGAGATGCTCAGGCTATCGGACAACCTGGTCGAGGAGCTAGAGCGCCGCTACCCGGCGCCACTGGCGTAACGGATGCGTGACGAGTTGATAGAGGCGATTGGAGCCAGCGACCTCCGTGCCACACAGAAGGCCGTCCTGGCCGCCCTGGCCTGGCACGTTGCGCCCGGTGGGGTGATCATGTCGGTCGACGACCTCCACCGCTGGACCGGCATAAGCGCCGGCCCGGTCAGAGACGCGCTCCACGCGCTGGCCGTGGCCGGCTGCCTGACCATCGAGGCACGGCGCGGGGCCTCGGCGGTCTACCGGCTCTCGCTAGCTGAGATCGTCGCCACCCCTACCAGATCAACCAGGGGTACCCCTACCAGAACTGACAGGGGTGGTCCCGTCGAAATCGACACCCCTACCGGAAGTGACAGGGGTACCCCTCCCAGTTCTGAGAGGGGGGGCCTACCAGATCAACCAGGGGTTTCGGCGCATACTCTTACAGAAGATAAAACCAAAGATACAGATGAAGATAGAGAAGAAAGAGATGAAGACGCGACCCCCGCCGAGGACGCGCCGGCCTGGTACCAGACCCTCCAATCGTTCCACACAGGGTTTTCCTGGGACCTCAACGCGGCGTTGGATTGGGCCTACGCCCACCGTTACTCCGAGTTGATGCTCGAGGATGTCGCGGAGACGCTAAAAACAAAACTTGAGTGGTCGGACCGTTACCAGGTTTGGAGGTGTCGGCTCGCCGGGGGCAAGTGGGGGCGGTACGTCGACATCGCCAGCACGTTCAAGAATTGGGTCGCCAGACAGGCGAGGCAACAACAGAACGGCAGCCGCCCAGGCGCATCAGGCGGGCAAGGGGGCATGGGCTCGTACAGCCGGGAGGCTTTGCCCGGCGCGGGCCGCGAAGGATTCCAGGGGAGGTGAGAACAACATGACCGAGACCGACAAGGTCGCGTTCGCGGTGTGTCCGGCGTGCGAGGGACGGGAGGGACGGTCGACCGGCGACAGCGTCTATGACCGTTCGGCAGAGTGGATTCCTTGTCATGCCTGCATCGACCACCCCGGCTACCTGTTCGGGGAAGAGATTCGGGGGCCGTGCTTCCACTTCGATTATGGTGTCGAGGGCAAGCCGTTCAACGCCGAGGACTTCGACCCACCGTGGCGTTTCGACGACTCTGACTACGGCGACAACTACCCCGAGGAATACGAATCCTGCAACTGCCACGGGACCGGGCTCGTGGCGCGGATCACGGTTGCGTCGCTGGTTGTAGGTACCCAGTTTTGTATCCAGGTCCAGCCCTACAAGAGCGGCACGGAGGCTTACGAGGCTCTCGTCACCGCAGGGTCAGAGGCGGACCCCCGGACTGATAGTTCGGACTGGCACGCTGGTTATGGTTCTGACCCGGACGCCGCTGCGTGTGCCGCCGTCGCGGCCTACGTGGGGACGCTGACGACGGATGGGGTAACAGCATGAGAGTTCTCGGCATCGACCCGAGTTCCAAGCAAACCGGGTGGGCCGTGGTCGACGGCGACGACCGGGTGACCGATTACGTCGCCTCAGGAGTGATCCGGCTGCGGTCTCGCGATCCGCTCGACTGGAGGCTCGTGGCCGTCTTGGAGGCGGTGGGCGGGCTCATCGACACCTACGACCCGGACGCTATGGCGGTAGAGACCGGTTTTGTCGGCAAGTACCCCCGCGCGGCCATCGTGCTCGCCGAAGTACGGTCTGCGGCCAGCCTGGCGGCGTTGACCCGGCAGCTTCCGTTGTTCCGGTACACGCCTGCGGAGGTCAAGGTCTCCGTCACCGACAACGGCAACGCCACGAAAGCTCAGGTCGCGGAGGCTCTGCCGCTCGTGATCTGCAGGATCGAGGGCCTGGTCGACATGCCGGACGATGAGACCGACGCGCTGGCCACGGCCCAATGCCACGTCGGGCGGGTCCACACGAGGGCGCTGGTCTCCGGCGCGAGGTTCGGGGCATGATGCCCGATAGTATCGAGTGTGAGGCACAGGCCATCAGACGTCCGTATAACTGTACCCCCTGCCGCCTTTACGACACGGAGATGTTCCGGCTCAAGGCGATAGGAAACTCGGCCTCGATGCGGCAGGTGGGGCGGGTATTCCAAGAATGGGCCACTCATCTCGTGACCTACCACCCTGACTCGGAGGCGGCGGGCGTTGCGCGAGTACGCCGCTACCACGTAGGACTGGCCGCATTGCAGCCACAGCCACCAGGGGGAGCAATATGACGCAAGGCACCAAGAGCCAGACCCACCGGCTGGATGACGCGGAGCGGCTCGCCGCGGACCTGGTCGGCCTGCTAGAGCCCCACTGTGTGCGGATCGTCGTCGCGGGCTCTGTCCGCCGGCGCAAGCTCCGAGTACATGACGTCGAGCTACTGTATGAGCCCATCATTGAGCAGGAGCTCGACATGCTCGGCGACCTGATCAACACCCGCGATCTGATGGACCCGGCGCTGACTCAGTTACTAGAAGCCGGGACGCTTTCGCCTCGCGGGGCCTACGGGCCGAAGAATAAGTATCTCCGGCATACCGAGACGGAGATCGCGCTCGACGTGTTCAGCAGCGGCCCGGAGAATTGGGGCATGACGACGGTGATACGCACCGGCTCCCGTGAGTTCAACATCGCGATCATGTCGAGGTTCAAGAAGATGGGGCACGAGGGCCACGCCTATGGTGGCGTGACGCTATTCGCCGCCGACCCCGAGCGGCGCCAGGAGGTGGAATGTCCAGACGAGCAGGCGGTGTTCGACCTGCTCGGGCTCCCCTACATCGAACCGCAGGACCGGAGCGACGTGGGGTGGTTCCGGGCCCTAGTACACCGCGAAGGAGGACGACGCAATGAGTGAGCATCTGACCCCAGACGGCAAGTTCAAGAGCGACAAATACGATTGGAGCCCGCCGGGGTACCTGCCGCTGAGCTTCAACGACCCGATGGCCTGGCCGGTCATCGCGGAGTACGCACGCGCTCGCCGCAAGGTCGACGCCGAGTTCAGCGACGACGTGTTCGTGGCGCTACGGAACGCGGGGTATGTCATGGGCAAGGTTCTCACGGACACTGACCCGCCAGCGATGATCCCCGCCGTGCTGTCGGATGACCGGCTGTATCGCTACGTCCTACGGCGCGAGTGGAGTGACGGAGGGGGCCGGGGCAGGTGCGCGTTCGTGATGCTCAACCCCTCGACGGCTGACGAGACGACTGACGACCCGACGATCCGGCGATGTATCGGTTTCGCTCGCTATTGGGGCTACGACCGCCTAGTCGTGTTCAACCTGTTCGCTTGGCGAGCCACTGACTCAGCAGAACTGCGCAAGGTGGCCGACCCGGTAGGACCTGACAACGACCGGCTCATAGCTCTTCTCGCAATGGATGCCAACCGCGTCGTGGTGGCCTGGGGGAATCACGGGGCGTTTCTGGGCAGGTCTAAAGAGGTGGTGCGGATGCTACGAACGCTGGGCGTCCCGCTCAAATGCCTGGGGCTCAACGAGACTGGCCAGCCGCGACACCCGCTGTTTCAAAAGGCGGACCGGGAGCCGGTGCTGTATGAAGGACCTTAGAGCAACGGTGACCAAGCTATTCCTTCGGCAGTTCACGCGGAAGGTGGCCGAACACACCGAAGAAGCCCGAGACAAGTTTCAGCGAGCGCCGATTTGTTTGGACCGTGACCACTTGCCCCGCGCGTACTGGATTGGGCCGATAGTCGAGGAGTTGGGCAAGCTGGCGCGTGTGTGCAACAAGCTCGATATCGCTACCGATCCGAGTGTGCGGCGGCGGTGGAATGAGGGGGGGCGACACCGAATGGTCACGCTGGTGTCGCTCACAACGCGGCTAGCTGAGGCGTGGGATCGCCTGCCTGCCGGGCATGGAGTGGACCTGGGTCCCCAGGATCACGAGGCCGGCCAATGAAGGCGCTTAGCATACAACAGCCGTGGGCCTGGCTGATCCTCAACGCCGGCAAGGACACCGAGAACCGCTCGTGGCGGCTGCCAGCGCTGATGACGGGCCAGCGCATCTACGTCCACGCGGGGCTGCGGGAGGACCGCGACGCATACATGGACGCTAAAAATAGAGACTTGTTTCCCGACATACGAGACCTCATGGAAGAAGAAGTGGAATGGGCGTGGGACGCTTGGGACGCTCAGGCCCTCTCGCTCGGCGGGATCGTTGGGGAGGTCACCATCACGGGGTGCGTGACCAAGAGCGATAGCCTGTGGTTTCAGGGGCCGTTCGGGTTCGTCCTGGCGGACCCCGAGCCCTACGCGCAGATGATCCCGTGCCGTGGGCGCCTGGGCTTCTGGGAGCCGGACCTGTGACGCCCGAGCCCTGGGGGAACGGCGTCGTGGAGCTGCGGCAGGGCGATGTACGGGCGGTGCTGGCCGCGATAGAGCCGGAGAGCGTCCACATGGTCGTGACGAGCCCACCGTATTGGGGCCTCCGCGACTACGGATTGGAGCCGAGCGTCTGGGGCGGCAATGCGGAGTGCGAGCATGAGTGGGGTAGTGAACAACCGCATGGCAGAAGGGGCAATCGGGGGATATCGGGCACTGGCGGCAACTTAAATCCTGCACTCGATGCGACGGGGAATGGTGCCGGCTCAGGAACGGCAGGCTCCTTCTGTCGCCGTTGCGCCGCCTGGCGCGGCTGCCTGGGCCTCGAGCCGACGCCGGAGTTGTTCGTCGATCACCTGGTCGAGGTGTTCAGGGCCGTGCGGCGGGTGCTGCGTAAGGACGGCGTACTTTTTCTTAATCTTGGAGATTCATATTGGGGAGGGAAGGGCCAATCCAATTATGGCTTCCAGGAGCGACGGAAAAGCATATCGCTTGAGTCCGACCATCACAATATCGCCGGCATGGGGGAAACCAGACCCCAGGATGGTCGGCACGCAGTCCTCAAGCCGAAGGACCTCGTGATGATGCCGGCCCGCGTGGCGCTGGCGCTCCAAGCGGACGGGTGGTGGCTGCGGTCGGACATCATCTGGGCGAAGCCGAATCCGATGCCCGAGAGCGTGACCGATCGGCCGACCACGAGCCACGAGCATCTGTTCCTGCTGACGAAGGCCGCCACTTATTTCTACGATGCGGAGAGTATCCGAGAGCCTGCGAGTGAGAATCGCCCGTGGGCGCAATCGTCGAATGGCGGCCAGAAACAGGCACGCTTGGGCCATAACAGCGGGGGTCGGCTTGGAGCCCCAGCGCAGGCCGCAGGCCGCAACCGCCGCAGCGTCTGGACCGTTGCGACGCAGCCGTACCCAGAGGCCCATTTCGCCACGTTCCCGGAGGCCCTGGTCGAGCCCTGCATCCTTGCCGGCACGTCGGAGCGGGGCGTCTGCGCCGAGTGCGGGGCGCCGTGGGCGCGGACGGTGGAGAAGTCCAGATCCTTCGAGAGCGGCTCTGGGCGCAGCGGCAATATGCCCGTGGGTAAGAACGGAGCTAATCTCCAAGGCGGCGGCGAGACCCTTGACGTGCGCCGTGGGCCGGTCGTGACGACTGAGACCACCGGCTGGGCGCCTGGGTGCGCCCACGAGGCCGGCGTGGTCCCCGCGACCGTCCTGGACCCCTTCGCTGGCTCAGGAACCACGCTGGCCGTGGCGCAGCGTCTCGGGCGTCGGGCCGTGGGGATCGACCTATCGGGTGACTACCTCAAGCTGGCGCGGCGGCGGCTAGAGGCCGTCCCGCTGCCGCTACTGTGAAGGGAGCCTGACATGAGAATCATCAGCTTTGCCTGGACCACCCCGGCGCTCCTGGCAGGCCGCAAGACCATGACCCGCCGCGAGTGGTCGCCGCGCCACGCCAACGGATTCCATCGCGGGGACCGGGTACAGGCGTGGGACAAGAGCCCGCGCAACGGCGGCAAGAAAGTCGGGGAGCTCCTGCTGACTGCCGAACCCGAGTTCACGCCACTTGTCGACATGGAGGACTACGAGCGTGAGGGCTTCGCATACTTCGACGAGCACCCGCAAAAGCTGGCCCCGAACGCGCCTGACTTCCACCAAATATGGGCGAAGTGGCGCGGGGCTGCCGCGGACGTTTGGGTGGTCAGGTTCAGGTTGTTATGACCCCTCGCCACGGTAGCCCTGCTCTGGCCCTGCATCCTGTGACGCTCAAGGAATCGCGGCGATGGGTGGATGCCCACCACCGCCATCATCGAGCGCCGCAAGGTGGCCTGTTCGCTATAGGGGTGTCTGTGCCGCATCAGGAGATCGTGGGAGTTGCGATTGTCGGTCGGCCGGTGGCGCGACACTACGACGACACATGGACTGTTGAAGTCACGCGGGTGGCGGTTCTCCAAGGCTATCCGAACGCCTGCTCGATGCTTTACGGTGCCTGTTGGCGAGCTGCGCGGGCGATGGGCTATCTGCGCGCCATTACCTACGTGCTCGCATCTGAACGGGGTACATCTGTCAAAGCGGCTGGCTGGAAAGAGATCGGGAGTGCCGGCGGCGGGAGTTGGGATCGAAAAGATCGGCCCCGTATCGACACCCACCCGACCGAGCAAAAGACCCTTTGGGTAGCGGCATGACCCACGGTAGAGGAAGTTGCACAATTCCAAAACGGTAATTACCTTCGCTGAAATGTGTCCCGCTGCTCAGTTCGGCAGGGGTTCGTTTAGTGAGTATGAGGGACCGTTCATCGCGGAGACCTATCTCAAGCGTGAACTCGGTTGAAATACCCAAAGGGGGATCCAGGTGGGATATATTGATGGTCATATTAATATATCCAGCGGACTCTATATTGGACGAATCCATATCCCATCCAGGCTCGGTTGTGGCATCTTGTATTCTCTCCAAGGAAACAGTTTGGTAACTATCAACGTATGCGACCGTGAGCGCTTCAATATCTATCTCACTGATAACGTCAAGGGTCAATGTGAGACTATTTATTATGCCGCCGCCTCCATAGCCACTTAGAGCGCCACGGACAGAGAGAAATGGTGTCATTTCGTGAATATGTTCCAGCGCTTCAATACGGCTTCCCACACTGTTCGGGTTCACGGGCTCGCCTTTGTAGAGAGTATCTTCGAGGGCCTTTACCCTTACGTCAAGAGCTTCCAGGGCGATCTGTTTCTTGGAACTCGTTGAAACTAACCCGACGGGGGAAGGGAGCCCTGAAGCGGGAACTGATGCTGCCTCTACTACCGGCGGTTCTTGTTCTCTATTTGTGGTAGAGCCTGGTTGGCAACTAATGACTAGTAACAGAACCAATAGGGAAAAGGAAATCGTACGAACAAACATGGGTTGCCCCCTCGTGGCAAGGATGCTACTTCTCACGGCGGCACCCAGAACCCTCACGGGACCACTCAGGGGCGTGTTGCACCCTAAACCCTCCCGTGAGAGGAGGATTCCATGAGGGCATCGGCCGAGTGACCCCGGGATCGCCACCGTGAGAAGGCGCGATTATACTACAAGTGGTGGGTCGCTTGCATGGCGATGAGGGCAACGTAAATATGGGCGGTTACCTTCGCTTTGCCCTGCAAGGTGATGTGATTCAGCGACCGCAACCCCTTGAGCCTACTGAAACACCGTTCGACCGCTTGCCTCTGCGAGTAAAGTGCCTTCCACTCAGGCAGCTCCTGCGCCTCCCCGTACTTCTCTGCCAGCTTCCTATGGCTCGCGTTCAGTCGGATGATGGGCTCCGAATGGTACTGTCTACGTATGAGGTTGAACAACTTCTTCCCAGAGTAGCCAGCATCAGCCATCGTGTAGCGGGGCTTGAACCGGGAGTGCGAGTACCGGGCTTCAGACAAAACGTTGGACGCCCGCTTGAAGTCGTTGACGTTACCCGCGCTGACGTTGGCCGCTATGGGGAACTCAGACTCACAGTCCACCAGTAGATGCAATTTGTAGCCCAACGTGTACTGAGTCTTGCCGTGGGAGTTCTTCTTGACCGACCAGCCTGCCTGCGGGTCGGAGGGCTTGGATGTCCCGCCGTTCACCCACCCCTTCAGCGTCGTGCTGTCCAAGGCGACACGCTCTCCGAAGGCCGGCAGCTCGCCGTAGTGGCGGCGCACCAGCGACCGGGATACGTTCTTCAACTCGGTTAGAGCAAACCGACCCGACAATTTGAGGTAGAACCGCGAGAAGGTAGCCTTGTGAGGTATCCGGTCAGGTGTCTCAATGCCACACGCCCACGCTACGAACGGATTCTGGTGAAGGGTGCGGATCAACGCAGCCGTGGACGGCAACCCGAGGTGGTGTTTCGTAATCACGCAGCGCCAAAGGATGCTCATATCGTAACCCTTGGGGCCACGCCGGCCAGGGCGGCTGAGTACCTTCAGCAGATCGGAGTCGTCAAGGCGGGAAAAGAGGGCCTGAAGCTCTGCAACGATGGGCGGCTCTTGAATCGCCGCCGGAGCAATGGTAGTATTGGTGGAGACCATCGGGAAGCTAGACCCTTCCTGACCGGTTCAGAGAGCGTAGGTGTTGAAGCACCTGCGCTTTCGTGTTTTACAGCTAGTATTGTACTACGGAACTCGTCACTCGTCAACCATGAAAGCTGCATTTTCACCACCACTTTCCTTCGGAGAGTGCCTGATAAAAGGCGTTGCAAGCATCGGGGCGTACGTTCCCCGGCATGTGGCTATTGGCCCCGACGAATCACGTCGGGGTTGTGGTGGTGCTCTCGGCCAGATACAATAACGCATGGTTCCTTCCTCCCTCTAACGGGTGGGGACTTTTGGCCGACGAGGAGTTTAGCGGCAACTCGTCGGCCTTTTCTTTTCCAATAAAAAAAGACGTGTCTCGTCTGCGGCCTATCCGCGGACGAAGCACGCCTTCTCTCTCGTGGCGAGTTTCGTTAGGTTACTTGAAGCCTAGCACAAATAAGAAACAAGGTCGGTAGCCTCTGCGCCGGTATCGGGGGGCGCAGGCCCCTGATAGCGGACCTGTTCTGCGGAGCCGGTGGCGCGGCTATGGAGCTCCATCGCGCTGGCTTTGACGTCGTGGGGTTCGACATGGTGAAGCAGCCTCGGTACCCATTCGCCTTCGTCCAGCAAGACGCTTTGACCGTGGACCTGTCGCCGTTCGATGCCGTCTGGGCCAGCCCGCCGTGTCAGGCGTACACAAATCTCACCAGGGGAATGAATCATGGGAAGATACCGTTGCCTGTGCGAACGATACCCGACACACGTAGCGAACGATTGCCACGTTCACAACGAGGATCCGCTGCACTTCCCGCCGTACACGAGCAGAGACTACGAGTGCTGGGGGGCACCGTGCAAATGCTCAACGGGTACCCTGATTATATTGGACTGGTTCGGGAGTCTCTTGTGGCGGCTGGTAGGCCATACATTATTGAGAACGTGGTGGGGGCACCCCTAAGAGACCCGATATTACTGTGCGGTAGTTCTTTTGGGCTCGGCGTTCGCCGACACCGTGTGTTTGAGACTTCTCCGGAGTTGTTATTCCATGGCCTTTGCCAACATCGAGGTACCATGCCCTTAGACGTAACTGGAACAGGAGGGCCGGGCGGACGTCACCGCAAGCCACGGAACATGAAAGAGGCAAGTGAGGCTATGGGTATCGACTGGATGAAGAGACGGGAGATCAACCAGGCAATCCCGCCCGCCTACTCCGAACACCTCGGGCGGCAACTTATAAAGGTGCTGAGACCGTAGTCCCGGCGCAGGCCGAGATGGCCTTCCGGGCTCTGTGGGACAGGATGGAGGATTAGCATGGACATCGGACAGGTGGGGCGCGGTGCGAACCTGGCGTGGCACGTCTGGAATCGGCTTCGGGGGGGCTTCCTGTGCGGCGTGGAGTTCGACCTACTGGACAGGCACGTAGACAAGGCGCGCACGCGGCCGACCTGTAAGAATTGCCTGCGTCTGATGGAGGTGTGACGATGGACAAACAGATGCGACCGTCCGGCCTCATGTTGCCCCCCGGTGCGGCGCCTCCTGAACCGAAGACGCGCCGGTTCATCTGCCGGTTGGGCCACACCTACACGGCGCCGGAGCCGTTCGAGATCGGCGTCGTGATGAATGGTCACGTCGTGTACCAGACCAAGACCCTGTGTCCGATCTGCTACGGCAAGTGGCTCGACGATCAATTCCCGGCTAAGGATGTGGCTAAGTTGTCGAAGGGAGAGGTACAAGATGGACCCAATCGAGCTCAACGACGTGAGGCTAAGCGACAAGGAGGTCGACGACGTGGTCCGCAAGGGCGGCTCCGTCAGAACCGCCCAAGTGTTGAAGGTCGTGCGGGTGGTGATGGAGCGTAATCGCGTGACGGGCACCTCGTTGGCCCGGTGGGGGCGTGAGAGCGGACATTGCGGCTCTGGCGTACGCGCTGGGCATCGAAGGCCCGCCGCCGACGGTGGCGAGAAGATCGTCGATGGTATGATGGAGCCATGACTCCGGACAAGATGGCTATCAAAGAATACAGCAGTCCCAGGGAGCTGAGCGTTCGGCATGATCTCCTGGATGCCCTACAGAATTCCCCCATCCCTCCCGACCAACTGTTGTCGAATCTGGGGCTGTTTCTGGAGTCTAAGAACCTGGCGAGAGTGCTCTTTATGGACTTCCTGTTCCGCCAGATCCGTGAGGTCCCCGGGGTCGTGATGGAGTTCGGCACCAGGTGGGGGCAGAACCTTGCGCTCTTCGCGGCCCTGCGGGGCATCTACGAGCCGTTTAATCGGCACCGTAAGCTCATCGGGTTCGACACGTTTAAGGGCTTCCCAAGTGTCTCGCCCCACGATGGCGACTCAAGCATGATGCGACCGGGGCAGCTCGCCGTGACGGACGGCTACGAGAACTACCTCTCACGGATCCTCCGCGCCCACGAGGCCCTGAATCCGCTGTCACACATAACGAAGTTCGACATCCAGACCGGTGATGTTGCTACTCAGTTGCCCGGTTATCTGAAGGACGCCCCCGAAACCCTCGTGGCCCTAGCGTACTTCGACCTTGACCTCTACGAGCCGACTAAGACGTGTCTCGAACTGATACGCCCCAGACTGACCAAAGGGAGCGTCGTGGCGTTCGACGAGCTGAACGACCCTGACAGTCCTGGTGAGACGTTGGCCCTAATGGAAACGTTCGGACTGAACGGGATCCAACTGAAGCGATTCCCCTACGCATCCCGGGTCTCGTATTTCGTCGTCTAGGCCGGTGGGAGGAACCAACTCCATGCATATAAAACAGTTAGGCCGGTCCACAACCTTGATCTCGGCTATCGGCCAAGGCACCGGCATCAACGCCGACGTCGCCAATCCGGCGTCCTACGATGCGCTGGCCCAGACGCTCCGGGTCGGCATCGACCTGGGGATGACGTTCATCGACACGGCGCCCGCGTATGGCGAAGGGCGCTGTGAGGATGTCGTCGGGCAAACCATCCAGGGGATTCGGAATGAGGTCTTCATCGCGACGAAGGTCTCGCCGCAGGATGTGTCGTATGAGGGCGTGTTACGGTCAGCCGAGGCGAGCCTGCGGCGCCTCCGGACTGACCGCATTGACCTCTACCAGGTCCACTGGTCGAACCCGGCGGTCCCAATCGGTGAGACGATGCGGGCCATGTCGAAGCTCGTCCGGGACGGGACTGTGCGGTACGTCGGCGTCAGTAACTTCTCCCTACGGGAGCTAAGGCAAGCGGCCGACAGCGTCATGGGCGGCATGGTGGTATCGATTCAGGACGAATACAGCCTCGCCGACCGGACGGTAGAGGGTCCCATCCTCCCGTACTGCCAGCGGGTCGGGATGACCCTGATAGCTTACAGCCCCCTGGCCCGTGGGAAGATCGCCCGCCACATGGGGACGCTCCGACGGATCGCGGAGCACCATGGTGCCACCCCAGCGCAGGTGGCACTCAGGTGGCTCATCAGCCGGGAGCCGGTCGTCGTGATACCTAACACGACCAAGCTGGAACGCGTCAGGGAGAACGCCGCCAGCGCCGACCTCGACCTGCTCGACGCAGAGATCGAGGAGATAGATCGGGTCTGTGTGGTGAGACCGGTCCAGGTGCAAACGGATTCCATTCGGGTCGACGCCGCACCCGACCGCGCGGTCTACCGGACCGTCAAGGAGGCAACGGAAAACCCTGCTGGCCTCGTGCCGAGCCCAACGGAACTCGCCGAGCAGATCAAGGACGGCGAATTCCTCAAGCCGATTCGGCTGGAACTTCGTCTGGAGCGGCCTGAGGACGGGGAAGCGCCGTATCGGCTAATCGAAGGCCGTCTGCGCTACTGGGCCTGGGTGATCGCCTACGGCGGCGAGAGGCCCATTGCGGCGCTGATAGAGGGGGAGACGGCATGACAACGCCATCGCTCACAGACACTTGTGCGCTCCGGGCTGAGGTCGAGGACCTGCGGCGCCAGAATGCCGCGCTCGAGGACCTCGTCGAGCGGGCGCTTGCCACCAACCTGCAGCAGGCCCGGCGGATAGCGGAACTGGAAGAGGCGGCGGCTGATGCCAGAGACTAAGCGCCTCACGAAAAAGCAGGCCCTGTTCGTCCAGGAGTACCTCGTCGACCTGAACGCCACGCAGGCGGCCATCAGGGCTGGCTACAGCCCCAAGACAGCCGGCCCCATGGGCGGCGAGAACCTGCGGAAACCTGAAATTGGCGTCGCTATCCAAGAAGCCCTCCTGGAACGCGGCCAGCGGCTGGAGGTGACTCAGGATCGGGTGCTGCAGGAATTCGCCCGCATCGCGTTCGCCGACATGCGGACCTACACCAAATGGACGCCCGACGGAGTCACCCTGATTAACTCCGACGACCTACCCGACGGCGCTAGCCGGGTCGTGGCCGAGGTCTCCGAGACCGTCACCGGGACGGGCAAGACGGTCCGGTTCAAGCTCTACAGCAAGCAGGCGGCGCTCGAATCTCTGGCCAAGCACCTCGGGATGGACCGCAAGGCGGGCGACACGGAGGAGACCCCGCTGCACCTACGGCTCCATGTGGGAGAGGAACAGCACGTATGGGACGGTTTCTCTGATGATGAACTTGCAAGAATCGCCGCCGCTGGCGAGTCCCTCAAGGCTCTCCCTCCCGGCAACTCAGGCTGACCTAGCCACCAGCGCGTCAGCTCGCCGTGAGTTGGAGCGCCGCAGCGTGGTCCATTGGGCCGAGCGGCACTTCAACATCGAGGAGACGGGCCAGCCGATTGTCCTGGCGCCGCATCAGAAGGCCGTGCTGAACTACTGCCTGCGCCGTGGGCCCGACGGGCACCTGCCATTCAAGACGGTCATCTGGTCTCAGCCGAAAAAAGAAGGCAAAACTACGGTGGCGGGCTCCGTCATCCGGTGGGCCGCAGAGACGTGGGGTCGCTACGGCGAGATCCTGTGTGTAGGGAATGACGCCGACCAGGCGCGTGAGCGGGGCTTCGCCAAGTTCAGGCAGTCGGTCGAGATGACCGAGGGCTACGACCGGTCCCGCGAGACGCTGAAGGAACGGTGGCGCCTTCGGACCAAGGACGCGACGTGTCTCACGACGGGCGCCAAAGTCAAGGCGGTCGCGACGGACTACCAGGGCGAGGCAGGGGCGAACCCGATCCTCTCCGTCTGGACCGAGCTGTGGGCCTTCATCCACAAGGCCGACCTGCGCTTCTGGGCCGAGTTGGCCCCGAGCCCCACGCGGCCTGACTCGATCCGGTGGGTGGAGACGTACGCGGGCTACGAGGACGAGAGCGAGCTCCTGTGGGGCCTCTACCGCACGGCGGTGCTCGAGGGGCGTCAGCTCACCGCTGGCGAGCTAGGGAGCCTGCAGGGGTTCGAGGAAGCGCCCAACCCCGACTCGTTGGTCCCCTGCTATGTCAACGAACGGACGGGGATGTTCGCCTACTGGGACTCGGGCGAGCAGGCCCACCGGCAGCCGTGGCTCAGGGGAGACCGCGGTAAGGCCTATTATGCCGGGGAGCGTGGCACTCAAACGCCATCGCAGTACACTCGCATCCATGAGAACCAGTGGGTGTCGGCCGAGTCGCCCTTCATCCCCATGGCCTGGTGGGACGCGTGCATGAACCCGGTTCCGCTGGCTCCAGGAGACCGAACGCCGGTCGTATTGGCCCTGGACGCCGGCGTCACAGGCGACTGCTTCGGCATGGTGGCCGTCACGCGGGATCCCGACCGACCGAAGGACGCGATCGCCGTCCGGGCCGTGTGGAAGTGGACGCCGCCCGAAGGAGGCGCGATCGACTACAACGGCCCGCGAGAGGCTATCAAACAATACTGCCAGGACCACAATGTCGCCCAGGTGGCGTACGATCCGTACCAGTTGCACGACTTCACCATGCAGCTTCAGCGGACGGATATTGCGTGGTTCCGGTCGTTCTCCCAGGGCGACGAGCGACTAAAGGCCGACTCGGATCTGTACAAACTGATAGCCGAGCGACGCATTCGACACGACGGCAACCTCGAACTGAGGGAGCACGTGGCGAACGCGAACGCGAAGCAGAGCACGACCGAGGAGACGCGGCTGCGGATCGTGAAGAAGGCCGAGAGCCGGAAGATCGACCTCGTCGTCTGCGTTTCTATGGCGGCGAGTGAGTGCCTTCGCTTGTCTTTAAGTTAGCGTTGTGATACACTAACCCTATGAAAGAGTGTTCCGTTCCTAGCTGTGTTGGGCCTTCAAAGTCAAAAGGCTTTTGCCAAGCGCACTACATGCGCCTCTGGATGTTAGGCGACGTCCATGCCGACAAACCGGTCAAGAGGCGGATTATGGGCGACGACAACCGGCGCTTTTGGAGTAAAGTCGTCAAGGGTACCGGGTGTTGGGAGTGGCAGGCCGGCAAGTTGCAGGGTTACGGCCTCTTCAATGCGAAGGGTCACAATGTCCTTGCTCACCGGTATGCTTACGAACTAACCGGTCGTCTCATCCCGTCAGGACTCCAAATAGACCACCTGTGTCGCAACCGCAGTTGTGTCCGAGCGAGCCACTTAGAGGTTGTGACGAATAAAATCAACACCCTAAGAGGCATCAGCCCGAATGCACAGAACGCTCGGAAGACGGCGTGCCTTCAGGGCCATCCCTTCAGTCGTGCAAACACGTACATTCGGCCTGATACGCACCACCGCCAATGCCGGGAGTGCAAGCGCGATACCAAGCGCCGGTATGAACAACGACACAGGGCCAGGAGTGATAGCCATGATGAAGCACGGCTTCAAGTCTCGGGAGACCCATCGCTCTCCACACCCTGATGCTGGAGCAGAATACGTTGAACGGTGCAGATGCGGTCGGGCATATGTAGGGCCTGAAAGTGACTCCCAGGGGGTTGAAACCATAATGCGGGAGCACGTCGTGGCGGGAACCGCTAAGGATAAAGACGAACGTTCGCGGCTCACAACCCTTGGAAGTCCTTTCGCAGGTCGGCGTGCGTAACCCATGATTAACGTCCAGACCTACCCCGGCACGTGCGCGTCCTGTGAGATCGAGGGCCCGGTCGTCCTGATGCACTTCGGCGGTCGGAACGTCAACCGGTTCTGCCTCGCGTGCGTCCGGGGGCTGATGCAGCACGCGGCTGGCTCCGGTCCGCTGATCCAGGGCGCGGCTCTCGGCTGGCCGAACTGGCAGAACTGAGGGTGTGGTACACTGAGTGAGGTCGTGGTCTCTCTCCTGCGGTGGTGTGGTTGGGCGCTGGAGGCCCCTGGATTCCCCCCAAAGCAAGCATCTGGGGGTCTCTTGCTGTCTGTGGTAGAATGTCTACGCGGTGTTGACAGCCGGGGGTGCGGACGTGAGTGGCTTCTGGCCTGAGGCCTCAGGGCTCTAGTCACATAGCGTCAACGCGGGAAATCCCCCCTCGCCAGGGGAGGCAAGCCCTGGCAAAGCGGAAGGTGTCCGGCTGGTCGAGGAAGCTGTCTCGAAAACAGTAGGGCCGCGAGGCCTCGGGGGTTCGATTCCTCCACCTTCCGCCAATACATACGGTATCTCTGAACGGCCCTCAGGCTCACCCTTGGGGGCCGTTTGTGTTTGACACGGCCCTGTCGCGCGTGGTACGTATGTAGACGGCAGTAACCTCCGGAGGTGCGCGATGGTCCTCGACATCCTCACAGCCGCCCCCTCGTTCGGCCAGGTGATCATCAAGCGTGCAGGCCCACGTTTCGGGACGCCGATAAAGCGACCCACCGGAGGGTAACGCATGGTATCGCCACCGGAATTCGGCGCGCCTATAGTCCGGCTCGTCGACGTTGACCTCAGCATCCTCTCGATCGCTGGCGAAGCAACCGGCGACATCATCTTCTTCGACGGCGCCCAGTGGAACCGCCGTGCCGTGGGAAGCAACGACGAAGTCCTCACTGTCGTCGGGGGTGTCCCGGCCTGGTCCGCCACCATGGACGCCGTCGTCATCGGCGGCTCCACCCCCGCCGCCATCACGGGCACCACCATCGACGCCACGACGGACGTCACCGTGGGCGACACGATCATCACCGACGGCGTCATCACCGACGCGACGGGGCTCCAGATCGCCGCCGTGGTCGACATGGCGAACAACGCGATCAACAATATCGGGGTGGCTGGCCAGAACCTGACGGCGTCGGGCCTCGTAGACGTAGGCGGAACGTCCGGGAACATCTGGAGTGGTGTCACACTGACCCGATTGGGAACCGGTCAGTTTGTTAATGAACGAACCACGGCCAACATCGCCATCCTGACCGCAGTCGCCACGATGAGGCTGGTAAGCACTGGCGATATGGCTGACGGATTTGGCCCAGAAATGAACTTCGTGATCGAGGACGGCGGAGCATCCGAGGTCATAGGAAGCCTCGCTTTCAGGCGTGCTGGTGCCGACGACACTGGCGACTTCGTTCTCTCCACCTACATCACAGGGACGCAGAACGAATCCTTCCGGGTAACGAGCGGTGGCCTGGGGTCGTTCGATCTCGCGGGGGCTGGTGACGCCCTCCCAACGCTGTTCGACGACTACGACGACGCAATGGTGCTACGCGAGGCGGTCGGCCTCCGAGGGGTAGAACTACTTGAAGAGATGGGAATCGCCGAGCGCAAGGACACGGGGTCTGGTTGGTGGATGAACCTGCAGCCTTATCTAGGACTACTCCGGGGCGGCATAGTCCAAAACCGTCAGGGGATGGACGCGGGTTTCGCCGATATGGACCGGCGCCTCAAAGCACTAGGAGTGTAATGTGAACAACCAAGAGGCGATGGTTCCATTGATGGCGAAGAAGGTGGCGAGTCGGGACGTGGTCGCGAAACTGGCGCTTTACAACAGCGACGACGTGCAGTTGAGATGGCGCGCCGCCGACAAAACGGCCCTGAAGGCCGAGATCGTCGACTTGGCCAGCCAGGTAGGCGTTGACCTGTCCACTTGGGACGGGAAGCGTGTATCGGAGGCATAGAACACGATGGCAGACGACCAGCGGAACCGCGCCGAGCGGAGGCGCGATGAAAAAGGGGTGAAGACAACCCCAGGGGCCAAAGGGCTCAGCGCGCAGCTTCTAGCAGACGCTGAGAGCGAGCTTGACGCCATGTCGGATGAGCGACCCTCAAGCCCCGGGGTCGTGTGGACCACCCTGGTCGATCAGTGGATGGCGGTGGAGTATCAGCGGGAGAGCGCCCGAACGGCGTACGGCCGGGTGATTGAACTTCACAAGCTCGGTCGAAGCGCCGACACCAAGGCATTCATCCAGGCATACGCAGAGGCCAAGCAGGAGATCGAAGCCCTTGAGGGGCAGGCGCTGGCGTTCCTCCGTGGGGGCGACTTCAGTCCCGATGAGATACAGTCGTTCCTTGGTGACCGGCGCGCAGTCCCAGGTCAGGGCATCTTGATCCGGCCGCCCCAGGCGTTCGTCGACATACTGACCGCCCAGCTCGAATGCTCAGGCGATTGCGATGGCTGCGAGTGCGAAGAGCCCTCGCCATAGCGATGGTGTGAATGACGCTTGAACATGTCGCCGATCATTCGGTCCAGGTCGAGCCAAAGGTCGAGCAGCCGCCGTCTGCCCTTTTTCTGAACGTCGCCTCCGTGGCGGACAGTTTCCCTGCCTGGGGCGCGGAGCCCATCCGTCGCGACCGCGAACTCCGTAGGTTCTGGCCCACTGAGAACATCCTCGCGTCCGCGGTCTACTCGATCTGCATCCGCAACGCGGCGTACCAGTGGACCCTCGAGGGTCCAGAGCGCACCGTCGAGGCGGTCCAGAACATCCTCGCGATGGCCGAAATGGGAGACGGCTGGCAGGCGTTTATCACCAAGATATGCCAGGACCTCTTTACCCAGGACAACGGCGCCTTCATTGAGATTATCCGGGACGGCGACAATGACGACTCGCCCGTCATCGGCATCGCGCACCTTGACGCCGCCCGGTGCCGCCGGACGGGCAACCACGAAACGCCCGTCATCTATACAGACCGCAAGGGCGTGTACCACAGGCTGAAGGCCCACCAGGTGACGCCGCTCGCCGAGTTCCCGTCGCCGGTCGAGACGATGAACGGGATGCAACTCTGCGCAGTGTCGCGTGTCCTGCGGGCTGCTCAGATTCTCCGTGACATCTCGATCTACCGCCATGAGAAGATCGGCGGTTCCAACCCGAACGCGATCTACCTCGTGGGCGGTCTCGGTTCGGACCGTATCTCTGACGCGATGCAGCAACACAAGGACAATCAGGCCCGGCGGGGCATGACGCGATGGGTCATCCCGTTGATCGTCGGCTCCCTGGACCCTGACAAGACGGTGTCGGTCGACTCCATCGACCTCAAGTCGCTCCCGGACGGGTTCGACGAAGACGACGCGATGAAGTGGTACATCTCGGAGCTCGCCCTCGGGTTCGGCGCCGACTACCAGGACTTCGCCCCGCTGCCCGGTAGCTCCCTGGGGACGGGGGCACAGTCGCTCATACTGCACCAGAAGTCCCGCGGTCGAGGGCCGGCGTTCTTCATGTCGATGATGGAGTACACGTTCAACTACCACGGTCTGATGCCGCAGAACGTGACGTTCAAGTACGACGAACAGGACCTGGAAGCTGACGTTGAGCAGGCCGAGCTCGATAACAAGAGGGCCGACACCCGTGAGAGAGACATCAAGAGTGAAGTCCTGACCCCCGAGGCGGCCCGTCAGCAGATGCTCGACAACGGCGAGATGAGCCAGGAAGTGTTCGACATGCTCCAACCGATCGGGGACATCACGCCCGAGGTGGTGGCTGAGGACACGGAGCCTGTGGAGAACAAGACGGCGAAGCAGCAGTTGGATGAGATCTCGGACTTCGCCATGTCGGAACGTCTGGCACTGGAACGCGAGATGCTGCGGGACCTGACGCGTGTGTTCGGCGAGAACCTCGACCGGGCCGAGGCGGTCATCCATCGGAAGACCTGGTCGCGTCGGCTCAAGGACCCACGTGACCTAGTCAACCAGGCGCTGCCGTTCTGGTCCGGCTACCGCACGTCGGTACTGGAGGTAATGCTCCCGCTGGTGACCAAGACGGCCCAGGAGGGGGTGGGGTTCAACATCGGCCTCGGCTTGGCGGTGAATCTCGACCAAGTGAATGAGCAGGTGCTGGCGTTCTCCCGCACCTACACAAACCAATGGTGGGAGCGGCTCTCGGGCGTTACGCACGCCAGGCTGAACAAGGCCATCACGACGTGGCAGGAGAGTGGCCTCGGGACCGCGGGCTTCCCCGACTTGGTCAACGAGATCGAGCCGTTGTTCGGTCCGGCCCGTGCACGGACGATCGCCACGACCGAGGTGACGCGCATCTTCGACGAAGGCAACCGCCTGGCCCACAAGAGCGCCGGCATTGAGATCGAGGAGTGGCAGACGGCCGAGGACGAGCTCGTCGAAGACATCTGCCGGGCGCTGAATGGCGAACGGTTTCCCATCGACAGCGGGCCGCGTCCCGTGACGGGGACGCATATCAACTGCCGTTGCGCTCGGCTGCCCGTGGCGGACGACGGCCGCGTCATAGGGGGCCGGTAGTGGCGACTACGATCCGCGTGGTGCCCATCATTCCGTCCGACAGAGCCAAGGTCGACACCAAGGCACTGTTCGCCGGCCTCGTGCAGGCCGTCAACAACACCAACGCCCAGGGGAAGCGGTTCATCGCCAAGTACCCGCCGCAGCGCCTGACAGCCACGGGCTACCGCCGGACCGGCACGCTCAAGCGGTCGTGGAGCGCCAAGACGGACGTGTCGCCTTCGCGCATCGTGGGCCTCGTGGGGTCGAATGGAAACATCGCGCCGTACAACATCACGGTCCAGGGATCGAAGAAGGCCAAGCAGCAGCGTGAGCTTTTCGGCGACGCCGGATGGCAAGGGATTGACGAACTCGTAGAATTGATGGATGATGAGTTCGTCGACCGAACCGAACGGGTCTTCGATAAAGAGCTGAGGCGGTAGGATGCTATGAGTGAAAGAGAGTTCTGCTACTACTGCCGAGATGACAAGACTCAGCATGAGGATGGGAACGGTCTTTGTGCAGGCCCAGGTCTCCAAACAAAGTGCTCCAAGGGGTGCATTGCTTACGCACCTGGTGGGGAAGAAGAAGATAGCCGGCCTCCATTCGACCGTGCCAGCAATCAGGCAGACCACTGTGCTCCCCTAGTCCCTGGATACCCTACCCACCAACCAGTTCCGGTCGGTACACCAGGCCACATCCCTTGGGTGCGCGGGGCCTGAGATGCCATTCGCCGGGCCGGCCGACCCCAAGCTGCCGTCGAACGTCTCAGGGCTGTCGCTGGAGAAGCGGCGCCAGTGGGTCGGGGCGTGGAACGGCCGCTTCGATGATTGCCAAGCGGACGGCGGCTCGACCTCCGACTGCGAATCGTCCGCATTCGCCGTAGCCAACGCGGCCATCAAGGAGTTGGGCATGCCTGAAGATAACCCCGAAGCGGGCGCGGTCAACACGGCCCCTGCAAAGGTGCGGTACCCTGGCGACGAGGGCGAAGACTGGTCGTCCACTCCGGGCCGTCCTGATTACTGGGACTACCAGGCTCGCCAGATCGAGCAACCGGAGGCTGAGTACGACCCCATCGGGGCGACCGACACGAAGGCGTGCGCGAACTGTCAGTGGTTCATAGCGCCGAACGGCTGTGCCGTGGTGGTGAACTACCCTCAGCCCATCCTACCGACGGGCCTCTCCAACCTCTGGCTCGAACGCGTAATGCCAGAGTCAAGGCCTCTGGAGGTCATGATCGTCGAGGCTGAGCTCGGCGAGAAGGCCCAGCATACCAAGACCGAAGGGGGGGTGGAGTATGCGGCTTCGGACTACGCGGTGGTTCCTGACGCGGCGAAGCCGTCGACGTGGAAGCTGCGCTTGGCGGCGGGGTCGTCGGGCGCGATCACGGTGGCACAGGTGGCTCGCGCCATCACGGCGATGCAGCCTGGGGGCTTCCGGGGCAACCGTGTTCAGCTTACCGCCGATCAGAAGTCTCAGGCCGTCGGACGGATAGGGACCGCGATCGGCAAGACGGACGGGTCCGACGACCAGAAGCAGAACCTGCGGGACCGGCTCGACAAGGTGAAGGAGAGCAGCACCATCGAGCGCACGTTGCAGGCCGTCGGGAAGGCACTTCCAGAGCGGTTGCGCAATTTGCTGAATACTATGCATGCCAAAACGAAACGCCCATCAGGACGCCCCGCGATGTCAAGCCTGAAGGTGTACAAGGACGCCAACGGCGATACGCGCTTCGTCGCATGGGCGTCGAACAAGTGGCGCGACCGGGACTACCCGCCCGAGATCCTGTCGCAGGCGGCGCACAAGGAATATGTGGCGTACCTCGACGGAGGCGGGGCCTACCCCGAGATGTGGCTCTGGCACACGCCGGGCACCAAGTGGGGCGCCGTCGATTGGGCCGACTACGCCGACGGTTTCCTCATCGTGAGCGGGACCGTCGATGAGGGCAACGAAGCGCTGGCCGAGACGTTGGCAAAGGACGCCGACCTTGGCGTGTCGCACGGCTTTGCGGCGGCTTACGAGGACGGTAACGACGGCATCATAGGGCGATACCGGACGTTTGAGGTGTCCCCCCTCCCACACGGCCAAGCGGCCAACCCGTGGACAAGCCTGGAAGTGATCAAGAAGGAGGTCGATATGGGATTCACGGACCCGAAGCGCCTTTGGCTCGTGGAACACCTCGGCGAGGCCGTGGTCGCACAGCTCGAGGACGGGACCAAGGACATGGCGGACGTCCTGACGGCAGCGGGGGTCGAGTTCAAGGACGTGCCGGAGGGCGTGGGGACCCCTGACCCAGACCCGAAGCCGCAACCTGCGGGCGCCGAGAGCCCAGCCGCGGAGTTCGTCAAGGCGCTGGCTGAGAGTGAGACCTGGAAGGCGCTGCAAGAGGGCGTCGCGGGGCTGACGACCAAAGCAACCGCCACGGACGAGGCCATTGCGGCCCTCACGACCCGCGTCGACGACATCGCACAATCCGACGACCACAAGTTCGCGTCGCTCATTACGTCGCGCGCCAGGACCCAGGCCAAGGCGGTCAATGGTCAACGGGCGTCGGAATCGGTGGAGACCGTGGTGGACGCAAAGGGTGAAGAGACCGAGGGAGCCGCAGCGATCAAGGAGCGCAACAGCGAGTTCTTCGACGGTGTTATGGAGGGCGTCGCGGGTCAGGCCCACCCCGTATAGGTATCGTGATTTCAACCCACGCTGAACGGACCATTAGTCTCTCCACGTAGGAGGACATGGATATGCCTGAGACGATTTTCGACGAGTTTATCCGCGAGGTGGCGGCCAAGGTTGCGGCCGGGGGCCATCTCAAGCACGCGAGTCCCAGCGGGACGCCGACGGCCAACTACATGCACGGCCCAGGAGGCATCTTCGGTGTCTCGGGCCTTGAGCGGGACGTGATCAGCACGCGGGTGCAGCCGCGTGGGCTGGCGGGGAGTCTCCAGACTCTCGCGACCATCAGGACGGATCCCCTGTTCCCCTACCTGACGGGCTTCCAGGCCAACACGGGCGACGTCGCGGACGGCGTCTGCGACGACTGCCAGGTGGCGGGGCCGACGAAGTCCTGCCTCCAGACGGCCGCCCTAGGGCGATACTGTTTCATGACGAAGGAGATCGAGATCAACCGTGTCGGTCTGCAGACCGACCGGGGCGAGTTCCTCGACCTGAGGATACAGAACGACCCGCTGCTCCAGCCGGAGGGTGGCCTCCTGGCGCAGAACATCGCCGGCACTCCAGACCTGCGGCGCGAGGTGTTGCAGGCCTTCGTCGAGGTTGGGGTGGCGTTCCAGAACCTGCTGATCCAGCAGGTCTACGTCGGCAACCCGGCCAACAACAGCGCCGGCGGCGGGTACAAGGAGTTCCCCGGCCTGGACATCCTGATCGGCACCGGCAAGGTGGACGCGATCACGGGGATCAACTGCCCGAGCCTCGACTCGGACATCAAGGACTTCAACTACGGGCTCGTCAGCGACCAGACGCCGGACATCGTCGAGGTCGTGACCTACATGATGCGGTTCCTCAAGCACAACGCCGACCGGATGAACTTCAACCCGGTCGAGTGGGCCATCACGATGCGGCAGGAGCTCTTCTACGAGATCACCGCTGTCTGGCCCTGCTCGTACCTCACGTACCGGTGTAGCGTCGATGCCGCCTCGGGCGAGCGGCTGAACGTGACGGGTGCCGAGCAGGTGCGGTTCCGGGACGAGATGCGGCAGGGGAACTACCTGCTGATCGACGGGATGCGGGTGCCGGTCATCATCGACGACGGGATTGACGAGGAGACCGACGCGGACAACGCCAACATCCTGGCGGGGCAGTTCGCGTCGGACATCTACTTCATTCCGCTGTCGGTCAACGGGGGACTCGCGAGTACGTACTTCGAGTACCTGAACTACGCCGACGGGCCTATGCAGGCAGTCGCGGACGGCAGGCTCGGGGACAACTACTGGACGGACGGCGGCCGGTTCCTGTGGCACGCGAAGCCTCCGACCAACTGGTGCAACCAGTGGCTGTCGAAGATTGAGCCGCGGATCATCCTCAGGACGCCGCAGCTCGCGGGCCGCATACAGAACGTGCGGTACGCCCCGTTGCAGCACACCAGGGACCCGTTCCCGGATGACCCGTACTTCGTCGACGGTGGCGAGACCTCGAGGGTGGGCCCGAGCCTGTTCTCGGATTGGAACCTGCCGTAACGCAGAACGGACAACGTGCGTAATGCCGGCAGTCGCGCGCCGGTGGGACTGGGCTAGGGTAGCACCCGAAAGGCGGTTTCCGCACCGCTTGCCCAGTCCCTTACTTGCGGGGGATACGAGCGGAGGTGTCCGATGGAACAGGTGTTTGTCACTGGGGGGGCGGGTTTTCTCGGCCGGGCGCTATTGGGCCGCTTAGCCGAAGAGAATCCGTCCCTTCGCGTGACGGTCTACAGCCGAGACGAACGCAAGCAGTCCGCCGTCCGGTCCGACTTCCCCCATCACAACTACATCCTAGGCGACGTGCGCGACCTCGAACGCCTCACGCTCGCGATGGCGGGCCATGACACCGTGATCCACGCGGCCGCGATGAAGTATGTCCCACAGGCCGAGCGCAACGTCGAGGAGGCGATTGCGGTCAACGTCGACGGGAGCCGTAACGTCGCGACTGCGGCTCTCAGGGTGGGCGTGGACCGCGTCGTGGGTATCAGCACAGACAAGGCGTGCCGACCGGTCAACGTCTATGGCGTGACGAAGCTCCTCATGGAGCGGGTGTTCCAGGAAGCCGACTCCTGGGGCCGGACGCAGTTCAACCTCGTCCGGTACGGGAACGTGATCGGCTCTACCGGGAGCGTCATTCCCCTATTCGAGCGACAGGCGCGCGCGGGCCGCATGACGCTCACAAACCCCACGATGACGCGGTTCTGGCTCACCGTCCAGGACGCGGTCGACCTGATCGTCAAGGCCCTTGACGAACCCCACGGTGGGACGGTTCTGATTCCGCGGCTTGCGGCTACGAATATGAAGACAGTCGCGGAAGCCGTTATAGGGCTGGCGCATCCCGACCTCGGTTTATCGGTCGCAGTAGCCCAGACTCAGTGGGAGGAGATCGGGCAACGGTTCGGGGAGAAGGTGCACGAGGAGCTGCTGACCCCCGTCGAGTCGATCTACACCGAACGGGTGGGGTCGCGTCTCATGCGCATGTGGCCCGTGACGGAGGGCGAAAGACCCGACCACCTGGACGGCATCTATACGAGCAACACGCCTGACGAGTGGCTGTACACGACCCAGATGGCCGCGATGATAGCGGGGACCGAGGTGCCCCAGTGAGCCAAGCCATGCGGATGTTCCCGATTCAGGGGGAGCTCCATCCCCATATGGGCGGCCAGCGCACTCAGCCGGGCTCTGTCCCGTGGTATATAGCGGAGCAGGCATGGGAGGCCTACAACGCAGCAGGCCATGGCTCCCAATCACTGGAAAGGATGGCAGAGCGTGGGGGCTTTTCGTGGGGAGAGTTGCTGTGTCTGCTTCGTGGACCAGATCACTACCATCCTAAACACCCGGTATGTGACCTCTGTTGGTGTCCTGCCACCACCACGAGAGAGGCGTCCGCATGACGCGCAAGAACGAACGCGTCGTCTGGGGAGTTTGGTACAACGGCCACCCTGTCCTGTGGTTCCGGCTCGCGCTCTGGTACAAGCTGCTCAAACTGGCGGTGTGGCTCTCGTGGCCCGTCTTGAAACGCGCCGGTCACCGGTTCCGGTGGTTCGTAGTTGGGTTGACTTGGAAGCGCTCCGGATTCATGCTTTTTCATCTTGAGTTGATCTGGCGCTACCGCGAGTTGGGCTGTTCGAACCATGAGGCGGACGACACCTGCTCATGACGACCATCATGACAGGTGCAATGGGCTTAGATGATCAGGAGGGAGGATTGAGATGTTGACGGAACGTCGTGCGCAATTTGTCTACGAAGGTGCGAGGCTGGCCGCGTTAGCCGCCAAGGCCCCGATTATTCCAGAGCCCTGGGATGAACGGGAAGAGGACTTCCGAAACCAGTTTCTCCGCGTCATAGAGCGACAGTGTGGGCCACAGCGGTCTTCTTCCCCAGAGGAGTTGCACGGTTCATGGATGCAGGCGTATTTCGACAACGGATGGGTGTATGGAGAGGTACGCAGCGTGGAGGACAAGACCCATCCTGACCTGGTACCATACGCAGATTTGGGCACGCTCGAACAGGACAAGGACAGCGTCTTCGTCGCCCTGTGCGAGGTCGCGCGGTTGTGGATAAGAGCCGACGCGGTGACGTCCTAAGTGACCACCATCGTGACCGGTGCCGGGGGGATGCTGGGCCGCGCCGTCATGATGGCGTTGCGCCAGAGGCGGGAGGGCGTCGTGGGGCTGCATAAGAACCAACTCGACGTTCGCAACTTCGCCGACGTCCAGAACTACATCACCGAGGACGATACCGTGTTCAACTGCGCTGGCGTCGTCCGTGACGCGCGCACTCGGTATGACGTGATGAGCATGACGAACGCCCTCGGGCCCCAGTTGCTCGCCCACCACGCGGGGCGGCTCGTCCATGTGTCCTCGGACCGGGTGTTCAACGGGCGCGAGGGGGGTTACGCCGAATCGTCTCTCCCGAGCCCCGTGGACGTGTACGGCGTGACGAAACTGGCCGGGGAGGTCGCGTGGGCGCCCCATCTGACCATCCGGTGCGGCCTGGTGGGTTACGGCCCCCGTGGGCTCGTCTCGTGGCTCCTGGGCCATCCCAGGGGGGCGGTTGTCCGCGGGTACGACTTGAACGCCTGGAACGGCCTCTACGTCCAGACAGCGGCGGGGATCATCGCGGACCTGGGGCTGTCGGGCGAGACGGGCTTGGTCCACGTCCACGCGGCGAAGCCGACCACAAAGTACGAGTTGCTGAAGGGCATCGCGGCGTTCAGGCGACCAGACATCAAGGTCGTGCGCGCGAGCGTCCACCCGTCGCGCTACATGACGCTAGCGTCGGACGTGCTCCCGGCGGGGCATCCGCATCTCAGCCACACGTGGGACGAGATGATGGGCGCGATGGAGGAGGACACGGTCAAGTGACGGACATCAAGATCACAGTCGGCATCATCGTCGGCCCGCACGCGGCGAATAAGCGGTGGCTTCCGGAGACAGTCGAGAGCGTCTTGACTCAGACGCGGCCGGCCGACGAACTACTCATCATCGACGACCAGGCCAACCTCGACCCGGCGTTGTTCCCAGAAGGAACGCGCATCTGGAAGACGCCGTGGCTGACCGCACAGGGCCAGTGCTGGAACTACATGGTCGCGTTGGCAAAGCACGACCTGGTCGTGTTCCTGCCGTCCGACGACATCCTACGCCCGTGGTGCCTCGCAGACTGTGAACGCACCTACCAGAAGTACCAGGACCCGACGGGCTACTACTGGTTCGACATTGAGTACGCCAGCGGGGAGCGTCAGGGGCTCGCGTCCGGTGCCGCGATGGTCACGAGGGGCCTGTGGGAGCGAACGGGCGGCTACCCCGTCGAGTCGGCCGTTGGGGCCTGCGACTACATATTCGTGTCGCTGCTGAACGCCACCCGGGGGAAGGCGGGGCGCTTGTACCAGGTCGAGTCAGCCGACCCGCCGTACTGGTTCCGAGAACACCCAGAGCAGTACAGCCTTCACCAGCACCCCCGCTGGGGCGGGATGATCGGGCCGGTCAGGGACATACTGTCAGAGGACTGGATCGCCAAGTTCGGGAAATGAAAGGACACGCACAATGCCAAAGTTCCGAAAGAAACCCGTAGTGATTGAGGCCGTCAGGCTGCCTGGTCGTGACAACTATGATCTCGCTAAGTTCCACGCCTGGCGTAAAGAGGTCGGCTTCACCAGTTATGAAACTAGACGTGATCTGACGATGATCATCCCGACGCTTGAGGGCAACCATACTGCCCAACCCGACGATTGGATCATCAAGGGCGTGGCTGGCGAGTTCTACCCCTGCAAGTCCGACATATTCGAGGCGACGTACGAACTGGTAGAGGGCGCCTGAACGATGACCCGAATCTATGACACGTCGTTCGCCGGCCAGCCGTCCATCAACGGGATCCACGACGCGCCCAAGGCGGTCGTATGGCGCCGGGAAGGCCCCGCTGAGATCGCGTGGTACACAGACGGCTCGCTCGGCGACGCCATGGCGACTGACCACAAGGTCAAGATCGCGTGGCTCGTCGAGCCGCCCGAGATCAACCCGTACAGTTACCAGTGGGTTGAACAACACCCGGGCCTGTTCGACTTCGTCCTGACACACAGCCGCGACTGGACCATGGACAGCCGGCAGGCTGCCTACTTCCTGTTCGGCACCCGGATTCAGGCGCAGCACCGCTCACCCCTGCACCCCAAGACCCGCATGGTGAGCATCATCGCGTCGGCGAAAGCGGGGCTGCCGGGCCACCGGATGCGTCATAGCCTCATCGACCGGACCCATGGCACCCTGGACGCGTTCGGTCGTGACCCCGCAGGGGCGGGTCGCTACATCGCACTGCCTGGCGACAAGATCGAGGCGTTGCGGCCCTATCGGTTTCACGTGGTGATCCAGAGTTGCCGGCGAGACAGCTTCTTCACGGAGGCGTTGTCGGACGCGTTCCTGACGGGAGCGGTGCCGATCTACTGGGGCTGCCCGTCCATTGGGGACCTCTTCAACCCCGAGGGGATCATCCAGTGCGAGACCTTGACCGAGCTCATCGAGGCGGTACATCGTGCGGACGCGGCCGATTACGAGGCGCGACGTGAAGCGATCGCGGACAATTTCAACCGCGCGGCAGCCTACCCGTGCGTCGAGGACTGGCTGTACGAGCGGTATCCGCAGTTCTTCGAGGAGTCGAATGCCTGACTATCCCGTCGTGATAGCGCTCATCATCACCTATCGACGCCTACCGTTAGCCCTGGAGACGATCCGGTCGGTCAAGGAGCGCGTGGACTATCCCAACATCGGGTTCCACATCGCGGACGACGGTTCGGGACAGGAGTACGTGGGCAAACTGCTGCAGGAGATCGGCCCGACGTACTCAGTCACCGTCACGGACGCTGCCCGGCGGGGCGTGGGCGTCAACATGAACATGGGCATCGAGGCGTCGCTGGCTCGCGCCGACCTGTGGCTGCATCTCGAGGACGACTGGGTGCTGCCCGAGCGGTTGGACCTGACGCCGTGCGTCCGGCTCCTGACGGAGGACGACCAGATCGGCATGGTACGGCTCGGGCGCATGTCCGGGGGGATCACGGGTCAGACGTTCGGCGGGGCTGACAAGCTCTGGTGGCGGCTTGAGAAGGGGTCCGACACCTACGTCATGGCTGGCAACGCGGCGCTCCGGCACCGACGCTTCCACGACGCCTATGGGAAGTACCCCAAAGGCCTGTCGCCGGGCCAGACTGAGCTCGCTTACTGCCATGATTTCAACACGAAGCCGGGCCCGTCAATCGTCTGGCCCGCATGGCTGAATCCGAGTCAGACGTTCCAACACATCGGGGACAGCCAGAGCTTCAAGTGGCACATGGAAAGCGGCGGTCGGTCTGCCGAAGAGGCTGCCGACATCTTCGAAGGGATGGGCTAGGGGACGATGGCCCTCAGAACCGCTGCAAGAACGAAGGTAAGGCGCGTGGCTATGACGTTCCGGTTGTTGCGATCGGTCGTGAACCGGAGGTCCACCACATCCCCCACCTCCAGGGCCATCTCGTCGTTTAGTGAGCCCACTTCGCGTTCGGCCGGAGAGCTGATGTCGACCTCGAACTCCAGCCTTTGTTGGCGTACCCCGTTCACATGGATAGAACCTACTATCAGCGTATTGGCGGAACCCTTCCCTGACCAGGTGACTGTGCAGTTGTATATTCCTTTTCCGTTGGCACCGATTGTCAATTGATTGTTGGCACCATCGACTAGGACGAGGTCAACGGGACCCGCTTCCCCATCCAAGAAGTCAGACCACTTAACGAAGGTGCCAGCGACCGGGATATTTAGGGTAATCCCAGCTAGGCTAAATGTGAAGAGCGAACCGAAAGCATCTGGCATAGGAACCCTCCGGGAGTGAAAATGAAAGTATACATCGAACCCACCTTCCGAGGACAGGATAAAGGCGACGGCGGCATCCGGCGCGTCGTGGAGGCCCAGCGGCGTCATCTGCCGTCCTTCGGCGTCGAGGTCGTGGATGCCATCGACGACGCCGACCTGGTCGCGTCCCACGGGGGAAGCCAGTTCAACATCCCACCGGGCAAGCCGTGGGTGACCCACACCCACGGCCTCTACTGGGCCGAGTATGAGTGGGACAGGTGGCACCACGATCTCAATGCGCAGGTGATAGCCGCCATGAGGCATGCGGACCACGTCACGGCGCCGTCCGAGTGGGTGGCCCAGACGCTACGCCGGGGGATGTGGCTGCGACCCACCGTTCTGCCCCACGGCGTCGACCTGGAGGAGTGGGGACCGGGCCAACGGAAGGGATACGTCCTGTGGAACAAGACGCGTGTCGACCCGATCTGCGACCCTGCTCCCCTCTTGACCCTTGCGGCGCAAGCGCCCGACCTGGACTTCGTCACGACCTTCGGCGATACGTCGGCCAACGTGCAGCGAACGGGTCGGCTGCCATACCTGGAGGCTAAGGACCTCATCCAGAACGCGGCGATCTACCTCCAGACGACCCGCGAGACGTTCGGCATTGGGTTCCTGGAGGCGATGGCGTCGGGCGTTCCGGTTGTCGGTTGGGACTGGGGCGGCCAGGCTGAGGTGATACAGCATCGCGTTACGGGGTGGCTCGCCCAGCCGGGAGACATCGCGGGTCTGGAGGAGGGCATCCGGTGGGCTCTGGACAACCGTATCGCCGTCACGGACGCGGCCTATCTGCTCGTGAACGAGCGCTACACCTGGCCTATCGCGATTAAGCGATACGCCCACCTTTACCGTCGAATGCTGGATCAGCAGAAGGCGCGGGTCGGGATGCCTCGTGTCTCGGTCGTGATCCCTTGTTACAACCTGGCCCGGTTCCTCCCGGACGCCGTCCGGAGCGTCCAGGCCCAGACGATGAAGGACTGGGAGATCGTCATAGTGGACGACGCCAGTCCAGACGACACCCGCGCCGTGAGTGCCGCGCTCGTCGCTGAGGATGACCGCATACGGGTCTTGCGCAACGAGAAGAACCTTTACCTGGCCGGCGCGTTGAACGCCGGTATCGCGGAGGCCCATGGTCGCTACATCGTGCCCCTCGATGCCGACAACATGATCGAGCCGGGCACGCTCGAGGTGTGGACCGACGCTCTCGATGGGGACCGGGACCTGGACATCGCCTACGGTGGGGCGAGGTTCGTGCTCGAGGACGGCAAGACGCCCGACAGCTCTGTCGCGCCGGACGGCGTCTCGGGGTGGCCGAAGGAGTTCAGCTTCCGAGCTCAGATGCTCAAGCGCAATCAGATCCCCTCGACCGCGATGTATCGGCGTGAGGTGTGGGAGCGCGGGGGTGGGTACCGCTCCCGATACCGGACGGCCGAGGACGCGGAGTTCTGGACACGGGGATCGTCGCAGGGCGCCGTACCGCGCAAGGTGACAAACGCCCCCACGCTGATATACCGGCAGCGCCCTAACAGCATGAGCCGGAACGAGCCCGAGCCCGACTGGGTATCGTGGTTCCCCTGGAGCCTCCGGTACGGCCTCGTGCCGTTCGGGGTTGCGGAGCGGCCCCCGAGGCCGGTCAACGGCGGTCTCGCATGGAACGTCCCATCTTGTGAACCGGTGCGGGTCGCGGTCGTGATACCCGTGGGGCCCGGTCATGAGAAACTGCTCATCGATGCGCTCGACTCGGTCGAGGCCCAGACGTACCGTCAGTGGGAATGTATTGTGGCGAACGACACGGGGAAACCTCTCGCCATTCCGCACCCGTGGGTGACGGTCGTCGACACAGGGGGCGGGAAGGGACCGGCGGCGGCGCGCAACATGGCGATAGCGGCCTCGAAGGCACCCCTCTTCGTCCCGCTCGACGCGGACGACTATCTCCAGTCCGACGCCCTGCAGGACATGTTCGACGTGTGGTCGAACTTCGGCGGCTTCGTCTACTCTCAATGGTACGATGACTCCGGTGACGGGACCTCGGTCTATGACCCGCCCGAGTACGACGCCCATCTGCTCATTAGCAAAGGGACGATCCACGCCGTCACGGGGCTTTACGCCCGCGCCGATTGGGTGGACCTGGGGGGGTTCGACGAAGAGCTGACCCATTGGGAGGACTGGGACTGGCAACTCAAATTGGCAAACGCCGGTATCTGTGGTACAAAGATAGCGAAGCCGCTGTTCACCTACCGCAAACATACGGGCTTTCGGCGGGAAGAGAACATGGCGGCGTTCGAGGAGGGCAAGGCGGCGATTCTTGCCAAGTGGGCGCCTTGGTGGGACGGCAAGGAGGTCCTGATGGCGTGCAGCGGTTGTTCCAAAGGCGGCGGGGTGGCGAAGCCGCCCACGATGCCCCAACAGCAGGGACAGAACGGAAGTGCCGTTATGGCGGCGAGAGAAGGGTATACCATCCTTGAATACGCCGGCGGGGGCGGAGGCCGACGTACCTACCGAGGGAAGTCGACCGGGACAAGCTACAAGTTCGGGTCCGACCCAGCGCACCGGCGTAAATACGTGTACGTGGCTGACGCCGAGGCGTTGCTGTCCCTCTTTGAACCCGGCGGTACCCAGAAGCTCTTTCGCTCGGTGGAACCCATCGTGGCTCGTGCGGCGTCTCCCACGTTGCAGACCGCCTCCGCGCCCGTGAGGGAAGGGCCTGCGCCGTCCCACGACCATAGCCCCCGGATGGCGTCTCCTCTCCACCGCACGGTCGGAGCGGCCTCTTTGCGTGAGGGAGCGGAGACGGTCACGCAGCCTCCACCGCCTCCCCCTGAGCAGAACCGCGGTGCCCCCGGGGACGCGCCGGGCGACCTGTCCTTCCCGATCGAGTCGGGTCCGTTGCCACCGGTTCACGCCCATGATCACAGTCCCGCGACGCCGCCTCAGGTGGGGTCCATCAAGGAACTGCGCCTTCGGATTCCCCACATGACGATCGCGGCTGTGCAGGCCGCGTTGGCTCAGGAGGAGGCCGGGGCCCGGCGTTCCAGCGCCCTCATGCTCTTGCATCGTCGACTGGGTCGTCTCAAGGGCAAGGAAGAGATGGCTTGACGTTCGAGGAGGTCCTGATCATCGGCGTGGCCGCTTGGCGCCTGGCCCGGTTCGCCGTGTACGAGACGGGCCCGGGGGGGATCATGCGTTGGCTGAGGGAACGCGCGGGGATCGCCCACGACGATGACGGCGACGTCGTATCGGTCCCGGACACGTTTCCAGGAACGCTCCTCGCGTGCGTCTGGTGCGCCTCCGCGTGGACAGCCATGATACTATATGGGGTGTGGGTCGCGGAGCCCACCGTCGTGAAGGTCGTCGCCATGTGGGGAATCGCATCGGCAGCGGAGGCGGTCTTCGGGAGGGCTGCGCATGACTAGGGCCTCGACCAAGACTCTCCTTCCCCTCGACACCTGGGCCGCAATCCTCGGCATCGATCCCCGCCACTTCTCCCAGGTCACCACGGCGGCCAAGCCGGCCACGCTGTGTTCTCAGGTGTGGAAACAGTACGCCTGGCAGGAGGCGCAGCAGATCGGACGCGAGGATGTGGCGCTCGCCATCGCCGAGGCCGAACGCGCGATGATCGACTACCTCGATTACAACCTCGTGCCCGACTGGGTCGTCGATGAGCGCGTCCGGGTGACGCAGCCCGGTATCCCTGACGTGCTGAACATCGGCGGCCGCGACACCCGAGGCTTCCACATGTCGCTCAAGGTGCGTCGGTCTCACCTGGTGTCAGGCGGCATAGAGGGCAAGGCGGTCATCTCGGCCGGTGCGGCGGTCGTCTATACCGACGAGGACGGGGACGGCTACCCCGAGACGGCAACCGTGACGGCCGCGACTACCGTCACGGACCCCGACGAGATCGCGCTCTACGTGCCGGGCGAGGGCGGTCGGGACGATTGGGAGATACGGCCGCTCAAAGACCCCATCACGCGGCGCCGTTCCGTCTCGATCACCGCAGGCGTCGCGACCATCGTGTGCGCACGGGAACAGTTGGTGGACCCCGACCTCGAGTTGGCCCTTGAACCGGGCCCGATAGACGGCGACGTCGACGCCAACTTCCTCGCGACCATTGATGTGTACCGGCATTTCAACGACCCTCAGCAGCAGGTGACGTTGATGTGGGCGCCGAGGCCTGACTTCTGCGACTGCGGGGCGAGTGCCTGCGTCACGTGCGCCCACGCGACCCAGACGGGGTGCCTGGTGGCGCAGGACTTCCGCCAGGGGAGTTTTTTCTTCCGGCCGGCTACGTGGGACTCGACGGACGAGGAGTTTGACTCGGCCGAGTTCGCCGTCGGGCGCAACCCGGAGAACCTGCGAGTCTGGTACTACTCTGGGTTCCGGGACCAATCCCGAGACGCCCCGGCGATCGAGATGGACCGCAACCTCGCGCGGGCCGTGGCGTACCTGTCACTGACCTATCTCACTCGCGCCCTCTGTGGGTGCAACAACGTCGACGCGATAGCGAAGCGGATGCAGGAAGACCTCGTCATCACCACGGCCGAGTTCTCACGGCAGGTGCCGGATCGCGTGGTGACGAATCCGTTCGGTACCCAACGGGGAGCGCTCTACGCATGGAACGTCGTACAGTCGGGAGACAGGCCGATAGGGCGCGCGGTAGCGCTCTGATCGAGACCTCATACGAGGATGAGACCGGTCGCTGGTGGACCGTCTTGGTGCCTCCGGGGGAGACGCAGCCCGAGATGGGTATCCCGGTTGGCCCACCGGACGTTCGGGAGGCCTTCCCGAATCTACCAGAGTCGATCGCGGTGCGGCTTCACAACGAGCTGAACAAAAGAAGGCTGTTCAGACGGCGAGACATACAGGGCCACGGGGCTCGGCAGCTCCAGGCGGCCCTTCAGGCGGCGTACAGGCTAGATACAGCGGCAATCACGAGTGTCTACCGTACCGGCTAGCAATAGGCGGTAGGAGGGAAGAGGATGGTCAGCCTACCCGAAATGCAGCGGAGCGGTTTCAGCCGGTTGTGGACAATCCAGTTCACTGCGGGGCCGGCCAACGTGCCGAACTTCGAGGCGCTGGGCCGTGCCGACACGCCGGATTGGCAACGGGGACCCGTGACGCCGATCTACGTCCCCGACCCGGACAAGTACGGTGAATTCCAGCTAGCAGGAAAAGTGCAGGGCGAGCGGTCCCTACCAACCTTGAGTGTCATATTCCGCTATCCGGCGGACAAGACGTCTTTGTTGGAACGTTTCGTCCGCCCGAACTGCGACGTGGACCTCCAAATCCACATGGGGGACTGCCAAGACCCGGGCGACTTCAACCGCGGATGGGAGAAGATTCTCGTCCTTCCGCGCGCGACCCCTACTGCGTGGACCACCGACCCACTGGGGGCGCTCGGGCCGGCAGAGAACGTGCTGATCAACGAGACGGTACCGTTCACCGGCGAAGATATGTACCATATCCACCGGATCATCTTCGCGGAAGATGCGGCGGTCGAGGTGGTCCAAGAGATCGTCGACATCAAGATATGTGACAAGGTCACGTGTGGCTCGTGCGGCATCCCGTCGCTGGGTTGTGACGTGGTGTTTGCCCTCACGCTGTCGGCAGGCGGGTCCCCCGGGTTGCCCGCCGAGGTGATCTTCACCCAGGACGGGGGAACCGTGTGGGGTGATACGAACATCTCCACGCTCGCGGCAAACGAGGATCCAAACGAGTTCGCCTGCGTGGGTGGCAACATGGTCGTCATATCGGAGGACAGCGAGAGCCTGCACTACGCGCCCCTGGCCGACATCCTGGCTGGCACCGAGGTGTGGACCGAGGTTTCGACCGGCTTCGTAGCGGCACAGGGCCCCCTCTCGATTCACAGTGGATCCCCCCGGCATACGTGGATTGTCGGAGAGGGCGGGTACGTCTACTTCAGCGAGGATCCGACGGCGGGGGTGGTGGTTCAGAACGCGGGCGTCGCGACAGCGCAGGACCTCAATGCGGTCCATGGGGTAGACATCGAGGACGTGGTCGCCGTCGGTGCGTCGAACGCGGTCATCCTAACCCGAAACGGCGGCGACACGTGGGCAGCCGTCACGGGACCGAATCCCGGCGTGGTGCTCAATACCGTCTGGATGCGGACCCAGGACGAGTGGTTCGTCGGCGACGCCGGCGGCCAGCTCTGGTTCACGCGTGACGCAGGCGCGACCTGGACCGAGAAGACCTTCCCGGGCTCAGGCGCTGGCGTCATCCGCCACATCGCGTTCGCCAACCCCACGGTCGGGTACATGGCCCACGACACGGCTGCAAACGCCGGTCGCATCCTGCGGACCATCGACGGCGGCAATAGCTGGTACGTGGCGCCGGAGAGCAACCTCGTCATCCCGGCCAACGACCGGATCAACAAGGTTGCGCCGTGTGTGGACAACGTCAACGTGGTGTACGGTGGTGGTCTAGCGGACAACGCCACCGATGGAATCATAGTCAAGGGCGCTTAGCGGAGGCTGCCATGACGGACAAAGAAGCGGACGATAGCGTATTCACGTTGTCGACGGGGGTGGTGTTGCGGCTGAAAAAGCCGCCTCCCTACATGCTGATGCAGGTCTACTCGGACCTTGAGGGTGACGAACCGAAGCCCCCGTTGGTGATGAATGAGAACAAGGGGCGTGAGGAGCCGAACGAAAGCGACCCAGACTACGTGGCGGCGAAGGTGAGGTTCACCGCCGCGACCTCTGAACGGGTCCTGAACGCCCTCATCGTGAGCGGGACCGAGCTCGACCCGGAGTCCGTTCCTGAAGCGATGTTCAAGCCCGACACGCCCGACTTCGAGGAATGGGCGGCGGCGGCGGGCCTGCGGCTACCGGACGGTCGATTCGCCCGGTACCGTGAGTGGGTGAAGCACTACGCCGGCGGGGAAGACCTCAATCGCCTGTCGACCATCCTGTTCCGGCTTGCCGGGGTGTCAGAGGAGGACGTGAGACTCGCGCAAGATATGTTTCCAGGTCTCGCGCCACGGGGAGCCAATAACGGCAGTCGGCCTCAGCAACGCCGTCGCGTCGGGAATTCAAAGCCGACCACTCGTCCCAGGACTCGTGCCAAGGCACGAAGAGCGCGAGGCGGCAATCTATAACCTGTACAACTGGACCGACTGGCAGGCGCTCGACTATCGAGAGCGCGCGGAGGCGGTGGCGACATACCGGATGCACCACCTGATCGAGCTACATGGTAACGACGCGGTCAGTCACGAG
>SDBT01000865.1_pt1 | contig 50414 bp, 41 predicted proteins | sample 2277101 | NCBI WGS metagenome assembly SDBT01 (sample SAMN10404973, study PRJNA504765) | marine sediment metagenome | isolation source: marine sediment core GS10_PC15, 103 cmbsf | place: Arctic Ocean: Southern Knipovich Ridge | collected 2010
GCGTTGAATCTCCCGTACCATCGAGGACCTCCCGAACTACTTGGGTGGGGGAAAGAAGCGTCTTGTTCTCGATGCCCTTGGCGACCGAGCAGACAGGTAGATCGCCCGGGCAGTGTGGTGCGAGCCTCTCCCAGATCGACCGCATCAACTGTACGGGGATAGTCGTGACCGCCAATTCTACATCTCCAAGCGTTTCGCTTTCATCCCCGGTGACCTCGACGCTCTCCGGAAGCCGATGCCCCGGGATGGACCGCTCAGTCTCACGATTTCGGGAGAGTTGATCGGCCCAGGCGGGAAAGGGCGAGAAGAGGCGAACGGGATGCTCGTTTTCCACGAGCAGTGTCGCACTGGTTATCGCCATCGCCCCGTCCCCAATTATCGCGATTGTGCGTTTCATTCCACACAACGTATCTTCTTTGCGGTAACTTGTCCAGCGTGTGAGAAGTCTCGAGGAAAAGAGCTTACCGCGGGTTTTTCACGCAGAAAGTCGAGCGGCGGTTGTGACCTTCATGAGTGGCCCATATGATTATCTAGCGGGCCGGTCAGCACGCAGAGGGGGCGGGACGAGCGGGTGCATCAGGAGGCAGCACAACCCTCATGGAAGAAGCAACCCGTCAAAACGAAGGTGCCAAACCGCGAATCCTCGTGGTAGACGACGAGCCCGGAGTCCGCATGATCGTAATCGCGGCTTTGCGGCGTGAAAAACGCTACGAGCTGTTCGAAGCTCCCGACGGAACCGTCGCCATGGCCATGCTGCAGCAGCACTCCTTCGACATAGTCATCACCGACCTTGTCATGCCGAATTTCGACGGACTGCGGTTAATGGAGTGGGCGCAGAAGAACCGGCCCGGAACGAGTTGGATTATCCTCTCTGGACGAGCGACCTTCGACGACGCAGTCAAAGCAGTCAAGTTGGGTGCATTCGACTTCGTCACAAAACCGATGGCGATGGTCGATTCGCTCGTGGTCACCGTGCGAAACGCGCTTCACCAGCGGGAATTGCTTGCCGCCCACGAGCAAATAGATCGTCAACTGCGAGAGCGGAATGAACGACTCACCGGTTGCACCTATCAACTCAAGAAGGCTTGCGAGTTGCTCTGCGACCAGGCCGGAACCATCGCCAAAGACCTCCGCCAAGCCGGACTCATCCAACGCGCTCTTCTCCCCAGAACCCCCCCGCATACTCCCGGGCTTTCCGTAAATACCTTCTGCAGGCCCAGCCGGAGAGTCGGAGGGGATCTCCACGATGTGGTTCGCCTCTCCGAGAGGTACCTGATTGCTTACGTGGCGGACGCGGGGACCCGGGGGGTCAGCGCCGTGATGCTCGCCATGCTGTTCAAACATCACCTACCGTTGCTCAAGAAAGGAACGCACGAACCTAATCAACCAGCGGACGCATTGTCCGGGGTTAACAGATCCATGCTCGCAGAATTCTGCGAACCCGGACTGTTGATGACAGTAGCCTATAGTGTGCTCGATACGGTTAGCGGCGAACTAACCATCGCTTCGGCGGGACATCCACCGGTCCTGCTTCACCGCAACGAAGGAAAGATTGAAATGGTTTTTCCTGCAGGTCCTGCACTGGGGTTGAGCGAGCAGTCCACTTTTATCCAGACGCGTACACACCTGCACACCGGAGATAGGATGCTGATGTATACGGACGGATTATTGGAAACTCACACTCAAGGTAAGCGCTTGACCAGCGACCGGATCGCCCAGGCGCTCGGCGACCGCAAGCTTTCCGGTCAGTCGCTCCTCCAATCGATCGCCGAGATCTCCTGTCCGCCCGAGCGCCAGAGCATCCAGGAAGACGACATCACGATGCTGTTGCTCAGTCGCACCGAGGAACCCTCAATGTTCTTTAACAGTCCTCCTCCGCCCATACCGGAGGCCAGACCAACCACTGCGGACCAGGAAAACGAGGTGCTCATTGGTTCAGTTGACGGACAGACCGTCGTTACCGTCCCACACCGAGGGACATGGGGGCTCTGTCCGAGCTTCCACGACGCCTGCATGGGGGAGCTGAACACCGGGCGCGACCTTACGCTGGACATGTCAAAGTGCGAATACGTTGATACTGCGTTCCTGAGCGTTCTATTCAAAGTGATCGATCAGGCGAGCCGCAGGAACGTTGCGGTGTGGATCCAGGGTGTGCGTCCTGAGGTGCGGCGGCGACTCGAGGAGCTCGGAATGAAACGCGTCATCGCCCGCCTCGCTACCGGTGCCCCGAAGGTTCCTGCGGAGGTTACCCCGCTGGAGGCGGCTCCTGAAATTGCGCAAGAGACCTACGCGCGCCGGATGTCAGAGGCCCACGAAGCTCTGCCCGCACTTAACGAGCGAAACTGGAGGGAATTCTGCGAACTGCTCGAAGGGGTGCGCGCGGAACTGCGCGATCATGAAGCTGCACGGTAGGACCATCTGAATCTGAGGTTTTGCTTGGTATTTGGAAGCACAAAGCGCCTCGGGGCCTCGGATGAGTCTATCTGTTCTCTTTGGGGGAACTCACCGCCGGGACGCTGGTCGGTTTCATGGGAACCCCGATACGAGCTTTGAGGAGGTATGCGGTGACCCCGATGATAGCGATCAATAGCAGCAATCCGAGTAACAGCGCTGCGGGTCGGTGAACACCTTTGGACCCTTTCGGGTATCCGGGGCGTTGGGTGAAGAAATGCCTCTGTGAGCGCGTCAGGCGCATACGGGAATTGATGGCCCACCCGGACGCTTCGAGAATGGCGCTGAGGTCGCGCTTGCGTAGTTTGAGGAAGGCCACGATCGATGTCGGGAGCGCCACGAGCACTACCGCGCCCAGAATAGCGATGATGATTGGCAGATAGCCGGCTTCGGCGATGGTCTTGGCGACGTAGGCGAAAGCAGACCCGAGGGCAGCGACGGCGACTCCGGCACCCATGAGCATCCCACCAGCCGCAAGGGAGGTCGGTGGTCTCGCAGCCGGTTCGGTACCGGAGGCGACCTGACTGACGGCGGCGCTGGCTTGAGTGTCGAGTTTCTTTTCCGCCTGAGTAGTCAGCGATTCGATTTTCCCGGTCAGCAACCTCCCCAAGCGCTTGAAGGGCGACCACAAAGCCTCGCGCAGACAAATGGGGTTTTCGATGATGAGCAAAACCCTCGCATCGCATTGGCGGCCCGATACGTCATGGAAGACCCCGCGCTTTCCCACGCACAGGTTGCCCTTGTCCCCCGAAGTGACGGGGATGGCGACCTTATAACTGTCTTTACCTCCCGGAGTGACCTCCACGTAGAGAACGTACATGTTGGAGGCTTTCGCCAATTCGGCGTGGCGGGAGCAGTCGTCGCATTTGACCGCAAGGTTGAACCGCCGCCCATCCATTACCAGCGTCCCCATCTCGAACATCGCTCGGTGCTTCTCACTATAGAGATGCGGGAAGCTGACGAAGTTGTTCGCCAGATTGATAAGATTCCCCTGGTAGAGCATGAGCTTCTCCACCAAGCGAATGTTGTCCAAGACCAATGCGGCGTTTGCACTTTCGGCGATCAGCGCCCGCACCGAGCCGGCGAAACGATCGTCCAGGTAGGCTTCGAGCTTATCGGTATCCAGCGCTGCCGCCGCTGGTGATCCTCGCGATGACAAGTACGCCTCATGCGCTGCAAAGGTGGATTTGATCTGGCGCCACTGTCCGACCGAGAGCTTCTCGCAGCGCTCACCCACTACCGCCTCGGTGACCTGTTCGCGGAAACGCTCGAGCAGGTCCGCGTAGTGTGGGTTGACCGGTTCGCCGAAATGAAGTTCCCTTTCGCGTCTGGCCTTGGCGAGCGGAGCCTTGGTGAGGACTTCCTCGATCACGCCTGGATCGTCGAAGTCCAGTCCCTGCAGTTCATCCTCCGTCCAGCCCATGCGCTGGACGAAGCGCTCGTCCAATGCGACGGCTTCGCACTGGGCGAAGTATTGATCGATCTTCCCGCGGACGGCGGCGAAGACCTCATACGCGTCTGCGGTATCGCGGCCGAGGGGCATGATGTCCGTTTTTGACTGCCCCGGGGGAAGCTCACCCGCACGGCGCCACTCGAGATCCCCCGAGACGGCGCTGAGGAACTCCGTGAGCTGCTCAACTCCGATCCCACTGGCCCCGCTGGGGTGTACGGTTCCGCCCGTTACGCTGATCGCGTCGGTGATAAACTGCCCTATTTCACTGTCCTCGCTCGCCTCCGGGAGCACGACGCCGGCTTCGCTGATAGGCATCGCCTCCGTGTCGGCCTTGACCTTTCGGACCTGCTCCAGGGTGATCTGGTCGGTTTCGGGAGCGGATGAGCGCGAGATTATTTTCTGCGCAGCCTGGAGGATTCGTTGCCCATCCTCGTGCTCCGGGTCAATCGCCGACAATTGAAGCGATGTCTCACGTGCGGTTATCCCGGAATTCTCGCAAAGGACCGCGCCAGTCCACAGGATCGCGTCGGTAAGTTCGCGCGAGGTGATCCGCCCGTTTCCGTCAGAGTCCAGGAGGCGCAAGAACGTACTGTCACAATTGATCGTATCGGTTGGGGCGTTAGTGGCGACCCAGTGCGCTTCGTCGAGTTCCACGACCTGCTTCAGGTCAGCGGCGGTCTCGATCCGAAGGTGGTGCGAGCGCCCAATCCGCTCGAAGGTCATCGCATCCGCTTTGGCCATGAGAGTCCTTCCGAATTAGAGTTGCCGATTGGCGGTTGAACCGCCTCGATCAGAAGTCCCCGCCTGTATTCTCATGTGGATTCGTCAAATTCATCGCCTCGGAACGTATGTCCGAGATAGGTCCTGCGGACCAAACTGTCGTTGATGAGATCGCGCGGGTGCCCTTCGCGAAGCACTTTCCCGTTGTCGATGATGTACGAGCGATCGGTGACGTTGAGCGTCTCGCGAACGTTATGGTCGGTCAAGAGGATACTGATTCCGTGCTCCCGCAAGGCGCGAATCTCTCTCTGCAGGTCCTCCACGGCGATTGGGTCGACCCCGCTGAACGGTTCATCCAGGAGGATCATGGTCGGGTTGGTCACCAGAGCGCGGGCAATCTCGAGCTTGCGCCGCTCCCCCCCCGAGAGTGTCCGGGCAACCTGCTCGGCGACGTGAGAGATCCCGAACTGCTCCAGTAGCTGCTCGCATCGTTCGTGACGCACCGAGCGGGTGAGGTTCATCGTCTCCAGAACCGCCATGAGATTCCCCCGAACATTCAGCCGCCGAAAGATGCTCGGTTCCTGGGAAAGATATCCCATTCCGCGCTTGGCGCGCTTGTACATGGGCATCCGCGTGACGTCCACCCCGTCGAAGATGACGCGCCCGTTGTTTGGGGTGACCATCCCTATGGTCATGCGAAACGTTGTGGTCTTTCCAGCTCCGTTGCGCCCCAGCAACCCCACAATCTCACCTTGATTGACGGTGAAAGAGACATGGTCCACGACGGGACGCCCGCTGTAGCGCTTTACCAGATCTTTGACCTCCAGTAATATCATTGTCTATAAGCTCGCACCGGTTGTGGATAACTTGTTAAAAACCTCACTCCAGCCGCTTCGCACGAAGGATTAAAAGGGCAAAAATATCCTGCAACACCTTACTATCCATAGAGCTTATGTGTAGCGATTTCGCCCGAACAGCCGAACCTAACTTGTGTTCTAGTAATGCCTTGTTGTTCTCCCGCTGGCTGAAACGCCACTGCGAATCCTAATTTCTACAAGCATTTGGCGCGTTTCCATCGCTCGTACTTCCCGCCGGACACCCACTGTGTCCGCTCTCGGAAAATGTGCATAATCCGTACCAGACGATGCGATTCTTGTCCTTATTGTCGCGATCTGGGACCCTTCACCTGAATAACGCCACAGTCCTAACGGATCATTCGCATCCTACCGACATTCGGTATGATCGGCAAGCGCGGGAGAGCGGGAACGTGAAAACCCGCGGGCCAATACACAAAGAAGGCCTTCCCGATCAGGTTGTAGCGGGGAACCGTTCCCAACCGGTAAAGCGGTTCACCCTTTTCATCTTTCAAGTGAAGCGTCGGGGCCGCCGAGGTCCACGCGCGGCCGTCCAAGCTCTGGGGACTATTGTCGCCCAACACGAAAAACTCATCCAAGTCCGAACTGCTGAACTTCCGCAGAGTGATCGGGTTATTTGCCGTCCCCCACCCTCGTGTAAGCTGCCTGATGTGCATGTCTCGCCTGGCGTATTCTCCGAGCGGTCCGCTGGATATGGCGTTGAACCTCCTGGGATTGGTGTAGTACACGTCCCTGTGCAGTTTGATATGCCGCAACTCGCACGGTCCACCCTGGGCGGCGATCGCAACCCGGGGGGGGGTGACCTCCCGGGCGGGTACCTCTCGTACACGGAATATACGATCCGCATCTTGACCGAGGGCTCCGGGACTTCGGCGGGGATCGGTTTGTCCTATCCTGCCCTTGAGGGTCACACGGTCCGCCGGGTACTGCATCTCGCTGCTCGTTAGGACCGCCTCCCCATCAACCCACAGTGTGACACGAAAATCTACGTGCGTCAAAGCCAGTAGGTAACTTCCCCCGAGACGCAACGGTGTAAGCTTCGTACGGTTCCATTCAACCCAGTTGCCTGCAATTCCATCCGCCGGATCATACCAAAGCACCGCCGTCCCATCGGCGTGCAGTTGCCCCTTGAAACGGTGCTCGAAGCTCGTCAGCGACATCCCCACCATTGAATCTGCGGCCTTGGGAACCAAGACGAACGAGAGCTTCAAGTCGCTGCAGATATCGACGGCTTCGTCGATGTGTGTGCTCTCTGCGCGACGGTGATTGTAACCGTAGCGAGGGAGGAACGCCTCTCGCGGGGCGCGGAAGACGACCTCCGCAGACCCTTCGGACCCTGCAAACTCGAAGACTCTTCCGTCACTGGCGCTGAGGTCCCAACTGTCGTCCAGTGCTTCCCAGCAGAGGGGAACTACTCCCCTATATTTCAACAGACTCGCATCCGGGCGATAATCATTGTCTAGAATCACTTGCCACATAGCCTCTTGCGCCCTTGGGGGCTTGCGGCGGATCCGCCATGGGCCCGGTCCTTCGGGAGTCTCATTCCTGACAAAGACGTCACCGTGGACAATCTCGATAGTCTCCCCAGGAAGCCCGATCAGCCGCTTGATGTAGTTCTCTCGGTTATTCTGAGGATTGCGGAACACGACAACGTCCCACGGTTTCGGGTCCGCAAATCGGTAAAGATACTTCATTACCAGCACACGGTCGCCGCTCCGCGGGTAATCCGGGCGAGACGTGAAGGGAAACGAATATCCGCAATTCGGACAGATCGCCCCTGTGGGTGTCTGCGGTACAGAATGATCCAGCCCCGGTACACCCGGAGCGAGATGCGGTACGCCATATGCGTAGTCGTACCCACACGCCGGACAAACTAACTGCCAGTGTTCCCCCATCAACCGCGGGGCCATTGACCCCGTGGGGATAACGAACGCCTCGATCATGAAGGCGCGAAGGACGAACGCCACCACGATCGCCACCCAGATGCTCTCGACTGTATCGCGAACCGAGTTCAGGTCCCGCACCGTCTTACTGTCTGATCGATCCATTGAACTAATCACGATAGCCGCTTGAGACCGCCAGTGAAAGCCATTACCGTCATTTTTCGCCCGAAGAGTTCCCCGCGATGAATGCAAGAGACCAGAACTAAGCAGATTGCGCGGTTACCCAGACTCCCCCTGAAGGTGCCTCAGACAGTGCAATCCCTCAACCTACGTGCAATTCTACTCTGCTCGTCCCGCCCGATCCCTACGTCTTGAGGACCTCAGCGGTGAAATCCAGGATGCTCAACAGACCGTCTTGCGGCCGCCACCTCCACCTCTCGCGAGTGACCGCATCACGGTGCCGGATAGATGAAATCGCCCCACCGCCATCCGACTTACTCAGTGCGAAGAACCCGAAGGGAACTCCTTCGTTGTCCGCCCAGAGATTCAGTAGCGATACAACTCTGATCGATCCCGCTGAAAAATTGCTGTTCTCGAAGAAGTAACGAGCGCCGGGCAATTTAACCCCGCGAATGATCACAGAGCGAATACTCGCTGAGGGATTCTGAAAGTCAAGGGCGCTTGCGGCGTGACGCACTGAGCTGTTCACGATTCCAGCGAGGAAGTCACTGTTAACCACTGCACCCAGCAACAGCGTACCCATCGAACTCGTCGTCCGGACGGTGGTGTTCTCGACGATTCCCGTGACCCGCAGGTTGCCCATTGATCCGGTGATGTCCCATTGCGCCCCGTACAGGTCGCCCCCGATGATAACGGAGCGGAGCGTGTTTCGCCGTGCACCGTGGCCGCTAAGGCGCAGATTCGCACCGAAATGCCCGAGGATGCCACTTCTCCTGTTCCCGCGAACGCGCAAGGTCCCGATCCACGGAGCGACGATCTCATCGGGTGTGCTGTCCTCGCTATCCACCCATTCCATCGCGGTCAGCCTGTTGATCGGGGCGGCAGAGTCGATGCTCAAGTCGCCCACGCTGCCGAAGTACAGGTTGATGGGCCTGTAGTTCTCCCCAATGACGATCACGTGCTCGTCGGCGATGTCGTCGAGTCGCAGATAACCCAGCCACCCTTCGCTGCAAATTACGTCACCGACCAGATCAATCGTCCGAGCGAGGATCCTTCCCATCGACCCCCCGATAGTTCCACCCCCACCGACCAACTGCCTGACAACGTGTATGTCGTTAATCACCCCGTCCTGTCTGCGAGGCGTTCTAAATGTCGCCGATGAGCGGGTATCGGTCCCGTAAAACGTCACGTTCAGGTGGCCCGTTTCGTCGCGATCCACCACTCCGTAACCGTTCCCGCGAAGTCTAAACGTCACGGATGTCCCGAACTTATCGAGGACTGTCAGGGCAGCGTTGCGCCTTCCACCAATGTTCCCAAAGCGATACACCCACTGCGAGGCCTCATCGGTGAACGCAATGTTATTGGTTTCGAACTGCTCCGGGATGACGTTGTCTGCGTCGACCTTGGCGATGAGGAAGTAGGATCCCGCATCCACGTTGCCCGGGACGTAAGTGTTCAGATAGACTGTGCGGGACCGGCCCGATCTCAGATTGAGATTGACTGACTCCTGTCGCTTGATGAGCAGGTCGCTCTGGTCCAGTACCTGGTCGGTCGAAGCATACAACTCCACCGCGACCTTGCCTTTCGCAATGCCCTCTCCGATGTTCTGGATAACAATCGGAACGCGCATTCGCTGACCCGGGACGGCGATGGGCGGGATAACGAAACGGTCGCCGAAAAGGGCGATTAGATCCACCGATGATTCACCGGCTCCCACACCCGCGGGGGCCACTATCTCGTATGTGAAATCCCAGCTATAGTCCTTCCCGGAGCGCGTCTCATTCCACTCACCCTCCTCCCGCACCACCCCGAGACCTTCTACCAACCAGGCGGAATACTCATCGTGGATCGACATATTGACGCGACGGCCGGCTTTCGAGGCATCGGTCATGAAGTGGACCTTGAGGGCGTTGAAAGTCCCGATCTGAGTGACGACCTGCTCAAACCCGAGGACCTCGAAGACCTGCGTGTACGTCCCCGTCCAATCTTGCGATGCGCCCTGATCGCCCTTCCACGGACCCGTATTCTCCACGACCATCCCAACGTGAATCATCCCCGGAACCATCAGGAAGGCAGGGGCAAACAGCGTCTCCCACCACGCGCGGCCCGCGAGATTGCTTTGACCGTGCAGGTGCAAGCCCGTCTCATCCATGGTGTAGTAGGTACTCGTCGTGTGCTGCCCGCCGTGCAACTGCATGGATTCGTACGTGGGGATACCGTTCACATCTGCCGGATCCGTCGCTATGACGCTTTGGATGATCCTGCTGTACTGGCGAGCGTGGCCAGGCGTGACCCGCATCAGGTACGTGCGCACCAAACCCGGTACCAGAGGGAAGTAATCAGCAAAAGCGAATTCCTCAAGGTGGTTGCCAAAGTTAACACCACCCACCACGACATCGGGGTCGACCTCCACCACATGAGAGTCGCCGGCGGGGAAGCTTTGCGCCCAGTTGGCCTGCAACACCTCACGGACCACGTAACTACCAGGGGCAAGGCCCGCGAATGAATAGGCGCCGTTCACACCGGTCGTGGTAGACGCCTCGCCGTCGTCCAGGACGCCATTGTCGTTCGCGTCCAGGAATATCGTCCAGCCTTCAAGGCCTAACTCATCAGTGTCCCATACACCGTCACGGTCAGCGTCGTCCCACTTAGCACCCTGAATACCCCCGGGAATAAGGTGGTTGCCAAAGTTAACACCACCCACCACAACATCAGGGTCGACCGCTACCAAATGCGAACCGCCAGCGGGGAAGCTTTGCGCCCAGTTGGCCTGCAACACCTCGCGGACAACGTAAGTACCGGGGGCAAGGCCCGCGAATGAATAAACACCGTTCACACCAGTAGTCGTAGAGGCCTCACCATCGTTCAGGACGCCATTGTCGTTGGCGTCCAGGAATATCGTCCAGCCGGGAAGGCCTGACTCATCAGTGTCCCATACGCCGTCACGGTCAGCGTCGTCCCACTTAGCGCCATGAATACCCCCGGGAAGAAGGTGGTTGCCAAAGTTAACACCACCCGTCACAACATCAGGGTCGACCGCTACCTCGTGCGAGTCGCCGGCGGGGAAGCTTTGCGCCCAATCGCCCTGCAGGACCTCGCGTACCACGTAACTACCAGGGGCAAGGCCGGCGAATGAATAAGCGCCGTTCACACCAGTCGTCGTGGTAGACGCCTCGCCGTCGTCCAGGACGCCATTGTCGTTCGCGTCCAGGAATATCGTCCAGCCGGGAAGGCCTAACTCGCCGTCATCCCACACGCCGTCACGGTTGGCGTCGTCCCACTTGGCGCCCTGAATACCACCGGGAATAAGGTGGTTGCCAAAGTTAACACCGCCCACCACAACATCAGGGTTGACCTCTACCACATGCAAGTCGGCGGCAGGGAAACTCCGGGCCCAATCATCCTGCAACACCTCGCGGACCACGTAAGTACCAGGGGCAAGGCCGGCGAATGAATAGGCGCCGTTCACACCGGTCGTGGTAGACGCCTCGCCGTCGTCCAGGACGCCATTGTCATTCGCGTCCAGGAATATCGTCCAGCCTTCAAGGCCTAACTCATCAGTGTCCCATACACCGTCACGGTCAGCGTCGTCCCACTTGGCGCCCTCAATTCCCCCGGGAATAAGGTGGTTGCCAAAGTTAACACCACCCACCACAACATCAGGGAGCACCTCGATCTCGTGAGAGTCGGCGGGGAAGCTTTGCGCCCAGTTGGTCTGCAATACCTCGCGGACCACGTAAGTACCGGGGGCAAGGCCGGCGAATGAATAGGCGCCGTTCACACCGGTCGTGGTAGACGCCTCACCTTCGTTCAGGACGCCATTGTCGTTCGCGTCCAGGAATATCGTCCAGCCTTCAAGGCCTAACTCATCAGTGTCCCATACACCGTCACGGTTGGCGTCGTCCCACTTGGCGCCCTGAATACCCCCGGGAATAAGGTGGTTGCCAAAGTTAATCCCCACCACCACGACATCAGGGTCGACCTCTACCTCGTGAGAGTCGCCGGCGGGGAAGCTTTGCGCCCAGTTGGCCTGCAGCACCTCGCGTACCACGTAAGTACCGGGGGCAAGGCCGGCGAATGAATAAGCACCGTTAGGACCCGTAGTCGTCCAGGCCTCACCATCGTTCTGGACGCCATTGCCGTTCGCGTCCAGGAATATCGTCCAGCCTTCAAGGCCCAACTCATCAGTGTCCCATACACCGTCACGGTCAGCGTCGTCCCACTTGGCGCCCTGAATTTCACCACGGGAGACCTTCTGATTACCGAAGTTGACACCTTCGACGACTTCCTCGGGCTGCAATGTCACCAGGTGCGTCCCGGGTAGAGTAGTCTCGATGGATGTATGTGAGACATTATCGAAGGCGAGGGTAGTGGTGTGGGTGTCTCCGGCGAAGTCAACGACACTGAGCGATCTGATTCCAAGAGCACTGCTGAAACCGAGATACCACGGGCCGCGAGGTGCGAAGGGCAGGTGCAGCTCCTCGACGTTCCCATCGAGTTCTTCGACACGGATGTCCCAGTGCGGAATCGGGGAATCGCTGGGGCCCTTCATCATCCAGAAACCGAGCGCTTGGACGTACCCGTCAAACGCAAAGGTGAGCACACGGTCACCGATATCGTTTACAGAAGTCGTGAACAGGGCATTGGGCGAAGAGATACTTCCGGCGAACGTCCCGGCCGTCCAAACACTGTCAGGATCGAGGGCCGTATACGTTACCCCGTCCACAGTAGCGGAAGGTCCGCCCACTACCGTCCCCGATTCAAACTCGTCGAAGGTCTCTGTGGAGACATCCGGATGGGCCTCGAGAAAGGCGTTTTCACTGTCAAAGATCGTGACGCCCCCGCTTCCACCAAGCCCATTATCGGGGAAAGTCTGGGCCCACCACGGCTGTAACTGTTCCGCGACGATGTATGTACCAGGTTCCAGATCGAGGAAGGCGTACTTGCCCTCCGCATCGGTCGTCGTCCAGCGCTCACCTTCGTCGAGAACGGTATTGGCGTTGTCATCCAGAAAAACGGTCCAGCCCTCGATGCCTAGCTCGCCATCGTCCCAGATCCCGTCGCCGTTGAGATCTTCCCACTTGGCCCCATGGATCTCCCCGTGCTCGGTGAACCCTTCCAAGCCCCACCCTGTCTCGAGAAGTTCATAGGCGAGAGGGGCTTGGGAGAGCAAGAGCCTGCTCTCCAAGGTCTCGAAGACGGGGGCGGATAGGTCCAGGGTTCCCTCGATCGAACGGGGGTAAACCGACAAATCCCGCTTGTTCATTGTCTAGCTCCCACAGGGGGGGGGACTCGGCGCGGAGCCGATTACCGAACTGTCGCACTTGTCGCGACGCCTCCCTGCTCGTTGAGTCGCCCACTCTTACGAGAGAAGCTCAAAGGCACCAGCCATCTGTCAGCCTTTCCGGACAGATCCCGGCCACTCCTCCTTACGCGCACAGCGTACGCTGGCTGACTCTAATATTTTAGCGTACTTACGTGATACGTCAAGTGCTAATTGCCCGAAGTTGAGAAAACATGTGCACTTGCAGAGAGCCCCCGCCCCGTCGCTTCTGAAATAAGCATTCGGCTATTGACCATCGCGGTTGGTCATGTTAGCAGTTTAAGGCAAAGACCCTACAACAAGGAGATGGTGCATGGACAAAGTAGAGCTCGCCAAGCGAATTAAGGAAGCAGCGTATCTCGAGGGAGATTTCATCTTGCGCAGCGGGAAGCGGAGCAAATACTACCTGGATAAATACCTCTTCTCGGGGCAGCCGGACATACTGAGCGAACTGGGAAGACGTTTCGCTGAAAGGCTTTCACAAATCGGTGACGTCGACGTTATCGCCGGACCGGAGCTTGGTGCGGTTGCGCTGGCGGCGGCTACGTCGCTGGCGGCCGGAAAGCCATTCGCCATTGTCCGCAAAGCCAAGAAGGAATACGCAACGGGAAAGCTCATTGAGGGAGCGCCCGTCGAGGGTAAGCGGGTGCTCCTGGTGGAGGACGTCGGGACGACCGCAGGGGCGGCGCTGGAGGCGGTGCAGACGCTTGCGGACGCTGGGGCAATTATCGCAGGTATTGTATTTGCCATCGACCGGATGGAAGGGGCTCGCGAAAACGTCGAGGCCGCCGGGTACCAATTTGATGCGCTGCTAACCAGGGACGATCTCGGGATCTAGCGGGGTAGAATGAGCGGCGCATATCAAACATGATGTTTTCGTTCGCGGGCGAAATGAAAGATCGATAGCACCCATTGGTGGACGATGCGACGAATAGTGGCAAATACGGGCCTTCTCTTATCCCTCCTCGCAGCAACTATTTCAGGATGCGGCGAAACCGCGGGCGGTCCGTCTGACCCACGCACGGACCAGACAGATAGACAGGTCCGTCAGAAATGGGGAAAGTCGCTCGCGGAACTGCCCACAGTCACACTCGAGATCATCAGCCCGCACAATCAGGACATAAAGAACGAATTCGCGTGGGCATTCTCGCTGCATCACGCGGTCCGCTTCGGTCAGCGCGTACACATCTCCTGGAGAGAAGTGGGCGGAGGTGCGAGCAGCATCCAGGACTACGTCACTACCGTGTACCGTAAGAGCGAAACGGCTGGGATCGACATCCTTTGGGGAGGCGGTGAGTATATTTTCGCCCCGTTGGGGGAGGCGGGACATCTCCAGCCAATGGAACTCAGCGAAGATGTACTGAAGAACATTCCGGAGCAACTCGGTGGGACGCGGATGTACGATCCTCAGAGGCGATGGGTGGGCTCGGCCGTAAGCGGGTTTGGGTTCATGTACAACAAGGGCGTGTTGGATAAATGCGGAATAGAGGCTCCGCAGAGATGGGAAGACCTTTGCGACGTGCGGTTCGCGGACTTACTGGCGTTGGCGGATCCTATGCAGTCCGGCTCGGCCGCTGCGGCGTATCGAATGATAGTGGTCTCCGAGCCCACCTGGAAGCGAGGGTGGGCGAAGCTTCTGAGGATACTGGCGAACGCCAAGCAGTTTTACGATTCCGCCGGTACTGCAGCCAACGCACCGGCCCTCGGTGAGGCGCCCGTTGCCACGTGCATTGACTTTTACGGGATTATTCGCGTCGCCGAGGCCCCCGAAGAACTCGTTTACTTTTCCCCTCCCGGACAGACCACATTCTCCCCGGACCCGATAGGAATCCTTAAAAACCCTCCCAGTCCTGAACTCGCCCAGCGATTCGTAAACTTCGTCCTTTCACGTAAAGGTCAGGCGCTGTGGGCGCTCCGTGTCGGGACCAGAGACGGACCGATCCGCAGCGTTCTGGGGCGGGGCCCAATTCGCAAGGATATCTACACTCTCTACGCAGACTCTCTTTCGCCACGGATTATCAATCCTTACCAAAGCGGACAGGCGCTGCGAATTAGTGAGAGAATGCGGGGCGTTCATTTTGGCGTCCTGCGGGAGCTGGTTGCAGCAGCCGCCATCGACAATCCGGCCGGATTGCGCGCCGCCAGAGACAAACTCATCGAGACGAAGTTCGATCCGGAGCGGTTGGGACAGTTCAATCGACTTCCCGACGACGTGGACACGCTTGAAAAGATGCGCACGATCTGGCGAGAATTTCGTGACGAGAAATCCAAGGACCGCATCACCACAAACTGGCGCCGCTTTTTCCGTGAGAAATACCGGCGCGTAAGGCGATGAGATAAGTGACCGGAGTACCCAAGGACAACCTGCCCACTCTTGGGACACCAAGGACCAGACTTCGCCCGCTCCCATATCTTCTGGGTGCAGTGACGGGGGGGTTCTTGCTTGCGTTCCTGATCGTTCCGATCTTCCTCACTATTGCCGGTGGATTCTATGACGGTGGTCGATTGACGGGCTTCTGGTTCGTTCGTATTGCCCGCGACCCGATCGTTCGGGAACAGGCGGCGAACGGTCTCTTGCTCGCCTGCGCGACAACGGGTCTGTCGCTCCTGTTGGGGGTCCCACCGGCGCTTTTGCGCGCCAGAACCAACTTTCGCGGGCTCGCCACACTGAGCCTGTTCATGCTGGTCCCGATGATCCTTCCGCCTTTCGTCGGGGCGCTTTCAGTCAAACATCTGTTCAGTCAGTTCGGGACCGTGAATCTGCTCCTGGAGCGAATTGGGCTGTTGGACTTCTCCACCTCCCGCCCGCCGGACTGGTTGGGCGGTGGATTCGCTGGGGTGGTCGTGCTCCAGTCGCTTCACCTTTTTCCGATACTGTACCTCAACGCCTCCGCCGCCCTGGCGAACGTGGATCCGGCGTATGGACAGGCCGCCCGCAACCTCGGTGCCTCACCGTTGCGGACGTTCTTTCGGATCACACTCCCCCTGATCCGCCCGGGTCTGTTCGCCGGGGGAACCATCGTGTTTATATGGTCGCTGACCGATATCGGGACGCCCCTGATCATCGGTTACAACGACCTGATCCCCGTGACAATCTTCAAGGAGCTCGCCCGCGCAGCCACGGGCCCGCGAACCTACTCCCTGGTGTTCGTGCTTCTCTCGGGGTCGATTACGCTCTATGTGCTGGGTAAGTTCCTCTTCGGTCGTCCGATCGCCGCAGATTCGTCGAAGGCGTCCGTGGGGGTGGAGATTCATCGGCTGTCGCTCGTCGGGACGCTGGGAGCATGGGTGCTTTTCGGGTCTGTGATCGCTCTGGCGCTGCTGCCTCACATAGGGGTGGTGCTCACCGCGATCTCCGCGCGTTGGGTGAACAGTGTCTTACCGACGGAGTACACGATGCGCCACCTGATGTTCGTCGTCACTCGCCCGGAGACTTATAATTCCATCTTCAACTCTCTGAAGTACGCTGGTCTGGCGACTGTGCTTGACATCATACTTGGATCTGTGGCGGGGTGGGTGATCGTGCGCTCGCAGATTCGCGGGAGAAACATTCTCGACGGACTTGCGATGCTCCCGCTGGCGGTGCCGGGGTTGATCCTTGCGGCCGGGTACGTCGCCCTGACCGCACCAGGAACTTATCTTGAAAGCATCGGGCCGATGCAGAACCCTCTTGTGATACTCGTGATCGCCTACTCGGTCCGGCGTCTCCCGTTCGTGGTGCGGGGGGTCTCAGCGGGTTTGCAGCAGGTTCCTGTGTCCCTGGAGGACGCCGCCTGCAACCTCGGATCGTCCCGGTTGGGGGCGGCGGTCCGCATTACGGCGCCGCTGATCGCAGCGAATATCATCGCCGCCTCTGTCCTGACTTTCGCCTTCGCCATGCTCGAGGTGAGCGACTCACTAATACTCGCGCAGAAGCAGATTCACTATCCGATCACCAAACAGATCTACACACTGGCGCGTTCGGGTAATCCGGAGGCCGCTAACGTCGCCTCCGCGTTGGGAGTTTACGGTATGGGCTTCCTCGCCTTGACAATGATGCTTTCCAGCGCCTTGCTCGGGAGGCGCCTGGGTGCGATATTCAGGGCCTGACGATTGCGGATTGCGGACTGCGGACTGCGGATTGTGGATTGTGGAATGATGGTAGAGATCAGGCTAAAAGGAATCACGAAGATATACGGTGAGGGGACGTTGAGGACTGTGGCGGTGGAAGATGTCTCGCTGGAAGTCTCTTCCGGGGAGTTGTTCTTCTTACTGGGTCCAAGCGGGTGTGGAAAGACCACACTGCTCAGGATAATCGCCGGGCTACTCGAACCTACATCAGGAAGGGTTTACTTCGGCGATCGCGACGTCACGGACTTGCCCACGGAGAAGCGCAGGACCGCGATGGTATTTCAGAACTACGCGCTTTGGCCTCACATGAGCGTCGAGCAGAACGTGGAATTCGGCCCGAAGATGCAGGGATTGTCCCGCAGGAAGCGTCGGGGCGTTGCGAGAGAGCACCTTTGTCGGGTACAGATGGAAGATTATCTCCGCCGGCGTCCGAACCAACTGTCGGGAGGGCAGCAGCAGCGCGTCGCCTTGGCGAGGGCGCTTGCAGCCAGAGCGGATTGTCTCCTGCTCGACGAACCATTGAGCAACCTTGACGCCCTTTTGCGAGGCCAGATGCGGAGCGAATTGCGGGAGTTGGTGAAGTCGTCCGGGACGACGGGCATTTACGTCACGCACGACCAAAAAGAGGCCCTTTCGATGGCCGATCGTATCGCAGTCATGAAAGCGGGCCGGGTCGTTCAGATCAGTAGCCCGCAAGAGCTTTACAATCGCCCGCAAAGTCTCTTCGTCGCGGGTTTTCTTGGTGAGGCAAACTTTGTTAAAGGCCGGGTCATAGAGGCTGGCGAGGCGGTAAGACTCGAAACTCCCGTCGGAACGATCCTCGCTTGCGGACCCTCCCAGATCGAACCAGGCGGAGAGGTAACATGCTGCATCCGCCCCGAACGAATCAGCATCATTCCACACACTGATGCACCTCAGCGGGAAAACGAATTTGTGCTCAAGGCGATGATCGAATCAAGTATCTACCTGGGGGAAATCTGCCAATATGTATGCAGGTTGGAAGGTGGGGCCCGCTGGAAGGTTTCTGTACTGACGGGTGCAGAGACTCTTGAGAGCGGCCGGAAAATCCTCTTATCTATCGCCAAAGACGACGTATCCGTACTCACCAGGTGAAGATGAGCTTTCCGTTGCGGGGTTGTCCGGGTAAGGCGGTGCTCGGTTGCCCCGGGACCTACTCAGGGAAGAACGTCACCGGATTGTCCTCGAGGGCTTTGCGGCGGATCTTGTTTTGCCACCCCTTAACTATAGCTTTTGTGCCGACCGCAAAAGCAGTGTCACGCTCCTTCCGCCCCGTCCCCTCAGTTCGCCCGGTCACTTTGATCAGGTGGTACCCAAAGGGAGTACGGACAGGATCGCTCGTCTCGCCGACCTTCAAGGCGAAAGCAGCCTTGGAAAACCGCAGGGTCATCTTCCTAACCGTGAACTCACCCAGATCCCCGCCCTTGGATTTTGAAGGACAGGCCGAATACTTGCGCGCGGCATCGGCGAAGTCGATTTTCCCTTTCTTGATCTCTTTTGCGATGTCCTCCAGCTTCTTGCGCGCGCTTTCCCAGTCATCCTTGGAACCATACCGCCCGACGCCTATGAGGATATGAGAGGCTTGGACCTTGGTCCCATCGAAGTACGAAACCGGACTGTCCGCGATGTACGTCGCTACTTTTATCATGGAAGTAGCGCGGCTGTGCATCTCGTCAAAAGCATATACTCGGATCTCTTCGTACACCCTCTCTTCAGTGACTGCGTGTCCCCTCCACATTCGCTCCACCGAGATGACGTTGGGGTCAAGATGGGTGTACCGCTCCTCAATATATTCACGTACAAGTTCGTACGTAATTGGTATGTTCTGTTCCTTGTACGCTTTCATCAGCGTGTTTTCGATAAGTTCACTTATTATCTGTCGTCTTCTATAAGCCCGGTGTTTCGCCGACTGTTCCGCTGGAATCCTAGCCATCTTCCGATCAATCGGACCCGACCATATCTCCTTTTTACCGACCAGGGCGAGAAGCTTTTGCTTAGGTGCGGTAGTCGGCTGCTCCGCGACCGGGGCGGGGGCAGTTGGTTTGGCTGCTACTGGTTTGCTCGCAGCTGGTTGTGTTGCCGCCTGTTCAGTCTTCGCCGGTTCTTCCACCAGCACACCCCCAGCGATCCCACAAACGATAGTCAAACATACGATTAATGAGGCCACGGACTTCAAAGGTGCGTTCACGGTGTTCTCCTTCGCGTTGCGTACTGACAACTGCTTCGTTCATCAACAGGTGCGTATTGTTGTCCATTGTCGGCGAACCTTGTCCAAGGCCCAGTTAGACCTCCCGCCACAAACAAATCGGCATGTGCCCGCCCTCACTTGAGATAACGCAACAGAGTCACGATAATTGCTTCTTTTCTTTTCCGGGGGGCCTACTTTCTGAACTACGTTGACGGGTCCTCAGGGTTCAAGATTGCTCCGCGCACTCCTGAGAATGTCCCCCCTTAGGACGAGCAGCTCTTTGAACGCACGCAGAATCACGGTGAGATTCGCACCGGTCTGCGCACCGGTCTCTCGCGCAAGATGTTTGACTGGAACGTCTTGGATAGTGTATCCCAGCCGGGTCGCGCGAGCGAGCACCTCTGCGTCGATCAACGCACCGGTTGACTTAAGCTCAATACGATCGAATATTTCACGGCGGTAGAGCTTAAACGCACTATCCACGTCGCGGCAGCGAAAACGCAGGATCCTCTTGACCAACCAACCCCAGCATGCGGCGTTGACGCGGCGAACGAGCGTATCTTGTCTTCGCCGGCGGTAACCGTTAATGATGTCCGCCCGACCTATCCGCTCCAGAAGCTTGGGCAGATCGGCGATATCGAACTGTCCATCCCCGTCGGTGTAGAAGACATACTCCTTCTTTGCCGCTGCAAACCCGCTCCGCAGTGCGAGACCATACCCGCCGTTGGCCTCATGGTGGATCGCCCGAATGCGTTCGTCTTCGGCGGCGAGTACGTCGGCGATCTTGGCGGTTCCGTCGGAAGAACCATCGTCGACGATGATGATCTCCCAATCTCTTACGAACTCGTCCAGCAGCTCGACGGTGCGTCGGACCACGCGTTCGACGTTACCGGCTTCGTTGTAGCAAGGAAAAAACACGCTCAGGGAGACGTCGAATCCGCCCTCGGATATTCTCTCACTGTCATCCATCGCCGAAGATCTCAGCCTCCACTAATTCGCAGATAATGTGATATATGACCTCATGCGCTTCCTGAATTCGAGGCGTTTGATTCGAGGGAACGTCAAGGAGGACGTCGCTGAGTTCGGAGCACTTACCCCCCCCATCCCCGGTCAGCCCAATCGTCCTCATCCCGATTTCGCGCGCCTTCCTGAGACCTTCCACAACGTTCGCGGAGTTACCCGATGTCGAAATCCCTATCGCAACGTCGCCTTTGGTTCCCATCGCCTCGATCTGCCTCGCGAAGACCGACTCGTAATCGTAATCGTTCGCGATGCTCGTAAGCGAGGAGGTGTTAACGGTAAGAGCCTGCGCTCGCAGGGGTGCACGATCGATCAAGAACCGACCGACGAGTTCGCAAGCGATGTGCTGGGCGTCCGCCGCAGAGCCCCCGTTGCCGAACGAGAACACGCACCCGCGTGAGCGGTAGGACTCCACGATGATCTTGACGGCCTGTGGGATTCGATCGCTGAGGTGATCCCGGGCGAGGCGGACGACCTCTCGCGAATCATCGAAGAGCCGGTAGATTACTTGGTCTTCCATTATTCGAGTTCCTTGCGATAGGACCTGCGACAAACGATGATAACGTCTTGCGGCGTTCTTGGAAACACCGCTTTTGAGTTACTCCTTCGCCGACGGCGCGGGGCTTTCCTCCTGCGTCAACGACGACCCAGGATATCAAGCCAATCGTGAGAAGATCATGAACGAACTGACCGGCCAAACCCCTTCACCCAAAAGCACCACGTCCAGGAAAGACCGCCCCGTCAGGATAGCATTCGTGATAATTGCCCTGGCCGCGGGGGGCGTTGTTTGGTTGATCCAGCGAGGCGGGCCTGAGTTAAGCGGATGGAACTCCAACCTGGACGCAGTTCTGCAAGAGGCGCGCATAGGCAATCGCCCGGTGGTGGTCTTCTTCATAGCCGGGTAGAAAAACGAGGCGGCCAGCCGAATGATCCAGGAAGGGCTCCCGCACACGAGGGTCGGTAAGGAGCTAACGCGCGGTAAATAGGTGACGGCGCGGGCGCTGGTGGATAGGCAGTTGCGATCTGACCTGGCGGTGAGATACGAACTCACGGACCTACCGACTTTGCTGATACTCTCTCCGGCCGGTGAGGTGCTCGAACGCCGCAGCGGGTTCATCGGACCCTCGAATCTCGCTCAGATGCTCTCACAGAACGCCGCCACTGCGGTAAGAGAATGACGACGTGGGAAAAGACGGGCGGGTGAAGGGCGGCGAATAGAGAGTGTCTCGGAAAAACAGGGTGAATATCTTACCCCATGACCATTCATATCCATGAGTTGCGGCGTTTTCACTTGACAGAGCGTGGGAAATAGAGCAGTGTGCTTGTCGTTCTGATCTCCGCCTGTGGAGGCGGCGGAGAGACGGTCACCTGAGCCGGCGGCCGTACTGCGAGGGGGGCAGGGCGCTGGCTCGTTTGTTCCTGCCTAAGCCCGTTTCGGGCAAGCTTCCGAACAAGTTGCGATGTCCTTTGCGCGAACGATCTCACGCGAGGAAAACGTTGCGGTTGCATACGCGCGCCGGAAATGCCGGCAGAAAGGAAAGGGAGAAACATGCAAACGAGGACGACGATTGTGCCGGTGGTCGCGGCGTTGCTTCTGACAGTCGGCGCGGCACATGCGACCATTACGATTGACACCGTCACCGTGGGCAACCCGGGAAACGCAGGGGAGTGGTCCGGCGAAAACTACGAATCCGGTGAGGGCCCGGACCGCATCTGCGGCGCGGTGTCCTACGAGTACAACATTGGGAAGTACGAGGTAACGGCCGGGCAATACACGGCGTTCCTCACCGCCGTGGGTGGCGTGGATACCTACGCACTGTACAACACGGGTATGTCGCAGACCGACCGCGGCAGCGGGATCACGCGGAGCGGCAGCGGGACCGTGGGCAACCCTTACACCTACTCGGTGGCAACCGACTTCGCCAACCGGCCGGTCAACTACGTGAGTTGGGCCGATGCGGCTCGTTTCGCCAACTGGCTGCACAACGGCCAGCCGACGGGCGCCCAAGGCCTTTCCACCACAGAGGACGGGGCCTACTACCTCAACGGCGCGACGAGCAATGCCCAGCTTATGGCCGTCAGCCGCGAGGGGGATTGGAAGTGGGCGATCACCAACGAGGATGAGTGGTACAAGGCGGCGTACTACAAGGGCGGCGGGACCAATGCGGGCTACTGGGACTACCCCACCAGCAGCAACACGGTCCCTGGTCGGGACAAGCTCGACGCCTCCGGGAACAACGCCAACTATTACCGTGATAGCCCCGGTCCCTACCCCATCGATCTGGGCAAGTACACCACGGTCGCGGGCGAGTTCCAGTTGTCTGACAGCCCCTACGGCACGTTCGACCAGGCCGGCAACATCTACGAGTGGAACGAGTCGATTGTGTACGGGTCGTCTCGTGGCCTGCGGGGCGGGTCGTTCGACACCCACGGCTTCAACCTGCACGCGGCGTATCGTATCTTCTCCTATGTCCCGGCGGATGAGTACGGCCTCATCGGGTTTCGTGTTTCCGAGGTTTCCGAGCCAGCCACGCTGAGCCTCCTGGCCCTGGGCGGATTGGCGATGATCCGCCGGCGTCGCAAGTAGCAGCATCGAGGCGATGGACTCGATGGGCCTGGATGAAAACTGAACATTGCCCAAGGAGTCCCGATGCCCGTCGGGAAGCTCCCTGAGGGACTAAAGCCCGTCGGATCGTGCACGACGACCTGGCGGGCTTTTTCTTGGGCTTGCCCTCCGAAGCCTCGGCGAAGGAGGGGCGAGGAAACAGATGACCGACGACCTTGAAAGACGCGATCAAGCAGAACGCTTCCGGGCCGAAGCGGGCGAGCGGAGATGCGGGGAGCGTCGATCAGTATTCGCTGAGAGAGCAGATTGAGGCGGACGGTCGAAGGCAGTGAGCGCGGGGCATTGGGGCGGCGGATTGAACCTGATGATAGCACCTAATCACCTGCGATCGGGCGATCCTTCGAAACTCCGTATTTCAATATGCACCAGATCGCTTTGAGCCCATCGCGACATCCAATCTTCTTCCCCTCTTCGCGCGTGCGGGGCGAATAGTGAATCGGGACCTCGCAAAACCTTACGCCGAGGTGAGCTATCTTCGCCGTGATCTCCGGTTCAAATCCGAACCGGTCCTGCTCGATCCGAAGGCGTTTCAGGACGTCGCGGCGGATGACCTTGTAGCAGGTCTCCATGTCCGTCACTGACAGATGCGTTGTCAGGTTAGAGAGAAAGGTGAGGAATCGGTTTGCGAAGTAGCTCGCGCGGGACATGTTCGGCGGTCTGCCCTGTGAAAGACGCGTCCCGTAGACCACGTCGGATCGATCGTCGACGATGGGACCGAGCAGCCGCGGATAGTCACTGGGATCGTATTCCAGATCGGCGTCCTGGATTATCACTATGTCCCCGTCGGCGTTTTCGAATCCCGTGCGCAGCGCCGCGCCTTTCCCTTTATTCGCATCGTGAAAAACCACCTTGTAACTAATCGCATTCGATTCACGTTCGACCGTCTTGGCGAAGCTCTGCAATTGCTCTCGGGTCCCGTCGGTGGAGGCATCGTCCACAAGAATTATCTGCTTTTGCAGACCCAGGGTCCCGGAGGCCTCCACCAGAGCGAGGAGCTCCTTCCACGTGTCCAGTTCGTTGTATATCGGTATTACGATCGAGACCGACTCGAAATGAGAAGGTGGTTTCAGCATGCCGGATCGTCTGCTCAAAACAGGTGCTTCACCACTCGTAGAATCCCCTGTTTCCACGGTACACGGTGCGAGATTCCACTTGTCTGTTCAAGCCTGGACAGATTATCCAGGTACCATTGGTAATTGCGGATAAGCGCGTCCTGATTGGAATAACGAGGAGTGAAACCGAGGATTCTTTCCGCCTTTTCAACCGAGACGAACGATTCCTGGGACGCCGTTTCGTAAACCCACTTGTAAAGCGGGGAAAGCTTGAGCAGCTCCAGGACCTTCAAGGCGGCGATCACCGGTGCTGCGGGCAACGAGCGTATCTTCTTTCCAAAACCGGCGTGGTCCAACACCGCCTGGAAGTCCTCCTTCATCGTCTTGAACTCCTTGGCGCCGATGTTGAATGTATCATTGACGATGGGCTTATCGAGTGTCGCCGTCAAGTAAATTGCCTCGCACAGATCGGCTACGTCGAGCAGTTGATATCGATTGCTCCCGCTTCCGATCATCGGGAAACCGTGCCCATCTTTCGCCCAGTCGTAGAACATTGCGAAAACACCCAGCCGCTCCGGGCCAACGAACGATTTCGGGCGGATGATCGGAACGCACATGCCCTTGGTGCGGTATTCGAGGCAGACCTGCTCGGCGAGAATCTTCGCGTCTCCATAGTAACCCACCCCGTCCAGCTCGTCGTCTTCGTAGATGGGGTGGTGGTCCGGTATCCCGTAGACCGCAGTGGAAGAGACGTGGATGAACCGCTCTACTTTCTGACGGTGGGCGGATTCGATGACGTTCCGCGTGCCCTCCACGTCGGTGGAGAAGATGTCCTTCTTCGAGTACAGAGGTAGGGCGGCGGCGCAGTGCACGACGATGTCAGCTCCATCCATCGCCTCGGCGACCTTGGCGGGATCGCGAATGTCCCCCGTAATCGTGCGGACGTTGTCGAGGCAGTCCGGGTAATCAAACTCGATCATATCGAGTGAGGTGACCTCCTGGTCTTGTTCGAGCAGATAGCGAACGAGGTTGATTCCCAAAAACCCCGCCCCACCGGTAACCATATATCTCGACACGGCATAGCCTCTCTTTATTCCGGCAGGACATCGACGTCCAGGATCGCTCGAACGGCAGGATGCGAACCGAACTTGATGATCCCCGCGGACAAAAGGACATAGACCCCCAGCACAACCCACATGATTCTATCGCGGACTAAGACCACAATCGGATCGCCTGATATATGTCCACTAGTCAACCTGTAGTATCTGAATGTTCCGTAGATCACCAGCGGGATGGTCCAGACCATGTGCCCCGATCCGATGTGGGAGACCGTACGCGGAGCCAGACAATACAGACTATATGTCAGGATCGCCAGACCCGCCGAGACCCCCAGCATGTGCTCGAGGACATCCCCAGTGTACGCCATGTTCACTCGGCGGGCGTTGGTGGCCTCTTCCCGGGACAATTCGGCGACCTCGCTCCTTCGCTTCGCCAATGCGATGAACAAGCAGAGCGTCAAAGTGCAAACCACCAACCAGGGGCTGATCGGGACGGCGATAGCGGCAGCGCCCGCCATTGCTCTGAGCACAAAACACATCGACACAGCCAGTACGTCCACAATCATGTGCGCCTTCAGCCAGAATGAGTACAACAAGTTCAGCACCACATACAGGACGGTCCAGGTAAGGAGGCCCAGCCCGTGCAGTGGCTGAGAGGAATCATAGGTCAGGATTTCGACAGCACCGACTACTGCGAACCCGAGCAGGCCCAAGACCACCCCCGCCCACCCCGCCGTCTTGACACCCAGGCGGCCGGAGGCAATGGCCCGGCGGCGCTTCACCGGATGCGCAAGGTCGGATTGGCGGTCGCAGATGTCGTTGATCAAATAGACGCCGCTGGATAGCAGGCAGAAGGCGACCACGGCCGGTATGCCCTTCGCCCACGTTGCCGCTTCTCCGAAGCGCCCGGAAAAGAGTATCGGAGCAGCGACGAAGGCGTTTTTTACCCAGTGTTGCGGGCGCATCGCCTCGAGCAGCGCGGGAAATCCCACGCGCCGATTCGCCACCTCAGGTTGTAGTAACGTCTGGTTCAAAATCGATAGTCTTCATCACCCAGGATCGTGAGCCTGAGCATCATTATGATATCCCGAGCAGGTTTCAACGTCGTCTGACATGATAACCTCTTCACCACTTTCATATCGACCAAACATACCCAGGCGCTTCACTTCGGACCTGCCTGCCCCGACGTACGTCGGGGCAGGCGCAGGAAGCAGGTGGGCGCCCGGGTACCGAAACGTACCAAACCGTACCAGATCGTCCCGCTGCGTTCCGCCCGGTACCGCGGCGTACAACCCGGTACCGAAACGTGCAGAATCGTGCGGAGCTAACTCGGCGCAACGATAGCGTATACATAGGCTTACTGTTTCTGACATGGCGGTTTGGTCTTCTACGCCCAGGTTAGACCTGCCTACCCCTGCCTCCCTGCGCCTGCCTACCCCTGCCTCCCTGCGGGTAGCAGGCAGGTGCGATGAGCAGGCAGGGGTAGCAGGCAGGTGCGGTAAGCAGGCAGGGGTGAGAGGGTAGACCTGCCCGCCGCTGGCCCGCCTGCAAGCCGCAGGCCGGCAGGCAAGCAGGCGGGGGTGAGAGGGTGAGAACAAAAGGTTAGAGGGGAGCCTGATTGACAATTTACAATTGACCATTGACGATTTCATGACTTTCAGCTTTCAGCTTTCCATTCCGCAATCGGGCGCCTGCCCGCCTCCGGCAGGTAGGTGGGCGCAGCGCCCTCTACCTTTCCCCCCGGCTACCTGTTTTGCGCGCGCAAAACGGTAAATTGGCGCTGTCCGCGGATCTTTAACCTTTGGCTAGGCCGGGAAAAGAAATTTTCCATTTCCCCGCCGAACTTCGCACCGCGCGGCGCAGATCTGCGCGCGCAAACGGCACGCCTGGGCGCAGCCTACCCTGAGCCCCGGCAAGCCGGGATCCAAGGGAGACGCAGAGAACACGGAGGAACAGAGAGGAAATGTCGAATGTTCAACCTGCCTACTCACTAAATCAACAGCCCCAGCGTCCCTATATTTCCAAGTGTCTGCTGTAAACTGGCTCTTTACGCCTCCCCTTGGTAGAATGCCGGAAGTCATAAACCGCCGGGCTGGGTGCCGCATTGTCTAAAGGCGAAGCTTGCTGGCATCTCGACAATGAAAAAGCCGTTCACTGACCAGTCCGTTGGCCGGGTACATGACCCCAAGGGTGGCTATGAAAGACATGCAAAATGAAACGACTCACTTCGCTGCTGTTCCTATCACTGGCCTGCGTAGGATGTTCTTCCAGGCTGCTTACGAATACCCCGCGCTCGGCCATTGAGCAGCTGTTGCTCTCCAGCGCCGTAGACAAGGCACTGGAGAAGTTTCGGCTACCTGAACTCAGCCAGAAGAAGGCTTTCGTCGATTTCAGCAACCTCAAGGCCTACGACCAGGAGTACATCAAAGTTGCTGTCCGGGCTCGGATAGCCGAGCTTGGAGCGACGCTGGTGGAAAAGGCCGAAGACGCCGACCTGGTGGTCGAGGTTGCCTCCGGTGCACTTGGCATTGAATACAAGAACCTGGTCGTGGGCTTGCCCGCACTCCCGGTTCCCAGCTCGCCCGTGCCGTTTCCTGAAGCACCCCTGTACCGGACAACCGAGCAGACGGGAATCATCAAGCTGCTCATATTTGTCCATAGGAAAGGCAAATTCGTGGCAGCCAACCACTACTACGCCAAGGCCGATCGGGACGAGACCTTTATACTCTGGTGGCGGTCTCAGCGACACGACGACGTGCGTGAAGGCTGGGAGAAAGCTGACCTGAAGCTACAGCCCGGGAAATGAGCCGGGGAAATCGAGGGACGGCCCCGCAAGGGGAGAAAAGGGGACAGGCTACTTTTCCCTTGTTTTGTCTCTGGGAGAAAAGGGGACAGGCTACTTTTTCCCTTGTTTTGTCTCTGTGGCGGGGTACAGTCTTGACATGCCGAGAATAGCAAGAGGTCAAGCTGCAGCCGTTTGCACGCACGTGATCAACCGTGGAAACGGTCGGGAGCAGGTGTTTCACGATGAAGCCGACTACGCCGCTTTCATCGAGCTTCTTGGGAGCGCTTGTGAGCGCGTCCCGATGCGCGTCATCGCGTGCTGCCTCATGCCGAATCATTTTCACATGGTTCTCTGGCCGCGTGCTGAGGGGGAACTTTCTCAATGGATGCATTGGCTGATGACGTCTCATGTTCGGCGGCATCATCGGCGATATGGTACGAGCGGACACGTTTGGGGCGGGCGGTTCAAGTCGTTTGTGATTCAGCGACGCGGGCCCAGTGCCGCCGAGCGGGCGAGAGGCGCGCTGGAAGTTGGGGATCCGGTGCTTCGGGTAGTCCGCTATGTGGAGCGAAATCCGTTGCGGGCCGGGCTGGTCACGTCAGCAGATCGCTGGGCCTGGTCCTCCCTGCAATGGTGGTCGCGTCCGTCCGAAGCTCCGCAGTTCTGGTCTCGTAAGGTGGTCAAGCGTCTCAGAAATTGGTTAGACTTGGTGAATCGGCCGGAGTCAAACGCCGAGCTGGAAGACTTGCGTCGGTGCGTTCGGCGAGGTCGGCCATTCGGTTCGGAGAAGTGGGCGAGACGTATTGCAGCGGAGTTAGGGCTCGAGTCCACCATGCGCCCACGTGGCCGGCCAAGGAAGAAGGCGAAATAGCTTGGCAGAACCCAAAAAAGTAGCCTGTCCCCTTTCCCCCCTAACCTATCCCGAAGTGAAGAGAAGGCGTCTATCGGGTATTTTGAGGTAACAAACCCGGGGCAATACACATTGAACATCTCGGGAAACACTGACATGAGGATATTCTCTTTTGAAACACGCGACCCCGGAACCCGTGGCCTGCCTCTTCTGGGTATGGTACTAAGAATAATCCTGGTCCTTGCTGCGATCATCGGAGCCATCGTGTTTATCGTGTTTGGAGTCCTTGACCTTGTCCGAGGATCACAATCAGTTGGGGTAAATCGGTAAATCGGGACGGCAAATCGGGGCTGTGGAACAATCCGGGACGGTTACCGTTTTCTGTTGTGACGCGGTCCAAGGGCGGGGTCCAAAATGTCGTTCCTCTCTGATTTGGCGAAGGATGAGGCCACTTCACGGCGTCAGCGTTGGAGCAGCCTCCGCGTAGAGACCCCAGGATTGCCGGTCGTGGGTATACCCAGGGCGGCTGGAGGATAAGGGCGCAGCGATGCGCCCGGTATCAGTTCCTCATCATCACCTCACATCCTTGTTGCCTCCCTGTCACGCACAACCCGTCACGCCACTCGAAGGTAGTAATGCCTCAACAGCCCGCGAATGTATTAGGGAAGCTTACCGATCCTTTAAGCCGATAATAATCATTTGCCGCCTGACCCACAGCGTCCGATATTCGTATAATAAGGTGCAAACCATGCTAAACCGCACTCAGAGAATCTGGATTGTAAGTCTCTGTGCGATCTGCGCGCTCTTGGGACCTCAGACGTTGCGGGCACAATCGCGCAAGCGTGTGGTGATTACACAGCCTGGGACCATTGAGGACCCGGGAAGTAGGGGCATTAACCGCGATTTTTCGTACTACTCGTTCGGTTTGGGCAATCTCGGTACCCCACGAACCGGTGGAATAGGCAATCTCCTGCAAGGCTCAGTAACTCAAAAAGCAAGTTTCGCATTGTCTCGCCGCGGCGGCCGGGCGGGGCCTTCGAGCCCAATGCTCGGAAAAGCCCCACAGGGACAGCGGCGGTACAGCCCGGTCAGGAACGTGATGTCTAATCCAGGGGGAATCGGTCTTGCCCGCAGCCTCTCGCTGCGGGATACTTCCGCGATCGGAACGGCTCATATGTACATGGCGGATATCGCCGCATCATCCGAGACGGCGCTGAAATCTCAGGTTCTCCCGATAACTTCTCTCGTTCCCACTGCCCCCGGGCTCTACAGGACCCATATGATGAGGGGCGAGGAGGCGTTCCGGGAAGGCGATTTCCACTTGGCGCACGGTGAGTTCCAATCTGCCAACCACATCGGCGGAAAGGATCCGGAAAGCCTGCTCTCCCTCGCCCACGCCGCATACGCCAGATCGAGGTTCTCCTATAACGAGGGGGCCCTGCATATGCGGCGGGTGCTCAAGGTTCTCCCTGAGCTTCCTCTGGTACCTTTGCAACCCAAGGTGTTCTTCGGGGAAGGCCCGGAAGCCGCCGAAAGGTACACCGAGCGGATAGAGCGCCTCGAGGAGCGTGTGACGAAATCCCCACAAGACGCGAACGCGCTGCTCCTGCTGGGGTATTTTCGCTGGTTCGAGGGAGACGTAGACAGAGCGCACAGAGCCCTCGCCGCTGCTCTCGCCGGGGCCCTGCGAAAAGAAGACGAGGATCAACTGACGGGAATCCGGACGTTCTGGGACGGAATGGTTGCAAGCGGGAAGATCTCCGGTGATCTGAAGCCTGCGAAGCTGAGGCGGCCCACCACGCGAGCGATCACGGGGCCCAGGTCCACCAGTTCCTGACTCCCCTCAGCGCACCCGGAACTTGCAGCGACATCGACGCAAAGGAATCACGAGATACCACAAGGGATTCACCGAAGTCGCCTTATCCCCCAGAGTCCAAGCACTGGTGAGCACCCCTGGACAGGTCGCGAGATCGCATCTGTGACGAGCTTGCTTCAAGTCGTCCACAGGTTTAGACTAAGTACTGCCCTGCACCCGATTGATGCGGTCAACATTTTTGGACCGCCGAATATTGAATTTCAACACGCATGGAAGAACCTGAAGTAAGCGAGCCCACCTACAACCGCTCTGCTATGCTCACCCAGGGAGAGGCGCTGCTTCTGCGCCACCGCGTAGCGGTCAACATCCTGATTCATACTTTTCTTTTTGCTCTGGCGCTATTGCTCGCATACGTCGTAAGATTTGACATCGCTGCGGGTTCCAGAGGTGAAACGCAGAAGTGGTTCTTCCGATCCTACCTGCCCATGCTCCCGCTTTTCGTCGTGGTCAAACTATTCCTTTTCGGGCGTTTCAAGCTGTTTAGAGGAGGGTGGCAGTACGCGAGCATACGGGACGTAACGAATATCTGGATGGCATCATTCCTTTTCCTGCTCTTCATGTGGTGCACGGTCTTGGTGTTCCGCTGGGGACCCAACTGGGCCGGGCGAAAGTTCCCCTACATCGGAGACTACTTCGCGAGTTATTCCATGGGCGTGATGTTGCTGGACTTCCTTGCAAGCGTCTTTCTCGTCTGCACGGCGAGGCTGGGATTCCGCCTCTACCGTGAGGAATACCGCCCGGTAGCCCAGGAAGGTGTCACTCGAGTGCTGATCGTCGGAGCCGGAAACGCCGCGGAAACAATCATCCGCGAGATTTTCCGCATGCGCGTCGAGCGCTACCGCGTTGTCGGGATGGTGGACGACGATCCCGGGAAAAAGGGAATTTTCATTCACGGGCTACCGGTATTGGGAACGACAGGTCAGATCCGGCAGATCTGCGAGGATAAAGAGGTTGAGGAAATCATCATCGCAATGCCCTCCGCCACGCAGAAGGAGCTCCGCCGCGTCATCGAGCTGTGCAGCGGAACAAAGCTCAAGTTCCTATCCCTTCCAGGTGTCGGGGATCTGATCGACGGGCGCGTGATGGTCTCGCAAATCCGTCCGGTGGACATTAACGACCTTCTGTCCCGCGAGCAGGTGGAGCTGGACACCGAGGCGCTGGGGCACTTTCTGCGAAATCGCAGGGTGCTGATCACCGGTGCGGGCGGAAGCATTGGGGCGGAAATGTGCCGACAAGTCTCCCGCTTCGGCCCGGCAGAGCTGATCCTCATAGAACAGGCTGAGAATCCACTTTTCGAGATCGAGAATGAACTTCGGGGCTTGCACCCGGACATCCCGGTCGTCCCAATCATCTGCGATATTTACGACCGCACCCGAGTTATGCAGGTCTGGGAACGCCATCACCCTGAAGTGGTCATCCACGCCGCCGCGCACAAACACGTCCCGCTGATGGAGCGCAACCCTTGCGAGGCGATCAAGAACAATATCATCGGGACGCAAAACGCCGCCGACGCCTCTTACCAGTTTGGCGTGGCGGAGTTCGTGCTCATCTCCACAGACAAAGCCGTCAACCCCTCATCCGTCATGGGGGCCTCCAAGAGAGTCGCGGAAATGTACACCGAGGCCCTCAACGCTCAAGGCGATTGCAGGACGCAATTCAAGGCGGTGCGGTTTGGTAACGTGTTGGATTCTTCGGGATCGGTCGTGCCCACGTTCCGGAGGCAGATTGCGGCTGGGGGACCGATAACCGTGACACATCGGGACATGACGCGATACTTCATGACCATTTCCGAAGCATCGCAGCTTGTTCTCCAAGCCGCTGCAACCGGGTCCGGGGGGCAGATCTATCTGCTGGATATGGGCGAACCCGTCAGGATCGTCGACCTCGCGAGGCAGATGATCACACTCTCGGGTTTTCGCCCCGGTGAGGATATCGACGTCGTTTTCACCGGTATCAGACCAGGCGAAAAGCTCTTCGAGGAACTCCGCACAAAGGGCGAAGACCTCGAACCAACGGTGCATCCAAAGATCCTGGTCTGGAAGCATAAGCCTGTGGAATACAAGGAGATTTCCCAGGCAATCGAAGAGCTGAAGGCACTGGAGAACTCCCCCGATCGAGAGGGTATCGTCTCGCTCCTGCAAGGAATCATCCCGGAATACGAACCGATGTCCCCACCTGAGACGACCGCAGGACCTCCGACGAAACAAGATGAGCGTGAGTTCGCAGCCGAATCCTCAAAGAAACCTCAAATTCCTGAACCTTCACCCGATTAGGAATTCCCTGACCTTATCAGCAACATATTCGACCTGATCGTCAGTCAGTTCAGGATGAACCGGTAAGGCCAGTAGACACCGACCGCGATCCCTTGATCCAGGTAGCGAAGCTTTGACGGATAGTGATGTCCCACCTGAGGGGTTGTCAACACTCCTGCGGCGAAGGTCCTCTCGAGGAAAAACATCGACTGCTCTAATCGGATTTATCCTGCCGATGAATAGAATACTTTGAGATGGATTTCGAACCACTTCGCCTGAAGGCGCTATTTCGTGTCCACCTGAGCTATTAAGGAAACCCGGATGATTGACAAGCTCTTGCAGAAGATCAAGACCAGGAAGGCGCAGATCGGCGTTGTAGGGTTGGGATACGTCGGTTTGCCCCTGGTAAGGGAGTTCGTCAACGGCGGGATGAAGGTAATAGGCTTCGACGTGGACGCGACCAAGATCAAGACCCTGATAGCCGGTCGGAGCTATATCGAGCATATCCCCGCCAAGACAATCAAGCAGATGCTCACCGGCGGGCTCTTCGAGCCTACTACAGACTTCAAACTGTTGAGGAAACCCGATTGCATCCTGATATGTGTCCCGACCCCGTTGACCAGGATGCGCGAACCGGACATGACGTACGTGGAGGCGACCGCCAAGTCCGTCGCCGGTGCACTGCGGAAAGGGCAATTGGTTGTCCTGGAGTCCACGACCTATCCCGGGACGACCCGCGAGGTGGTGCTCCCGATTCTGGAAGAGTCCGGGTTGAAGGTGGGGAGAGACTTCTATTTGGCGTTTTCACCAGAGCGCGAAGATCCCGGCCGCAAGGACTACACCACCAATACGATCCCCAAGGTAGTCGGAGGGTATGACGCTGATTCGCTGAAGGTCGCCGTCGCGTGCTACCAAACCGCCATCGACACCGTAGTTCCCGTAAGCTCTTGCGAGGCCGCCGAAGCGTGCAAAATCCTCGAAAACACCTACCGTTGCATCAACATCGCCCTGGTCAACGAGTTGAAGATCCTTTTTGATAGGATGGGCATCGATATTTGGGAGGTCATCCGGGCGGCGAGCACCAAACCGTTCGGGTTCACACCCTTCTATCCCGGTCCGGGGCTTGGTGGGCACTGTATCCCGATCGACCCGTTCTACCTCTCGTGGAAGGCGAGGGAGTACGGGTTAACCACGCGCTTCATCGAGTTGGCCGGTGAAATAAACGTCGCCATGCCCAACTGGGTCGTTCATAAGCTCACCGAAGCGCTCAACCAGAGGGGCAAAGCAATAAAGGGTTCCAGAATCCTCGTGCTCGGATTGGCATACAAGAGAGACATTGACGATGTCCGCGAGAGCCCATCGCTGAAGTTGATCGAGTTGCTTAGAGGTCACGGAGCGAAGATCGATTACAACGATCCGCATATTCCGCGGACGCACAAGATGCGCGGGTACGATCTGAGAATGACCTCGAAGAAGCTCTCACCGAAAATGCTCGCCTCTTACGACGCCGTGCTCATCAGCACAGACCATAGCACCTACGACTACAAACTCATCGTGGACAACGCCGCGTTGGTCCTTGATACCCGAAACGCCACAAAAAACGTCAAGCGAGGTCGCCGTAAAATCGTCAAGGCTTAGAGCCCCTAACAGAATGAGACGCGAGCCGCGTTGTGTTGGGGGCTCTTAAACGCAAGACAAATGCAGGAGGGAACCAACCGTGAAGGTTATCGCCGTAGTCGGAGCACGACCGAACTTCATGAAAATCGCCCCACTAATGGACGCATTCCGGGGTGAATCTTCCATAGAACCCGTGCTAGTCCACACAGGACAGCATTACGATCATCAGATGAGCGATCTGTTCTTCCGTCAGCTCGGAATCCCGGAACCGGATATCAATCTGGGGGTGCGGGGTGGTTCACACGCGGTGCAGACGGGGAGGATCATGGAGGCCTTCGAGCCCGTTGTGGTCCAACACAAGCCCGACGCCGTCGTTGTCGTGGGCGACGTCAACAGCACGATCGCCTGCGGAATGGTCGCCGCAAAGCTCGCAATAAAGCTGGTCCACGTTGAGGCTGGTTTGCGAAGCTTCGATAGGACGATGCCCGAAGAGATCAACCGCGTACTGACCGATTCCATCAGCGATCTGCTGTTCTGCACCGAGCAAAGCGGTGTTGACAATCTCATACGAGAGGGTGCCAGCGAGGAAAAAATCTTCCTTGTCGGGAACGTCATGATAGATACGTTGCTGAAGAAGCTCCGAAAGGCCAAACTCTCAAAAATCCTTGACGAGCTCAATCTCAGAGAGAGGAAATACGCCCTCCTGACGCTTCACAGACCAACCAACGTGGACGATCCAACCGTTTTCTCCCGCCTCCTTGACGCGCTGGAAGCGATCCAGCGGGACCTGCCGATCGTCTTTCCGATCCACCCTCGGACGCTGAAGAACCTGGACAAGCTAGGACTCGCCCAGCGTGTCGAGGCCATGAAAGACCTGCGGATGATCGATCCTGCGGGTTATCTGGATTTCCTGAAATTGATGTCCGAGGCCAAGCTGGTCTTAACGGATTCCGGGGGGATTCAGGAAGAGACGACCATTCTGAAGGTCCCCTGCCTGACCCTGCGAGACAGTACCGAGCGTCCCATAACCGTTGATGTCGGTTCAAATCGCGTCGTCGGGACCAATCCGGCGAGGATACTTGCGGGGTACCGTGAGGTGGCGGATGGTCGGTGGGGTACTTCGGAGATTCCTCCGCTATGGGATGGGCGAGCGGGGCAGCGCATCACCAAGGTCCTTCTAGAGCAGCTTTGACAAGCTGCGTAAGCCCCCCGCCGCCGCTGCGCATTCCCCGCTCCATGCGCGCATACGACGAAGAATTGCCTCCTCCCCCTTGCAAGAAAGCACGCGGAGACGTATAACCTTCGCGATGCCAACATCGCGCCCGGACCCCACAAGAGCATCGGGCGCAGAAGTTGCAACAAAGAAAGGGACGACCCATGAAAGTGATCGCCCAGACAGCGGCGCTTCAGGAAGCCTTAGCCCTGACCGGAAGCATCGTCGCAACTCGCACTCCGAAACCCATCCTGCGGTGCATCAAGCTGACCGCCGCAGAAGGCGCCTTAACCCTTATGACGACAGATCTTGAATCAGGATGCAGATACCGCATCAGCGCCGTTGAGATCGAGGCCGAAGGGGAGGCGCTGGTACCGGCAGATCGGTTGGGAGGGATCGTCCGGGAATCGACGAGTGATGAGTCCCTTACCTTCGAGACGGAAAAACAAACGGTGCACGTCCGAGGGGCGGGGAGCCACTTTAAAATCTTCGGTTATGATCCGGGGGAATACCCAGCGGTTGCGGAATTCCCCGAAGAGGGCGACTTTCAGATCTCCTCGGCGGTCCTGGCGAAGATGATCTCCAAGACGCTCTTCGCCGCGGCCAAAGCCCACTCCCACTACGCCATCTCCGGGGTACTTTGGGAGGCGAAGGCCAAGAAACTACAATTGACAGCGACCGACGGGCATCGCCTGGCCCAGGCAGTTGGGACGCTAAACAAGGCAACCAAGAACGAGGTCACCGCAATCGTACCCGCCAAGCTCATGTCGTTGATCCAGCGCATCTCCGCAGACGCCGACGAACCCCTTGAAGTGAAGGTCCGGGAAAACCACATTCTCGTTCGCAGCGCGCGGGCTGTACTGGTCAGCTCGCTCGTTCAGGGAAATTTCCCCAAGTATACCGACGTCATCCCCAAGGAATGCGTGCGGAAGGCGAGTATCAACACCTCCCAGTTCGAGCACCGAATCCGCCAAGCCGCGCTGCTTACCAATGAGGAGTCGAAGGGAATCCGCCTAAGCTTCCAACCCGACCAGGTGACCCTCTCGGCCCGGGCTCCGGAGACCGGAGAAGCAGAAGTCAACTGCCCCACGCAGTACGAAGGTGAACCTATCGAAATCGCGTTCAACCCTCTGTTCCTGACCGAAGCGCTGCGAGTGACGGAAACCGACGAAATAACCTTTGGGATGAACGAGGCGAGCAAGCCCGCGATGATCAAATCGGGGAGCGACTTTCTCTACGTCATCATGCCGGTAGAACTCGGATAGGCCCATTCGCTGAACGATACGGCCGCTATGATGAAACAGCGGGACCAGTCCCGCCCGAAGGGAAGAAAAACTGGTTTTCCTGGAGTTTTTGTTTTCCTGCGGGCGATTGTGTTGTTAGTGTTCCGATTAATGCGGCAGGACGGAAGACTTCGTTCGGAACCGCAGCGGCCGCTCTTGGCGACGAATAGGGATATTTCAAGGGGCCTCGATCATGGATGACGCCCGCCTGCAGACCATTTGGCAGCAGCGGCAGTACCTCGATCAGCCCCCTCGGCTGCGCGAGCCCCTTACCATTCTGATGAAACACTCGCTCGGTAAGAAGGTCAGGCAGTTGGGGAACCTATCCGTCATTTGGGACGAAGTGATTCCCGCCGAAATCGCCGATCACACCGCCCTGGAGAGCTTTTCGCGCGGGGTCCTGACTGTGCTTGTGGACTCCGCCCCTCACCGCTTCCAGCTTCAGACCTTACTGAACAGCGGGCTGACGAAGGTCATACAGCAGCGATTCAGCGGGGCAATCAACAGGGTGAAACTCGTACCAGGACAATTCCATTCCGTCTGACACCGCCCCCGCACCACGCCACAATTTCTAGCCCGCGCAAAGCCGCGCACCGTCCGCGAAACCCTCTGGAAAACCTTGCGCGGTTTTTTTTTGCGCTTTTAACAGCCCAATCGCCTCCTAATCGCTTGAACTGCACCGACGCTCCTCTCATAATGCCTCGAAGATACCCTCCTGGTACCATGAGATCGTAAGCGTCACGCAAGGCGGCGGAATATATTTATGTCAGTAACGATGGCGTGCATTGCAGGTGAGGAGATCCATCGTCAGTGGAACACCGGCCGGGCCGCCGGAGAGCAGCTCGAACCACGTCCTACCCCATTCGGACCGAGTGGTGAGATCTTCCTCGTCGAGAACGACGGACGTCGGTTTTACCTCCTGCCCAGGTACGGGGTGGGAATGGCCAAGATCACTCCCCACAAGATCAACGATCGCGCGAACATGTACGCCCTGAAGGATCTGGGTGTCCAATATGTCCTTGGATGGGGCGGGGGCGGGGCAATCACGCACAACGTGGACGTCGGGGACCTGGTAATCCTCAACGATGTGATCGACTTTACTCACCTGAGAAACAAGACCTTTTTCGAGCATTCGCCGCTGGGGTTCCTGCGAGAGTTCCCGGTTTTCTGTCCGACGCTGCGCCGAGCGGCGGGCGAAGTATTGCACGAAATGAAGCTGGTCTACCATGGTGCGGGCACCGCCGCCGTCCGGGAAGGACCCCGCCTGGAAACACCCGCTGAAGTGAGAATGCTCGCAACCATCGGGGCCGAAATCGTAACCCATACCTTCGTCCCGGAGGTCTTTCTCGCCAAGGAATTGCAGCTTTGTTACGCCGCCATCTGCTACGTCGTCAACTACGCCGAGACCGGTTCGGCCCACCGAACCTTCGCAACGGGCGACCTGTTCGGGGGATTGACGCAGGAATCCGACGCGGATCGCCTCGAGGGGGTCGTCGCCTCGATATCCCAGATCATCGCCAATCTTACCGAAGCAATGGCTAGTCCCGCCAAGATCTGCGAATGCGAGAAGACCATGGCCGCCCACCAGCGTCAATACGCCCTGAGCGAGGATTGGCGGGAGTGGTTCGCCTGAACTGGCGTGTTGGGGTACCTTGATTCGGCCTTGCAGAGATCTGCAAAGCCCGATCAAAGGTTATCCAGCATGTGCCCCAGCTTGTCCCTCTTGGTCTGGAGGTAACGACGGTTGTGCTTGTGGGGGGGAATTTCCAGGGCAACGCGCTCGGCAATCCTCAGGCCGAACCCCTCCAAACCGTAGATCTTCCGCGGATTATTGGTCATGATCCGCAGTTGCTTCAGCCCCAGATCGCGGAGTATCTGGTTCCCGACTCCGTAGTCCCGCTTGTCCGCCTCAAACCCGAGGTGAGCGTTCGCCTCGACGGTGTCCATCCCCTGCTCTGTCTGCAGCTTGTAGGCCTTGAGCTTGTTTATAAGTCCGATTCCGCGGCCTTCCTGGCGGATGTAGACCAGCGCACCCTTGCCCACCTCGGCGATTCGCTTCAACGCGGTGTGAAGCTGACCCCCGCAATCGCATCGCAACGACCCGAACACATCGCCAGTCAAGCACTCACTGTGAACGCGAACGAGGACGGGTTCTTCGTGGGGTATCACCTTCCCATCGGGTCCGCAGTCTCCAACCCCGCCCAGACACAGGGCAAGATGAGGTTCGGTATCCACCACGCTGCTGTACGCGATGAGTTTGAACGTCCCCATCTCCAGGGGCAGGGAGGTCTCGACTGACCGCTCGATAAGCTTTTCCGAGCGCAGGCGATGGCGGATGATATCGGCGACCGCGCACATCTTGAGATTGTGGTGATCGCAGAACGCTTCCAGATCATCGCGGCGGGCCATCGTCCCGTCCTCGTTCATTATCTCGCAGAGAACGGCGATGGGCTTGAGCCCCGCCAATCGCACCAAATCGACCGCCCCTTCGGTCTGTCCCGCCCTCACGAGCACCCCTCCATCACGGGCACGCAAGGGGAAGACATGTCCCGGCCGCACCAGGTCCCCCGGGCGCGTCCTATCGTCGCAGGTGAGTTGAGTCGTCCTTGCCCGGTCCGCCGCTGAAATCCCCGTCGTTATCCCGGTCTTGGCGTCTATGGAAACCGTGAACGCCGTTCCAAACCGCGAAGTGTTGTCCATCACCTGGGGATGCAGTGCAAGCTCATCCGCGCGGACGTTGGCCATCGGGAGACAGATGAGCCCACGGCCAAACTTCGCCATGAAGTTAATCGTCTCGGGCGTGATTGTCTCACCCGCGCACACAAGATCACCTTCGTTCTCGCGCGATTCATCGTCAACCAGGACGATCATTCGCCCGGAACGTAGTTCTTCCAGTATTTCCTCAATCAGAGTCATTGGTTTGCGTTACCTCTCCGCTGGGTGCTTCCAGGGGCTTTTGCTCTTGAGCCACGAAGCGCAAGCCCAATCGAGTATAGCTGATGATGGCGGCAATACACAAGCCTCCAACGATCCAACTCACCACGAACGCCAGACGCGATCCCAAGCTCCCCGATAGTCGGTTGAGATCCGGTGAGATCAGGATCAAACCGACCATCACCAACTGCCCGAACGTCGTCGCCTTTCCCGCAAGCGTCGGATGGACGCGGAGGCGGTCCGTAACCAAGTATATCACGATAAATCCAAGAATGACCCATAAGTCCTTGCCCACAATGGCAACCATGACCAGGTTCGGGAGCAGGAATCCGGGAACAGCGGAATTCGGAATCGCAAGGAGCACGACGGAGCAGACTATCAGCACCTTGTCCGCCAGCGGGTCCAGGATCGCCCCCAGACGCGTTTTCTGGTTCAACCGCCTCGCCAGGATCCCGTCCAGAAAGTCCGAGGCCGCCATCACCACAAAGATTCCCATCGCCGCATAACGAGCATAGGCCCAATCGCCCTGGTTCATCAGGAGCATCACGAACGGACCCACCAGGAGCAGCCGAAGAATGCTGATACGATTCGGCCAGCTCAAAGAGCCCCACGGTCTGATTTCATCGGATCTCAGTTCGTCGCTTCCCATGCAAACCATCTCCCAGCGACCCGCACGTTCAAAGGCGATTCCACCGAATGGTTTCCGTCATGACCTCGGATCTAAACCGAGGTATAATTCAACGTGATGATACTGAAAACGAATTGGCGTCACCACGCTTTTTCGCTATGGGGAGAGAGTCCATGAACATACGCCGACCGATCCGCGCGGGGAGTTTCTATGAGGCCTCCCCCACCTCCTGCTCCCAAGCCGCTGCGAAACTGCTCGAGGCGCCCACCCCCACCGGCGACCTACCCTCCCGATGCTACGGAGGGATCGTTCCTCACGCGGGATGGATGTATTCCGGGAGATTGGCGGGGATGACACTCAAGGCGCTCCACGCAGCAGAGCCCCTGGAAACCGTCATCTTCCTCGGAGCCGACCACACCGGATCCGTTGTGAAGGGCGAAGTTTTCGATTCGGGCGCCTGGGAAACACCTCTTGGGGAAGCGAAGATTAACGAGGAACTCACCAGTGCACTCCTGGGAGCAAGTGAGCTATTGCGATCCAATCCGCAGGCGCACGCTAACGAACATTCCATAGAGGTGCAGGTTCCTCTGCTTCAGATGCTTAACCCGAACGCTCGTATCGTCCCGATCGCGGTCCCACCTACGGACTTGGCGGTCGAGATCGGGGATGCGATCGGGAAGGTCCTGGGCGAGGGATTCCCGGATGTTCGCATCGTCGGGAGTACGGACCTGACGCATCACGGGGGACACTTTCCCGCCCCCGGTGGCCGAGGTCGCCAAGGGATCCAGTGGACAGTGGAAAACGATCGCCGCATGATCGATCTGATGGAGCGAATGGCCGCCGAAGAAATCATCGCAGAGGCCTCCGCCCATTCCAACGCCTGCGGGGCCGGTCCCATCGCCGCCACCGTCGCCGCGACCCGCCACATGGGCGCCACTCGCGGTTACACCCTCGAATACACCAACAGCTACGAGATCACCCACGCCATGTACCCCCAAAACCCCGACGAGACGGCGGTCGGTTACGTCGCTCTCGTCTTTGGATGAGGAGAAACGACCGACGTCTTCTTGTTAGGTCCACAGTCTTTCACCGATCCACGGACTACGATTTCTTGCAGTTCGCACCCTTGTGGGCGTATACTCCCTTCGGATCTGCAATGACAAGGAGCACGAAGCGATGAAAGAATATAAAGGGAAGCTCACTGCTCCGGCGAAGGCGAAGTTTGCCATCGTCGCCTCGCGTTTCAACGAGTTCATTACCGCCAAGCTGCTGGACGGATGCCTGGACTCCCTCTCCCGCCACTCCGTCGCCGACGGAAACGTGGAAGTCTTCTGGTCTCCGGGGAGTTTCGAGATACCCTTGCTTGCACGGAAACTGGCGGAGAGTGGGCGATATGCGGGGGTGATCTGTCTCGGAGCGGTGATCCGCGGCGGGACGGAGCATTACCGGTACATCGGCGCTGAAGTCACCAAGGGCGTCGCCCAGGCGGCGATGAGCACCGGAATACCGTGCATCCTCGGTGTATTGACGTGCGATACGATCGAGCAGGCGATCGAGCGGGCCGGGGCGAAGGCCGGCAACAAAGGCGCGGACGCCGCCGCCGCTGCACTGGAAATGGCGAACCTCCTGGACCAACTACCCTCCGCTAGGAAATAGGCCCCCCTCCCCGTGTCTCAACGTCACCGTGCACGAAGGCTGGCGCTTCAAGCGCTCTGCTGCTTGGACGTTCAGGGCGAGCGGGCGCGGGAGATGATCGATGAGTTTATTCAAGACAGCAGGGAATCGGCGAAAACCCGCACCGCGGCTCGCAAACTGTTCACCGAGACGTTCGCTGTCTGCGGGGAGATCGACGCCCTGCTCACGCGCCACGCCCGCCATTGGGAGCTGAGCCGATTGGCGCTGGTCGACCGCAACATTCTGCGCCTTGCGACCTATGAACTCCGCGGGCCGAAGACGCCCTTCAAGGTCGTCATCAGTGAGGCGCTTCGCCTCGCCCAGGAATTCTCGGCCGCCGAGTCCCCCAGATTCATCAACGGTGTCCTCGACGCCATCGCCAGGGAAATCGCGGGTCAAGAAGGTGACCAAGAGACCACGATGGATGAACGGAGCTAAGTTAGAGGTGCATTGAGGATGGACGATGGCGTTGTTTGAAAAGGCACTTGGAAAGTTCACCACCGGGCTCACCCGGACGCGGGAGAAGTTCGTCAGCTCGATGAAGTCGCTGGTGAGCGGGCGTACGCTCGACGAGAATCTCCTCGACGATCTGGAGGCCAAACTGATCGAGGCTGATATGGGTATCAAGACCGCCTCGAGAATTCGCGCCGACCTCCAGAAGGCCCACAGCGAGAAACGCCTCGCCAAAGGCGAGGAGGTGATAGACTTCCTCAAGAGCGAGCTCAAGGAATACTGGCCGGAATCGGACCGCGCGGTCCACTTTGCCCCGACGCCCCCAACTGTCATCCTGGTGGCGGGGATCAACGGATCGGGGAAGACGACGTCGGTGGCGAAGCTGGCGTATTTCTTCCAGGAGCAGGGGAAGAAGGTCTGCCTCGCCGCCGCTGATACCTTTCGCGCCGCCGCCGTCGAGCAACTCACCATCTGGGCCGAGCGCGTGGGAGCAGACATTGTCAAGGGTTCGGGCAGCGACCCGGCCGCGGTAGTCTTCGACGCCTGCGACGCCGCACGGGCCCGCAAAGCGGACGTACTGCTCGTAGACACCGCAGGACGCCTGCACACGCAGGACAATCTCATGCGCGAGCTGACTAAGATCCGCAACGTCGTCGCAAAGAAGATTCCCGACGCTCCGCACGAAGTCCTGCTCGTACTGGACGCCACGACCGGGCAGAACGCGATCAACCAGGCCCGCGCCTTCCAGGACGCCATCGAGGTCACCGGAATCTTCCTGGCCAAGTTGGATGGAACCGCCAAGGGCGGAATCGTCGTCGCCATCCGCAACGAAGTGAACCTGCCCGTCAAGTTCGTCGGGATCGGAGAGACGTACGAAGATCTCGCCCCGTTCGATCCGGAGCGATTCGTCGAGGCGCTGTTTGCATGAGTCCCTAAAGATTCTGCCCCTTCTCAACCGAAAAGCCTAACAGTGATTAGGGTACCCCAATGCGCTTACCACTCAACGAATCGCTTGACGGAATGAACGGATATCGAATCTGAATGGAAAGGAAATCCCATGACACAAATCCCCCAACCGCCAATTGAAACTCCGCAGGGGCCTCCGGCCAAACAGGGCAACGGTCTGGCAATCGCGGGAATGATCCTCGGAATCGTCGGACTGGTCGGTTTGTGCATCTGGTGGATCGGGCTTCCCTGCGCGGTCGTAGGATTGGTCCTGAGCATAATGGGTAAGAAGAAAGCAAAGGCTACCGGTACGGGCGGGGGAATGGCAACGGCCGGGATCGTATGCAGTGTGATAGCCTTGAGCCTCGGTGCCATTGGTGTCATCTTGGTCATCGTCGGAGTGAGCGTCTTCGGGAGCAAGCTCCAGGAGATGCAAATGGAAGCAGAGTCCATGCAGCAGAGCCTGATGATTCTCCGCTTCTTGATAGCGTGAAACTTTTGAACGGTACCATCAGCGGCCCCTGTACCGGGTACGAATTCGCTCAGGTGCCTGTATTCACGCACGCTGTGTACTGACGACGAAGTGGATCTGATTGTTCGAGAGTTGACGGAGAAAACGCTCGATGAACCAGTGGTATGTGCTAATCGGCGGGGTGCAGACCGGACCGATCACTCCGGAAGATCTGCGGGAACGGATCCAGTCCGGTGCGGTGACCGCGCGCGATCTTGTCTGGACGGACCGAATGCCCGAATGGGCCCCCGCCGGTACTATCCCGGAACTATTCCCCCATGGAGCACCTGTTGAGGGGTACCTCAGACCGCATCGGGCTGCGTCCGTGCTCGCCCTGGGAATCCTCGGTATCGTTCCGTGCTTTATCTGCGGGATCATCGCCTGGGTGATGGGCAAGAACGACCTTAAGGAGATGGACGCCGGAACGATGGACCCGTCGGGAAGGGACATGACGAAGGCGGGGAAGATCTGCGGTATGGTCGGAACGCTGATCGCATGCACCTACATCGCCCTGTACGCCCTGATGTTTGTGATCTTAATAATCGTCGGAGCGACTACTACCTACAGATGAAACGCCCACCCCGTCCCAAACCATCCATCCCGAGACAGAGCATCTTCACCATGGGGGCGTGAGGAATTCGCCGCAATGACGATCAGATTCGTTCGGACAAAGAGGATGCCCCGGTATCCGATCTGGGCAGTTCTGGTGGTGGGGGTGTGGATCGCCTTGCAGATCCTCACGCTGGTGCTTTCGGCCGGGACCGATCGAGACGTCCTCACCTGCCCACTGAAACGGCTCACCGCTGTTCCATGCCCGACCTGCGGGGCGACGCGCTCCGTCCTCTCCCTCGCGCAAGGGGATCTACTCGGGGCGCTGCTTTACAATCCGCTGCTGTTTTCAGTTCTGTCAGTCCTTGCGATTATCCTGCTCGTACGCCTCGTCTCGGGGTGGGCGCTGCGTGCGAACCTGACTCCCGTGGAGCGCCGCATCGCATGGTCCACCGGAGCCATCCTGCTGCTGCTAAACTGGGCCTACCTGATCCGCTTCGTCGGGTGAGCTTCGCTCAAGTACCCTCGCGTGATACAATCACTGTGTGGCCGCAGAATTCGACATTGTAGTGATCGGTGGGGGGCACGCGGGTGTGGAGGCCGCCCGCGCAGCCGCTCGACTCGGCGCCAAGACCCTTCTCGTCACGCTCGACCGCGCTACGATCGCGCAGATGTCCTGCAATCCCGCTATCGGGGGCGTCGGAAAGGGACAGATCGTCCGCGAGATCGATGCACTCGGTGGGGTGATGGGCCTGGGCGCTGACGCCAACGGAATGCAGTTTCGCATGCTCAACATTCGCAAGGGCCCGGCCGTCTGGGGCCCGCGCTGCCAGGTCGACCGACACGCCTACGCCCGATGGGTTCAGGACACCCTCGCTCAAGAACCCGACCTGACGATTCTCGAAGGCGAGGCCACGGACATTCTGACTGAAGACAATTGCGTTCGCGGGGTCGAAGTTATCGCGGACAACGCCCCATCCGCGGTCCTCTGCCGCGCCCTCATCCTCACGACGGGTACGTTTCTCAGCGGGTTGATTCATCTCGGAGAGCGGATGTCTCCGGGGGGGCGATACGGTGAGCCCGCCGCCGCCGCGCTCAGCGATTCGCTTCGACGGTGCGGACTCAACGTCTCGCGCCTGAAGACCGGTACCTGTCCCCGCCTCGCCAGTGAGAGCATCGATTACGACAAATGCACTGTCCAGGAAGGCGACGCGCTGCCCACACCGTTTAGCTTCCTGAACGACTCGCTCACGGTGGACCAGGTCCCCTGCCACCTCACCGCAACCACACCCGCCGTCCACGAAATTGTCCGCGCCAACCTTCATCGCGCCCCAATGTACACGGGGCAGATCCAATCCACCGGACCTCGTTACTGCCCCTCATTCGAGACAAAGGTCGTCCGCTTCCCGGATAAGCTCTCGCACCAGATCTTCCTCGAACCGGAGGGGCGCCAGACCAATTGGGTGTACCTTAACGGGCTCTCCACGTCGCTGCCCGAAGACGTCCAGGCGGGGATGGTGCGAAACATTCCCGGGCTCGAACGTGCTGAGGTGTTGCGCTGGGGTTATGCGATTGAATACGACTACGTCCCGCCGGATCAACTCAAGGCGACGCTGGAGACCCGGACCACGAGGGGCCTGTTCCTCGCCGGGCAAATCAACGGGACGACCGGATACGAGGAGGCCGCAGGGTTGGGACTACTAGCGGGTATCAACGCCGCCATGCAACTCGCGGGGCGCGAACCGCTCATCCTTCGGCGCGACCAGGGGTACATCGGGGTGATGATCGACGATCTGGTGACCAAGGGCGTGACCGAGCCCTACCGCATGTTCACTTCCCGCGCCGAGTATCGCCTCACCCTCCGATCCGACAACGCCGACCGGCGCCTCACCCCCCTCGGACGCCAAATCGGACTCGTCGACGACGCCCGGTGGGAGAAATACACCCGCGAACAAGAGTCCGTATCGAAGGCCAAAGAACTCCTGGAGAATACGCGGATCGACGGGAAGAGCTTGTGGGAGCTCCTGCGGCGACCTGAGAACGGTTTACCCGCATTGATCGCCTCGGGGCTGGGACCCGTGGGACGCCAACTCGAAGCGCTATGGGCGCGCCATCAGAGGCCGCTGAATTCGCTCGCCGTCGATTCCCGCTATGAGGGATACGTCGAAAAGCAGGCCTCCGCGCTTCGGTGTATGCGGGATCTCGACGCGAGGCGGATTCCAGCGGGGGTTGACTATTCCTCACTGCCGCACCTGCGCCAAGAGGCCCGCGAAAAACTTCTCGCCGTCCGCCCACACTCTTTGGGACAGGCACTTCGCATCAGCGGGATCACCCCAGCCGACGTAACGGTCCTCGCCATCCACCTCACCGCGAGCGATCCGGACAACGTCGCGAGGAACAGCTCCGCTTGCACCTGAGGCGCATCCCTCCCGTTAAACTGGGATATTTGGGAAATGAGGGCAATTACGCGGCGTGAATAATTCTGAAGAAAATACGATCTTTCGTGGCGGCTACTGCGCGATGTAATCTAACCTTCTTTATAGAAGACTGTTATGCAAACCAGGAATACCGGCAAGTTCTCAAGAGAATTCAAGGGGGCAGCCGATAATCTGTGTACGCAGGGAAGCGCTGGGACCGGTCTTGACAGATGTGAAAGGTCGGCCCTGAACCAATTATTATCCTAGGTGCAGGCCAGGAAGCTGGCACCGCGGAGAGCCAATCAGGGACGATATTCCGCTTGGCGGCCTGCTCAAGAGCCCGCTTGGTGCCTATGCGGGCGAGTAAGAGGACAGCATGACTAATATTCACAGCATACCCCCGCCAATAGCCCCCAAGCCCATCGACGCAACCGATGCGATTACCACCAATAACACCAGAGTGGAACCGCCCGGGATATCCGATACGGTAGAGATTTCCACTGTCGCCAAACTCGCCGCCAAAATATCCGAAATCCCGGAGGTACGCACAGAACTGATCGAGCGTGTCAAAACGGAACTCGCAGCAGGAACTTACGAAACCTCTGAAAAACTGGAAATCGCTGTCGAGCGACTCCTGGAAGATCTTCTCCCCGAAGTTTAACGTGTTTTTTTACTCAGCCGCAGTAAGGCAGGTGCGGACGGACCCGTACCTGCCGCTTTTTTTGCGCACTTTCCTGAGAAGTTGAGAGGCATTACCACGGCGGGTTGGAGGCGCCCAAGAGTTCGTCTCAAAGCGGAAACACCTGGACGATTCAAACCCTTCTTGAGGCGGATCGACGCCGGGATTCCACCGCAAACCGCAGACCGTAAGTACTCTCGATCCTGATTTTTCCATGTCACGGGCGGACGGCTGCTTGTTAAAATAAAGAGGATCGGCAACCTGTACCGTCTGGATAAATTAAGTTGCCAGACGGTTTGGACGATTGCGTAATATGGTTACTTCGCATCGGTTAGCGACCACGCAGTCAACGAAACCGCAATTCCAGCAGCGCAGATAGGAGAGGCCAAAAGTGCGACACAAAGCCGTTTACACTACCGGCGAGGCCGCGGAGATCTGCAAGCTCTCGCAGCAGACCATCATCCGCTGCTTCGATAGCGGGCAGCTTGATGGGTTTCGCGTCCCAGGGAGTAAGTTCCGCCGGATCCCGCGTGCGAGGCTGATCCAGTTCATGAAGGCCAACAAGATCCCGCTCGACGCCTTCGAGGATGACAGGATCCGCATTCTCGTCGTCGACGACGACCCCGAGATCATCCAACTGTTCACGGACGTTCTCAAGGCCGACGGACGCTTCGACATCGCTACCGCCCAGACGGGATACGACGCCGGAGTCCTCACCCAACAGTTCAACCCGGACGTCGTGGTCCTGGACTACATGCTCCCGGACATCAACGGGAACGTGGTGTGCAAGACCATCCGCGAGAACCCCAATCTCTCGCACATCAAGATCCTGATCATCTCCGGAGTGGTTAACCCCACGGAAGTCGATAAGCTCATGGAAGCGGGCGCCGACGCGTTCATCAAGAAGCCCTTCAACATCGACAACGTGATCGACCGTGTGATGCAACTCGTCAAGGCTTGACGTTTGTCAACGGACTGACTGACGTGAATGAATCTCCGGAACAGATCGACGGTGCGGAAGGGAAGGTCTCGGGGCAGCAGTTGGACCTGCTCCTGCACCAACTGCAGCGCCTCCCCACACCGCATGCGGTGGCGGCCCGCTTGGTTGAACTGGCCTCGGGTGCTGACGAGACCTCTGCTCCGGATGAGCTTGTCCGTTTGATCTCCTGCGATCAGGCGCTGACCGCTCGTTTGCTTTACCTGACCGGCGATGCAAGTCCCGAGAGGCCCCGCACCGCCCAAGGCGCTGCAAGGCTTCTCAAACCGCAAGTAGTGCGATCCGAGGTGCTATCCGTCAACATCGGCGAAGTACGCTCCCTCGAAGAGGCCCCTCGCGCAGATCTGGTGGAGTTCTGGAGGCATTGTCTGGCGGTGGGGATCGCAACGGAGATGCTCGCTGAGGTACTGCAACTACCCCTCGACCCGAAAGAATCCTTCACCTGCGGACTCCTGCACGACTTGGGCAAGCTCGCGCTCTGGACGCTCTTACCGAAAAGTTACGCTCGCGTTTTGGAAGCCGCGGAGGATCTTAACGGGAGCATTACAGATCACGAGCGAAATATCATCGGGGTGGACCACTGCGTGGCGGGGAGGCGTCTGGCCGAATACTGGGGATTGCACCAGGTCATTCAGGAGGTCGCGTGGTTGCATCATCATCCCCTTGAGGGCATCCCTGACTCTCTTGCGGACCGCAAGCTCATCGCCGTAGTTTCGCTTGCCGATGCGGCCGCCCGGGAGCTCCGACTGGGGTTTTCAGGAAATTACGCACCTCCCGAGACTACCGAAGCGATCCGGACCGACCTCGCCCTCCCCCCCGACCAGTTCGATAAGATCGCCCAAGCTCTGCCCTCAAGACTCGAGAAACTCATAGAATCCCTGAGCCTCCCCAAGGCCGATACGGAAGTCCTGTATCGCGAGGTGCTGACAACAGCGAACACCGAGCTGAGCCGGATCAACGAACAACTTGCTCACCGGGTGGAGCAGGCGGATGTTCAGGTGAGCGCGTTTCGTCACCTTCGTGATTTCGCCTCGGGTCTGTCGGGCGATTCGACAGTGGACGATGCGCTTGTGAGCATTGCTGAGGTTCTGGCGGCCGCAGGGTTGACCGGAAACCCAGACCAGCCAATCATTGTCTATTCCATCGACCAACAGACCGCAGAGGTCCTGGTGCTTCGGTACTCTCGAGGTGGTTCCCCGGAGTGGCGCAGCTTGCGCTGCAATCCTCGATACGATCGCGGGCTCCCGGACGAATCGACCTCTCCCGCCGATGCGTTGGGGATCTTTTCCGACCGCGGGGAGGAACTCTCGGAGTGGATCGACACCGCAGCCTACCGGTACCGCCCGCTCTGCTGCGCCGATCAGTTGATCGGCGGTGCGCTATATCCGAACCAGGACCTTCCGGGAACGGAGGGCGAATCGCAGGAGATCATCGACGCCCTGAGCGGTCCTCTCGGAATGGCGCTGGGGATTATTCAAGGGCGATGCAAGGCCGTCGCCCTATGCGAACAATTGACCACCGCCTCGCGCGCTCTCACTGAGGGACAGAAACAGCTGGTGGAGTCCAGGGCCCTTGCGGAGGTGGCGGAGATGGCAGCCGGTGCGGGACACGAGATAAACACCCCGCTGGCAGTGGTTTCCGGACGGGCACAGGTGATGGCGGAGAAGGCTTCGAGTGAGGAAGAGCGCTCGGTTTGGCGGTTGATTTCCCTGCAGGCGCAGGCGATAAGCGATACGATCTCCGATTTGATGGAATTTGCTCATCCTCCCGCCCCCCACCCGGAAAGCTGCAACG
>SDBT01000866.1_pt1 | contig 50408 bp, 94 predicted proteins | sample 2277101 | NCBI WGS metagenome assembly SDBT01 (sample SAMN10404973, study PRJNA504765) | marine sediment metagenome | isolation source: marine sediment core GS10_PC15, 103 cmbsf | place: Arctic Ocean: Southern Knipovich Ridge | collected 2010
CAGAACTAGGTGTTAGTACAACCCCTCCCTATAGAGTACTCAAGTACACATAGTTCAACTGTTTTTCTAAAGAGTACAATATAAATGTGAGTTGAAATTGACAGGGGTAGAGTACTCAAGTACATAGTACAGTGCTTCTTGGGGCTGTATTATTATGTTGAACTGGATTAGTACTGTAACGGCCAGTCCTTGGAAATTGACAGTAAGGCCAAGTACTCAAGTTCTCATTTGACCGATAAAACTCATTTGTCCATTTGATTCAGGTACTGAGTACATAGTACAATTAAAAAAAATTGCTAAGAAGAGCTAGGAGTCAATGGAACTACAGTACCCCTACAATGGGGACATACTCTATTAGTTATCTCTCCCTTATAGTAGACAGGTATAAGTTCTGCCCCTTTTATGGGAGTTCTATTACAATTCGGAGGAAACCACGCTTTCGAGTTATCCTCCGTACAACGGTAAAGAACTTCTTTATGGATCATATAATCTAAGCAGTATTCCTACTCCCATTATAGCTATAATTAGCAAAGCTATTACACCGCCCATCTCCAGTATTACTTGAATAGGCATGTCATTAAGCCATAGAAGTAAAACTAATGGAACCACTACCATTACTATTCCAGTGATACTCCATCTCAGCTTATAACTTAGTTTCATCTAAAGAACTCTCCTGTAGCAGTATCACCAGCTATAATCTCCCCCGCATCATTTCGGAGTTCTATGTACTTAGATTTATACCATTCACCCACTCCACCGGGTTCTACATACTTCTTCCCGTCTAACTCCTCGAAGTGAGTAACAGTATGATCTGGAATATCAAAGTCTATCTGAATACCTCTATAAATAACAGTTCTATCATCTCTAATACGTCGTACTTGCTGACCTATATACCAACTCATTCTTTGAGTTCCCATACACTAGAGTACGGCTCTTTTTTAACATCTATCTTGAAAATTTCTAGTTCAGTTAGACCACGAGTACTACTAAACACAGACTTTACAGCAAATTGTGAGCCTAACGCATTTGCTACTCTAAATGTTCTAAAATCCCGAACTCCATCTTCAATAAAATGAACATGCACTAAGTAACTTGTCCTTTGAGTTTCACTCACGAAAATGATCCTTCAATGTCTGGTTTAGTAGTATTAGCCATTCTACTTAAAGTGAAGACACTCCTATAAGTAATGGATATAGTACTGTCTAAATGCAACGAGGCGTACTCAACGACTAAAGTTCTAAATGCCTCTGCCTTAGAATCAGCATTAACCAGTACAACTCTACGATTCTTATGATGGTCTATTGTGTCAAATACAAATAGAAGTTTCATTGTGGGGGACTCAACAAAAGAGATTCAACCTCCTCCTCGAATAGTAAGTAAGGATACTTTTCAACGCAGTATTCTACCACTCCCTCTTCTACTGAGTTCAGTCCTATTACGCGGTCCTGCCTCGCATAGAAGGCCGAGTTTAACTCAAAATTACGAGTTTGAGGATAGATGGTTACGATTTGACCTATCCTATATTTTGCGTACTCGATGTCTTGATTATAGAAGTTCCTAAATATGAGTTTAATAGCCTTTCCTAAGTACGTGTGCTCTATTAGTAACACTAAATTGACAACACTATGATGTAGAGGCCAGTTCTACTCTCTGTCCACCTAAACGACATACAATAGTTATCATCAAAACTTTCATCTAACGCACATAGTATCATAGACAGTTCACCTGCATATGTTACTGAAAAATCAATAGATGTCTCACCACTTATTTTTGTAGCTTTACCTACTAATGAGTTGAACAAAGCACCAGCTATACGCAGAGGAACTTCTGAGTCGAACTCTATTGTTACTCTAAGGGGAACACTACCTCTAACTACCTCTTCGTCTGTACTCATGTTTTTATTTCTCCGCAACTCATTTCTTCACTCATAATCCTATCAGCGAATGAACTGTCCTTTGAGCTAACACTGAGCTAATTCGCAAAACTTCTATTTTCACTTTTACCTCCAGCCCCTCTAACTCCATTTCCGCTAGAACTTGTCTAATTACATTACCTGTGCCATCTGCTTTATGCAACATCCTATAAGTTCTACTGTCATCCCTACCTACGTTGATTGTAACTGCGGAGTAAAAGTACTCCATTTCTTGTTTCTCCAGTCCTGTTTAGTCTTGCAGTTCCCATGAGCGAGAACTAGACTAGTTGAGTTCGTAAATAACTAATTAGTTCTTTTAGCATAAGTTCCTATATATAGTAACAGCAACTACTTAGAAATTGAGTTTACTTCAAAACTATTTTACTCGTCGTCCAGCAGTTCTAATAGCTTTGGAGGCATCTTGGAAAAAATGCGTCGTGCCTCACTAGAGTCGAGCCGGCGTACAGCCTTAGTCCACGCTATTAGTGATCTGAACTCCAAATTGGTTAACATTACAGGAGGTAGTCCTACTGTTCTAAATTCCTCATGTACTTCCACTTCGAGGTCTATAAGCTCTTTGATTTCTTCTGGAGAAGTCTGTTCTAAGTCAGTCAAGTTCAAATCATCAAGAGCATTAACAATGGGGTTGCTCCTAGAAATAATATCTGGGGGTTCAAGTAAATTGCCCCATTTATTATAAATAGTTTCTCCTACTTGTATAACAATTGAATTCTCAATAACTACATAACCCTCATATCCTATTATGACGCATTCTGCTATGTGTAACGGGATTAAGTCCCCTACCTTATAACTAGGCAGTCCATCCACAACCTGAGTGAATTTAACTTGCACCGCAGTTCTAATCCCATCATTATTGACATCTCCAAGAAAGGTATCATATAGCCCCATCTGAGTCCTCCACGTATTGCAAGTACGTCATCACTTCTAAACTATCAATGGGCAGAAGTTCTATTAGCTTATCAGTTGGCTTGAAGTTTCTCAAGTCATAATCATCTCTCAAGTACGGATCATGAAGACGAGTTCCCACAATTCCAGAACTTCCATTTGAGTAGTAATACAATGGAATATCTATGTACTGTGCTATCAGTTTAGCTATACATTGTATTCTATGGAAATTTCCCAGAACTTGCTCATCATCTTGAATAAGAATATATTTATACTGAGTATCCTTATCAAAAGCATTTACTCTATTCAACGCAATACACCCTTGAGTATAATGCTCATTTCTAATATCAATTCCAGTATTTCTAAGTAACGCATTTGAATTGGAATGCCAAGGGCCAGTAGCTTTGTAAGTTCCACCGTCAGCTAAGGGGAACTCCATTGTTCTCCCTCCAAATCCATCCTCAGTTTTATTGGGATTATCAGTATAAATATGTGCTGCTCTATTGGGAATATCTATTGGAAATAGCCAATTGCGTACAACTGTTGGCCCCCTAACCTCGGCATGTAATTCGTACTCACCTATTGATTCCTGCTCGCCAATTCCACTACGCATTTTAGGTCTAGGAACTACATACTCGTCTGCTATGTAAGGTATTGTTTTGAACTTCATCGGTTGAGTTTAACCTCCTTTTCGTCTACTCTCTCTAGGAGTGCTTGTCCGAGTACAAGTGCTCCATCCTGTACGATGTGGTTTTTATACCTAAATCGGAATTGATTAACAGTCTCAACCACATCATAATCAGCTACTAGTACTATTATACCGTCTCTAGGTCTACTCTTTTGACCAGTTCTAACAGCTTCTATATTGTAGATAGTTCTACCGTTTATCTTGATGGTGAGTTTTAGCATAGGTTTCCCTTCGTACTAAGCAAAATTGGAGTTTCAATCAATTATTGGTTTACCCGCTAAAAACCTCTCTAAATCATGGGGATAGCATCCCTCAGCAATTGAAGTTTGACCCCTCATCCAGTCAGAAAATCTAATGTGTTCTTCCTCGGACATGAGTTCTTTTATCATGTCCCATGAAACAAATGACACTTCATAGAACTCATTTATTTCATTCAATCCAGTAAGCACGGTTATTCTAAATCCGCGTTCATGTAACATTGGCATCTGAACTTGCCACCTGCGTAAGACTGATCTGCTAATTGTCATGGAAACCTCCGTTAAATACAAAGACCCCCCATTACGGGGGGCCTAAGTTCGAGGGCAAGAAGGGCTAAGACTTATGCTCGGAGTTCATGTGTTTGTTGAGTTTACCAACAAACCAGTTTGAAATCGCCTTCCGAGTTCTATACCGCTTTGGTGAAACGAAAACATGCTTACATAGAGGACAAATCAGTTCATCTCGAATATCCTGTAACCTCAGTTTTGGCCTTCTCCTCAATTCCCGAGGTAAAGGCCAAGTGGAGTTCTCGTTCGGAACTGGCATCCCTCTACAATAGCCGTAGCAAGCTATAATCCAGCCAGCACATTGAACCCGAGGGTTGCGTCTAGCTAGTTTAGTAATTAGAATGGCCTCCAGTACAGCGTAAAGCGTGTCTTGAATGGCCTCTCTACTACTATTCAATATGGCTTCTAACTGGATTTTCAAGTTCCCCTCAGGCGTTTCGTTGTGAACTACCTGTAGGGCTTTATAGACATCATCCCAATCAAAACGATAAACGCGTCCTACTGTAAATGTGCGTTTAGGATAACGCTCCATATTGAACTCTTGCCTAGTTTTACGTCGTGGCATAGTAGAACCTCCTTTATTCTATTGTAAATGTGCTCCGAGTTCTTGCCCTCGGCCTCCTAGTAGCCTACCACGAACTCACGAATAAGTCAAGGTAGTACTCCACTCAGTCTCTAACCTGTTTTCCAAAGTTCAACTCTACCCCCTGAGTTCAAGTAGGGGGCAGAATTGACGCTTGGAGGAACTCCCTAGAGAGTTAGAACAACGTCTACAGTCTTACGCTCCTTCGGAGTTTTATCCACAGGAGCCTTACGATCAGGAGGAAACCGTACTTGGGAAACCTCAGTATTCCTCGCCCTGATTTGACAAATCGCCATCAAGTCCTCAAAAGGATAAACCATCGTACCTCCTCGTGAGTTGTACGACGTAACGATGGTGTACTTCCTAAGATTACTAAAAAAGGCGGTGTCATTGAACTTGTCATTCACTTCAACACACCATGAGGCAAACGCGGTTGGGCGATCTCCTCGCCCTCCACCTAAACCTCCAATGAGCAAGTTCATAATAACCGATGCTTGTGAGGGATGAATCCCCTCAACAAACTTTCCTTCATTATAAATCTCAGTTTGCTTATGAGACTTATTTCCCGGTCTACCAGTTTCCACAGTAATACTAGAAATTTGAGCTTTTTCTGCCGTAGCAGATATAGCTTGACCAGTAGCTAGAACTTTGACTGGCGGCAAATTCGGAATCTTAATTGTAGGCATTTCTTGAGTTCTCCTTGTTTCTGCGGTTAGATTCAAAGAATTGTTTTCTAGCTTTTCTACTAGTTTTACTAACGTGTCGAGGTCCAAGTTTGAGACTAGGATTACGTCTACTATGAGTTCTAACACTATCTCCGCAGAACCAAAATCTAATTCTTCCACTATAAATACTCAGTTTACTCATACTGCCTCCTGAGTTCGAGGGATTAGGGGAGGGGTCCGCACAAATCACTCGTAAGTGATTATGATATTGGACTCACCCTCCCCTCACAGAGTAACCACATTATAAGTTACTCTTAGGAGTTCTAATCCACAACAGATTAAACCTCCTAACAGTAGCTTAAATAGCGAACCCCCTGTACTGAGAAACAAGGATGATTACAGAATTTCTCAGTACAAGGGAGAGTGGGGTTAGACACTCTGTAGGAAGTAGAACTTTCCAAGGAGGTTCTACATGCAAGATCGAGTACGCGACTTTCAGAGCAAAAACGAGTTCTACTTCCTACATAATGACGAACTCTCAGGGGAGCAGGACTGGATTTTATACTTCACACTCGGCCTTTAGTTGGATTGTTAAGGTAAGTCCTACTCCCTTGAGAGTTAATGTGCGGCCACGACATTGAACTTAGAGTCGCGTTACAGCGAGGTGCATTGATTTTAACTTCCTCGGCTCAGTAATAGTGGGATAATCTACCACCGCATCAAGCGTGCGTTCAATGTCAGCCATCATCAACCTCGCAAGCTGACTTAGATCGCCCTTCTGCGTGTAACCTCGGTTGCCAGTTTCAACACACAGGAGTTCACCGTCGATTGGCAGTAGAAGATGCCACGAGTCCAACTCAGGATTTTCCTTGTCATCGTAATTGGGATTGAACGCAAACACGAGGTCATGTGGTTTCCCCGTCATCCAGTCAATCAGAGGGGCACTGTTTTGAGCGCGTGTAACTACTCGTTGAGTTGCGTCGGTTTCCTGAGTTTCAGCGGCCTTTGCAGTTTTCTTGGTCATTGGAGTTCCTCCTAGGAACAAATAGAACTCAGCACAGAGTACTGAGTTCACAATTATCTAAGGCCGCACATTAACGACCTAATCATAGGCCGAACTGGAGAACTAGTCAACCCCCAAATCGTGGTCAGATTTGCCCTTGAACTAGAACCTTAGTTCTATATTTTACGCCGTCAGGAGTACTCAAGAACAGGAGTTCTAACAGTTCCAGTCCCGCTCTACCATGCTCCACACAGGAGGAACTATACGTCATAGTCGTACTCTAAGGAATTCGAATTTGTGGGACGCAACAGTTCGGGTACTCTTGAGTACTCCAGTTCTCAGTTGCCTTAAAAAAAAATTAACCGCAACTTAATATTCTGTCACGGTTAATTTTTATCTATAAATTATTTCCTTGATAGAAAATAATTCTAGAGTACAAATAATTATCTACATATTATTATGTTAACTATTATAATTCAGAAGGTAGAATAAAAATGAAAGAGTTTTTTTCAGTAACAGTTTCATTCTAGAAATTGAGATTAAGGCTATTAAATATTCTCGTAAATTATAATAATTAGCCTCACTATAAGGATAACCGTGTTTATTGCAGGTTATTCTTCTATCTATTCTCCAACACATTATACTTGCACTTCCTTACCGTGACAAGTAGTTCTAACTTTATTAGGGTCTTTCAGGATAATACCCCATGCTTTTTGTCTACAAGATGGACAAATAACTATACGCATAGAGCCTTTAGAAGATAATGATCCTACAGGTTTTCTAGGTATTGTTGGAGGCATTAATATGCTCCCGCCCAAACCTCAGAAAAATGTTTTGCACATGCTACCATAGGATAATTACCAGACTCTTCACAGTTATCCCAATTAAGTCCTTGAAGGTATGGTATATGTTCATATGATTGATTTTTACAATCATCTATAAAACAGAGTTTATCTGTTTTTCTATGATGATCTAAATCATATCTTTTATCCATTATAATCTAAGCCCACTTTTTGTTCTTCCTTGCGTTAAATTTTCAACGGTTGGCCAAGCAACAGTAGCTTCTCTTATGACCTTAAATACTTCGGGCAACCAATTAGTGTGTAATCCATTACTAATTCTCCACCAATGACCATCATCACCTGATGCAAAGAAACATACATCAGGAAGATTATCTAATCTATATATAGCAAATACTCCATCTAATCCACCTACTACATATGCTTCTACTTCTATTACATCTTCTGTGTAAGGATTATTGTGGTCAGAAGTATCTACCATAAGTAGAGTTTTAGTCATAAACCTACCCGTTCTGGGATTATACCTTTTTCTATAGTAACTAAAACATCTTCTATATAAGAAACCTCCTCCAGTTTATTCTCTGCGACTCTAAGTTTATACTCTGCCGTAGAGAGTCTAGAAGCTAAATAGTGTTCAAAATCATGTGCATCTAAAGGAGTATAGGGTTGATTAATTGCCTTTTTTCTATACTCCTGCCACTCAAATTTATAAGTAATTAATCCCATAATTTATCTTTCATACCTATGATAGAAGTATTTATCTCTAGACCAGTCAGCAAGTAATCTAAGCCCTACAATAGATAATGCTAATACTCCAGCAATTAGAAGTAAAGGCCAAACAAAGCCAAAAATAAACGCCGCCACCAATCCTATTACTCCCACCATGAGTGCAAATTCTAAATTACTATCTGTACTATCAGCCTCAGCAAATGTTGCTATCAATACTGTAGCAATTAGAATAACTATTACTCCTATAGTTGATACCCAATTCATCCAAAGATTATACTCTTCGATAAACTCAAGTGGAAATGTCATTTTTTATTCAAATCTACAAAGATTTCCTCCGGCTCTTCCTTCTTTTCTTCCTCTTTCTTATCCTCTTCCTTGTCTTCCTTTTTCTTAGGTAAGGGAAGAGCTTTTTGCTTAGGATTATCAAGAGTTAGATTAGAATTACGACCATTACCTCTCTCTATAACAGGGCCAAAATTATGACCTAGCAGGCAATAATCTTTCTCATCATCCTCATCATCAAAATAATCATAACGTATGGGTAATCCCATGTGTTTACCTCGCCTGTATTGACAGTTACAATATAAAAATACAATAAGAAGGGCTACATAACTATATATTCTATAGAACATCGGTTCGATATCTCTCCGATAAATACTAGGGATAGACTCTAATTCCGTCTCCAAGATCAACAGAGTCTACGTCAGCTTTAAAATCTAATAATACTCCATGTGTAGAGCATGTTGGCATAATCATATTGCTAGATTTATTGGGTAATGCCCAAGAAACTAATCCCTGTGCATCTAATTCTTTTAGATCGTCTACAGGATGAATTTGTAAGCATGTGGCAAGTTTACACCACCAAATACCTACATCCCCTCCCCACCATTTTCTCAGCTTCATTCCTTTAGTCATTAATCACCTATCCAAATTATTGTGAGTAGGAATTCTATGTCAAGATCAACACCCGTATGTTTAAATTCTCCCTCATCATTCATTATTAATGCTAAGTATGGGCATTGTAAAAAGATAGTTTCTAGACTTTTAAAATCACAACCTTCAAAGATAACAACCTCTACATCTTTTGGATCGTCAATAACTAATACTTTTATATCGCTACAGAATTTATGTCCTGTCTTCCAATCATCTAAAAGAATACTTAAGTCTGAGTCAAGAATATTTTCAGAGAATGATCCTATGTTCATTTTATACCTCTTGATCATCCTCTAAATCAGCACCAGAATACATTGATCCTTGGTTTTGTTCAAGTCGCTGGAAATCTTCCCTAGCTCTATCTGTTCTATCACTTCTACTAAGAGTTCTCACCACACCACCATTATTATTTCCCTTTCCAACTTTATAAGGCCCACTATCATTGCCCTTGAGAAGAGTTTTTGATTTAACAATGTGAGAAAACTTTGCCTCTAATTCAACATCACTAGGATTATGTAGACCTTGAATAAAACTATCTACGTGCATAAGATATGCAAACATTAAACCATCTTTTGGATAGCCTCTAAATTCGGGATGACATTGTAATCCTCTAACTCTACCATCTGATCGTTCAATTCCTTCAATAATATGTCCTCGCTCAGATGGATAATAATTATTACCACTACGAGAAGAACTTCTCTCCTTAACATGCCATGATAAAGACTCAACAAAACCATCGGCTAAATCATTCACAGCTTGATGATGTAAGCTAGATACTGTAAATGAATGATCTCCAACAAAATCCTTCAAAGCCAATACTTTCTTTCTAGGCATCAATTTAGTTTTAACTTTATGACCTCCGGTATGAGTTAAACCAGAAGTATAAAGTTCACTCGCTCTAATATCTTGATGAAGTGTGCCGCCAAAAAATACATTTAACAATTGATGGCCCCTACAAACTCCAGATAATCTTACATTATTATCATCCATAACTCTAGCAAATCCAAATTCAACTTCATCTCTACGTTTACTAAAATGACTATGTGTATTTCGTTCTCCATATCTACCGGGGTCAACATCTTCTCCACCGTCTAGAATAAAAACATCAGGAAAATCATCGCTCTTTAATCTTTCAATGTCCTTATATCTAATAGGCATCATTTTATATTGAGTATCATATTCAGAAGCCTCTAAAAATCTATTTAAATCATCTAAACTTCTAGAGACAGAGTTTTGAAATGGTGCCCTGTCCCACATACCTAAATTTACTGTGTTTGTCATTTATTTTCCTTTTGATCTTGCCGCCGTAGCCATATCCCTAACAGCTAAATTTATAGAGGATGGAAATCCTCTAATTATTGGGGAGTCTATCCCTCCTAGCATATCAAAAAACTCTTCTTTGTTTTCTTTATTCAATCCTGCTATTTCATTAGCAATTCTTCTAGCACCATATACTACAAAAGTATCTGGGCCATTGGGCACATTTGTTCGCCAATCTTTACTAATAATTGGTAGCAAATCAAAGTAAAAGAGCAAATTCCATAAAATAAAATTAGCTCCATTTCTAGTGTATGCTCCGCCAGCGGCAAGACCATTTTTTCTACGGTTGGATTTTCCTATATGGTCATGTACTAATTCTTCAATAACTTCTTTATAGTTACGAAGACCTTTTTTACCTCGATCTCTACAAAATACTGTTGGATTTCTTGTCAACAATATTAAAGCAGACGATACTGTACTTAGTGTAGAAGATTGTTTCGACGTTACAGGAAAAGATATTTTCCCGGGGCTATCGTTATACATTCCAAATAATTCTACTAGCTTTCTGCTAACGTCAATGTGACTAAGAAAATCTTCCAAAAAATCTACCCAACCTTCTTTAAACATTTCCCTATAAGTAACTTGATGAACAGGCATCTTATCTCTAACAATCAACACAGAATTCTTTGCTGATAGACGAGTGTTTGCTCTCTGCATATCCCTAACAAGACCTTCTCTACACCCGAAGGTATTTCCTACCCCAATAAATTTAGTAGTCCCAAGAGCATATGTATTTCCATTTATACCTAAACTGTGGAAATTTGCTTTTTCTTGAAAAATAGCTCTCCCATTTCCGTATCTAACATTTTTCATATAACTGCCATTTACAAATGATTCTACAATACCTCTATTATTTTGATTGTCCCACCTTACGTTACTTTGCTTTGTGATCTTTAGAATTCTTCCCATTAGAAATGTCTCCTCATTGTCTCGTATTGGATCAGGGCCTCATCAGTTATTTTTTCTGAATCAAATTCTTTAACTCTACTTAATACAGCATTTAAATCATCCCTTGATTGTAAAACTAAGGAAAGATTTTCCATATCATTACTAACTAATCTTGGCCCATCCGTTAACATAGATCGTGCTTTTGTTGGATCGTTTCTTCTATCCATTAATACATTAAATAATTCTGCCATTCCGCGATGAAAAAATCTATCAGGATTTAATCTATTATCTAAATTATAAACTTCAAATATGGCATTTGAAAGACCTTCGCCACTCATTTGTTCCCCTGAAAGTGGGAAGTCTATTATAGTAGCTAATGTAAGAATATAGTAAGCTAATTTAGTTAAATTTTCTCCCCAATAAGTAGGATTGTATATATTAAATTCTGTTATATAAACTCTCAGACTCCTAGATTTATTCAGGCTTGGAAAAACTACGCTCTCCGTAGATATTTCCACAAGCTCTGCGGTAGCAATCTTTATAAATAATGTTCTAAAGAAATGTTCAATGTCTATTAGCCTTGAATTAGACCTTACTACAAAATAGAAAACCCCGTCCAAAATATTATTGAAGGGGTCTTTAGAATCATTAAACGCATCAGTTATCCACGAATTAGTATAAACAGTTTTGCCATCACCAAAGCAAAATTTATCCGTCCATTTCCAATAGTTAGTATCTTCTATTTCTTGAAGAAATTCATCATTGGCCACTAGACACACAAATCAATTAAATTAGCGACTGTTGAATAATCAAGATATTTCATATCTCCTAGTAATTCTACAGACTCCGACAAAAGATTATAAGCACGAGGCTGATCGAATTCAGATATATTTTTTGGGGCTTGTTCTACCCAACCGCTCCCTAGAATTTTTGAGGCATCCTTTGGATGTTGAACAACATTAAATACAGTGTTCATTAATGTTAGCAAGCCCCTTGAAACTTCTGGATTTGTAATCCAAAAATTACTAGGTGTTCTATATTCAATTCCTTTCGTGCCATCAGGATATTCTTGAAGCCTAATCTTTCCCGGCCTACCATAGTATTTCAATCTCTTTTTTTCCGCGTTCACCCACTCTTGATTAGGACGCTTAAAAGCTACAGCAGAATTTCCAACAAGTGTGTCTAAAAGAATTGTGGTGTGATAATATGACTCATCAAAAAAGCCTAGATCATCTTCTGGTGCTTGCATATGAATATGCCCACCGCCATATCTTTCTGGAACATCATCAGCAGAAACTTCTTCTGAATATTTTCCACTATAAATATCTAAATCAGGATCACATCCAAATCTAACACAGTCTTTAAATTCTTCTCCACGTTCCTTCCAATACTTTATTACATCAAAAGGAACAGTAGGAAATACAAAGGTATCTAAACCATAGTTTTTTCTCATGAAACTAGTAACTCCATTAATTGCATCTTCTAATCTACCGATAAAAACATCGGGATCATTTGTTGGCTCTAAATTAATTTCCGTAGCGGCTCCATCTTCTACTATACTCCATTTATCATCTTTTAATAGAGTTTTTTCATCAACAAATACTAAACCAAAATCCTCTCTAAGTGCGGCAGGAGGAACACAATTTCCACTATCATCTACTACAAATATTTCTGGGTCTGTTCCGAACAGAGTATTAAACATCATTTGTGCCTCCTGTTGTAGAAGAAGTATCGGTTACAAAATCCCAAGTTGGGCTAGGAGCTATTTCTAGATCAGGAACAGCATTAGGAATAGCATCACTAATAGGATTAAAAGCTACATCATCACCGCTTAACATTCCTACAACCTCTTCTGGTAATTGAGGCATAGCTTCTACAGCCGACGCTACTGCATTTTCTACTCTTTTATCTCTAGTGTTTTCAGATGGGCCACGCTGACCAAAAATCTTAAATACCTCAAAACTTTCTATTCCCTTAATACATCGGGAACAAATCATAAGTGTATCTCCAACAGTTTTAATATCATCTAATGTAACGTGATTTCCACAGTTATCACACCTGTGGAATGCCTCAGAAAATTCTACATTAATATCACAACTTCTACAGTATGGAGATTTTATTTCTGACTCATCAAAAAATGGTTTGAGGCCTTTTGTTCCCATTACCTCATGTTTTGTTATAGTAATTAAACCATCTACGTAAGTGAAGTTTGATAGCACATCTAATTTAATATCATGCCTAATCATAAGCTGTCTACTACATTTACAAAAGAGTCTCATAACAAATATCCTTCCTCCCTTAAACCAACATTATCACCAGTCAAAATTTCAGATGCGTTATCCTCTGTTCTAATTGTATGAACACTAAGATCAAATGCGTCATCAAAATATTCTACCAATCTCGCCCTAAGACTATTCTCAATAGTTTTTCCATTAACTACTACATCAATCGTATTTCTTTTAGGCGTTAAAACAAATTCAGGCCCATGATAAATGATCGTTTTAATTTCACCAGTAGAAAATACTAAACGATCATCCGAGTCTAATATAACTTGATTATGTCCAAAGAAAATAGAACATCCTACTGGAAACATTTCCATAGCAGAGATAAACACGTTCCACGTTACATCTTTGTGCTCATCAAAAACTTCCGTAGCTTCTTTTGCAGTTGTTAAGATATTTTTACCAAAAGAAGAAACTCTTTTATCATCTTTCGCGGCCTTACTAGGCAACATATGCTCTAATTGTTCTGTTTGTTTCTTTCCTAAAGTAACTCCTCCATTAAGATCAGAGTTAATTAGAAGTGGAATTGATACATTAAACTCTACATTTTTGGGATAAATTTCCGAGCTAGTATTTAGATACGCTCCTGTAGAAAAAATAAAGGATTGTAATAACGCTCTAAAACCTAATTTACTAATATTCTCTCCATCTTCATATTCATTACTTACCATTAATCCGGGCCACATACCATCAAAATATTCTAAACAATATGGTGTAAATAACTTACTCAAGCCTAGCTTATTTCTAATATACCAAACCTGCATGTCAGAGGAAATTAAAAACCAATCCTCTACGTTAAATTCTGCTATATTTGTTGAGTCCACTAAAAAATCTAAGGATAGCTCTTTTGATTTTTCATATAGATCAATGTCTAATAATACTATTTTATCAGTTGAAGAAGTAAAAAGTGGTGCCATGTGTCTATCTAGCCAAACATTAACAGATGTTTTCTCTGCGTATAAAGCAGCTAATTGTTTAACAGCATCATCACTAGGAAAGTTATTATCTTTTTTATCTAGAGTCTTGCATAAATCTACATCTATATATGTCCTATTGAAAGTAGACAACTGAATTTTATACGCTATCTTATCAGGACGTATAAATTTAATGTCCCCACTTTCTATAACCTCCGGACTAACATGATGTCCCACTTCTGCAGAATCAAATTCTCTAAAAGATGATCCTCTTTTTATCTCTACGCTGTCCTTGTAATGTTCTCCGGCCATTTTATGAATTTTCTTCCTTTCGATGTTATTTCGATATTTCCTTTTTCAAGTAAGAACGGCTCGACTTCTTTTACTAAAGTATTTTTATCGAGCCTTAGCGTTCTTGAAATATTTAAAATACTACTACCTCCAGTATTTTCAAGAAATTCTAGATATCTAATATCTTCTGATGTATAACCAGAGTCATAAATACCTAGTTGCCTTAAAACATGATCTACCCAAGAAATATTACTATCATAGTTATAATACTGGAGCATCATTTTTACCCTGTCGAATCTTTGCTTTGCTATTCGAGGACTTCCTCTCGACGCTCCTGCAATTAACATACAACATTCTTCATTCAACTGAAATCTTCGAGAAGTAGAATACCTATAAACTATAGTAGATAAATCTTCAACAGAGTATGGAACAAAACTTAATCTTATACACCTAGATAAAAATGGCTCCGGTGATTCTCCATACTCTGTAGTGCAGAAAATAAATGTTTCATCTTTATCATCTAAATATGGATATAGTAATTCCCAATTTCTAAATTTATGAATTTCATCTATCACATGAACAGGAAATTCTCCAAAATACTGATAATTAATTTGACCCTTAACTGGTATTTGTATATCCCAATCAAAGCCTGTCTTGTCGGATAGATTTCTTGCTAGAGATGTTTTACCGCATCCTGCGGGGCCTTGTAGTAATAAGTTTTGATGGTTTCCATTTTTTATAGCTCTAACTAGAGGATTTACTTCTGATATTATCCGAATCTGATTTACGAATTTCATTAAACCTCTCTGGTAGATTCTTTTTGAACAGGTCTGCATATAAGTTTAGGGAGTCAGTATTTAAACTTGGGGCAGAATTTATTTCCCAAATGATCCACTTTCCCAATCCATCTTCTTTTCCAGACCATGCCATATCTACACCACAAAATTCTAATTCTAATACCTCTGCCGCCTTTATAGCAATTTTTATCATGTCCTTAGAGCATTGTACTTTCTTTATTGCCGACCTTCTATATTGCCAACCAAAAGCCGCGGTTTTAATTATGGGATTAGCTTTCTGATCAATTGGATATTTTCTCATAACTTTAACCACATCACCAAAAGCTACATGCACCCTGTATTCTCTAATTATATTATTGTAAAGAGGAACAAGAAATTCTGTTTTTACGGGAATTACTCCTCCTCTTTTTAGAATAGTAATATCTCGTCCTGCCCTATGTAATCTCTGACGGCCAAGAAAATTTTCTCCTAATTCCTTGGGAATAATCTGCCCCTGTCTATAAATAAAATATTTGGGGCACACAATATCTGTATCCTCCAAATAATCACTAAGTTTATGTTTGGCAGATGCTCTAATAATAGATTTTCTAGAATTACAATCCGTATCATTAGAAATGTTAGTAGGAAGTTGTTGAGCATTTCCATATCTAATAACTATACTACTTTCACCATCAAGTTTATTTATGTCCGTTTGGAATTTGAGGCCTAGTTTTTTAGCTAGTCTACGCCCCGTTATTATTCCACTCTTTGATGCGAGAACGTACATTTTTTAGGCCTCCTGTCGAATTAAGAAACCAAGGGAATCTAAATTTAGGCACCATTTCATAAAGTGTTATAAGAGGAAAATCTGGAGCTTTCTTGGAAAAAGATTCAACCGATTCCATCCACAGATTTGTTTTCTTTTTAGTTGAATTTGTTTCCCAAGTTTTTCTTAGCTTCACTAGAAACTCTGCCGTACTTCTTATTTCCTGTTCATTGGCATAAAGAATTGAGCATCCGTGCATCAAAAGAAAAATGTGATTTAACTCACTAAAAGATAGGTGCATATCATTTGCACTTACACATAATTCATAAACAAGTCTACCCTCAGAGGACGCAGATTGATAAGAAGAACCATGACTCTCACTATATCCCATGCCGCTATATGCGCTTCTATTACTAACAGGAGAAGTCTTCCTAAGAAAATCTCTCTCTTTTATTTCTTGGTCAGTCAAGATTAAAGAGCCGGTGGGAATATCATAAATATAAATACTCTCGTCCTTAAGCTCTTTTGGCTCCTCGGCCAAGAAAACATCTTTTGACATTATTGCTCTCCAAAGCATAGGAAGCATAATTGTTTCTAAATTTTTCTTCATAGTATTTACAGCAAAACAAATATTGTTACCATCATCATCTACAAAGTTTGCAACTCCTAGACCGGCACTTTTACCCTTCACAATAAAAACCATATCCGGTTGTTTAGTATCAGCAATAAGAAAAGCAAATTTTCCTCTAAAATCTTCCATAGCCTTAGAAATATGTTCTGGCTTTAGATGTTTTCTTCCAACAATATCTGCAAGTCTTTTTGTAAACCAGTAACTATCAATTCTATCGTCAATTTCTAATAGTATATCATCTGGCTCTAATGTGCCATTGTGCATTAGAATAATGCTACCCGCATGATGAGGATGAGCATTTTCAGCATTAATAATCTTCTGGTTTATGCTTGCTGATCTAACGTGAGATAATATAGCAACTTCTTCTAGGCCACCAATACAATTTTCTATCATTTCCCAATAATTATCTTCAAATACCTTATCTCCTCCAGATACCTTAGTTTTATAATAACTTTTTACTGGAGGAGGAAAATAAAGTCCATGACCATCACTATTTCCAGCAGAATTTATTAGAGTAAGATTTCCTAAAACGGCTTTAACAAAGGGCGTTTGCCCGTGAAGAAATGTTAGTTGACACATTTTAAAGCATTTCCTCTGGAAATATTGTTTCTCCTTGTTGTTTTAGTTTGTGAATATCCATGTAATTTGGCTTTCTAATTATACGCCTTTCTTTGTCGCTTAAACTTTCAGGCCAGTATTCTTCATAATCAAAATTACTAAATGGAGACCTCTGACCATTCAAATGCGACCAAACTCTATCATCAACATATTCTGGAGGGGGAGATACAGAAAAAATAGTATAGAGCATGTTTATTAATCCCTCATCTTCAATGCTTAAAATTTCTAACATTTGGTTAAAATACTCTTCCTCATCTTCTGGAGGAGTAGAAAGTCCATGAATTTCCATATTTGTAATTTTCTTAATATCTTTAGTAGAACGCTTGTAACAAGTTTCTACAAAGGCTTTGCATAATTCAACTGCCGCCCACAGATAATCCCACCTCAAAGTTTTGTTAAAAACTCTAAATTCAATATGAGGCTCATCTACTCTCAATAAATTGAAGTAGTTTATCCACATATATCTACAAGGATGATAACGATGATCTGCGTTAAGAACATCTCCACATCTTGTAAGAAATTCATCGTATCCTTTACTAGTTAATACCTCATCATAAACCAAGGCTGGTCTTGTTCCATTTCCTGAATTAGAAATTGGTGGGCCTAATCCTGTAATTGGACGGTAATAAATATAATCCATGTTTTTGCCTCTTTGAGGTCTACCAAACGATCCTATTTTATAAAATGCATATTCTAAATATCCTGCGAGTATCCAAGAACGTCTAAGAATTCCAATAGAATGTCTAAAAATTCCTCTATGAGGGTCTGACAAATCTATGGGAAAATTTACATGAATATGAATACTTCCTCTATTTGTTCCAGCCCTTTCACCATGTTGTTTCAACAAGGAATAAATGAAATCAAATGTCTTTAGCCACGTATCTTTAGATGTATCAATTTTGGGGCTAACGATTTCTCCACCTATTGTTGATTGTCTAGTAAACATGGAATTAATTATAGGGTCTAGGGTGCTTCCTTTTACTGGCAAACCTTTTAAAGTAATTGCCGGAGATTCTACAGACGCATCATGTGTAATTGAATACCCGTGCTTAGATAAAAATCCTTGCAACGGTTTTATATTTGATGAAATAATATCTGTATATTCAATTTCGATGCCTACAGTTTTCCAAGGTTTCTTTCCTACTAATTCATCATTCACATTTTCCTCCACTTTACATAAGTATTGTGAGAGCTAAAAATACTTCTACCCAAAAAACGACCTTTAAGGTTTTAATCTTAAAGGCCGGATTTTTGTTTAGAAATTTGTGCCGACACCAGAGTATTTGGGTCTATCTTATTATGAATTTCCTCCAAAACTTCTCCGAATCTCCAAGGCATATAATTTCTAACTTCTACTGACATATTTACGTGCCTATCATCTAAGGTCTTTAAATTATGGATGTGTCCGTGTATGTTGATCACATGCCATTTTTGAAGCCACTCTAAGGGTAATGGTTGATGAGAAAATACTACACCATATTCAAACGCAGGAACAAAGTGATAAGTATTACCGTTATATCTTTTTTGCTTGCGATCTACAATATTAAATCCCATATGATTTCTCATCTTTCTTCTACTGTCGTGATTTCCTTTTATTAGATATTTATTTCCAGTTAGAAGGTAAGCAATATCTTTCATTCTTTCAGCAGATGATAAAATAACGTCTCCCAGATGTAAAATTGTATCCTGAGGTTTTACCATAGTGCTCCAGTTATTAATTATAATATCATTATGATCTAAAGGTCTACTCGCATATCTAATTATATTTTCATGGAATAAATGAGTATCAGATATTATCCAAGTATCTTCATTAAGCCACTCCATTTATCTTCTCCATTTTATAGTAAAGCAGATGAAAATTCCAATCATTGGGATATCTACTACCCTTACAATAAGGAGCAGAATTCTTTAGAGTTCTTTTTATTGTTCCACATTGAGGACACGACCACTTATATTTAAATATTTTCACCATAATATTTTCTTTCCCCTGTTAGTAAGATTCGTTTCCTTACTCTTGCCCCATCCATTGGATGAATTTCACCAGCAATTTTATTCGCTAATTTTCTACTATCTACTAAGTATAAATCTTTACTCCCCCATCCCATATTTGAATCAGCCCAAATAACTACAGCCCAAATTGTTTTAGTTAGATATTTTTTCATCTTACAACTTTCCTCTTAAATTTTCTGCCCTGTCCTTTTTTACTCTTCCGCTTTCTAATAGTTTGAGGGTGGGTAACTTTACCTAACCACTCAGGGGGAATTATAACTAACTTACCCCTTCTCATTCTATGAGGTATGTTATTTATATAAATTATTTTTCTACTCATTTTCTTATCGAAGGTTGTCCACAATGTTTACAATCAATCCATCCAGAAGATTCATCATATTCACAGTATTTATTTGGAGAGTCTACACAATACCATCCCAAATCTTTTGCACAAATATCGCACACAGAAGAATAACCTATTTTTATTACTATATGATCCCTACAAGAATCAACAGCCTCTCTTAAATTTCTTTGATCCTCTCTTAATATTTTTCTATACTGCTCTATTAAATTTTTTCTAAATTTTTGTTTCTTATCCAGATAAGCCATTCTCTTTCTCCTTTTTTATTCAAGGTCAGGGGGACGGGATTTGAACCCGCAATCTTCGGTGCCACAAACCGATGTTTTATCCAGTTAAACTACCCCCTTACAATTCTATATAAAAGTTGGCCTCCGATCAAATAATCAGAGGCCATATTTTAAACAGAATTTCTCTTATTTTTTCTATGGAGTTTCTGTTGGCAACTTCAATTGACTAATTACAGGAGTAAAAAACCTGCAATAATCAATTTCCCAAGTCTCCAATTTTTCTGCATCAAAAGTTTCAGAGTTTCTTACTGCGGCTAGAGCCTCATATTGATGCCTACATTTAAAGGTAACTACATCACCGGGAAGAAGTGCAACACCTTTTGTATCAGTAGATTTAAGGATTACAATTTCTCCCCACGGAGCAAGAAATGAATCGCTTTCTAAAATTTGAAGTCTAATAAAACCTTTCCCTCCAAATTCAGGCCCATAATATGTTCCTGAAACATATGCAAATCCTGCTGTTCCAGAGCCACTAATTGATCCCCTAGAGGCTTGTGTTTGTCTAGTTAATGATCCTACCTCACTAACTACTTGTCCAGTAATAGTGTAAACATTATCATCTACTGGAATTTCTGAGCCTCGGCTAAAATATTGACTACTATCACTTTCAGGTCGAGGGGCTTCATTATCTCCCCCACACGCTGAAAGTCCTAACACTAACAATACTCCTATCCCTAGTATAAATAGGGGGGTAAGAAAAATAGGGTTTCTCTTTGGCATTTACTCTCCAAGTTGTCCGAGTTGATTGTTAAAAATCATATCGCCAAGTCTCTCTGCGAAGACAGTTAAATCTAATGAATGACTAAGTTTATTAGGATAGCTACTTGGAATATCTTCCGTGTATCCTGTAATAGATACCATTCTATCTATCATAGCTCCGAGTATAACATTCTCTTCTATATCCCCCAATAACGTTGAGTCACTAAATTTGTATACCTTGGGGTCATAAATACTTTGCACTAAAGTTTTTCTAGAAAATTTTTCTAATACATAGTCAAATATAGATGTTACTTCATCGACATCTTCCTCCTCAAAATCAAAAGCAACTACTATTCTCATGTTAATTAGCTCCCAAAGGATCATGCAGGCCAAAGTTATCATAGCCGTAAATATATGCTTTTCCATTTATCATTTGAATTCTATGACTATAACTTCCACAACATCGTTCTTTCTCAGCTGGAACTAAATCTGCCATAGCGATGCTAATGGAGTCTCCAATATTATCTGCTTCTACATAGTAAACACTTTGTCTACGAATATTATTAGGCTCTTTAAATTTAAGCCTGACGAAAAATCTTTCCATCAAGAAGCTCCTTTCTCTAATTTTCTTAGGGTCTCAATAACTTTATCGGCTCTTATAAACTCCTCTAGTCCTAAATAATCCATGCTATCATAAGTCATGTGCTGATATAATCCATGCTTATCTAACAAATGTCTATCACACATTGTGTGGTCATCAGGAATATAACTTGGGTTATATATCCCATCATAGATTTGTGCCTCTTCTACACAAACAGGACATAATTTTGTCCACACGGCTTGTATTTCTTTTTGTGTCATTTTCATTACACGGGACAAACCATCTAGACCAAATTCTTGCGCCCAATTTTTTCCTTCAAATACTTTACTGGTAGCATCTCTATGAAAGGTTTTATGTTCAAGAACTTTTGTTCTAAATTCATCCAATGTTTCTGCTTCTATAATAATTGAATCTTCTAGAGGTCTTTGAAGTAAGAAAAACATTTTTCTCTCCTTTAAATACATAAAGCCCGAGGAAAGGTTTTTTTTCTCCCGGGCTACATTAATTATTTAGTTCAAAAATAATTATATCTTCTTACTAGGCAAGAAGATACACCAAGATCATACCATGAACTGTAGAACTGGGCAAGAACGACTTTGTGATCAAATTTGCACTTGTACTCCTGAACTACACTTAAAAATTGTACTCTTAGGAATCTGAATTTCTGGGACGCGACAGTACGCGTTATACTTACTTTACATAAGTATTCTCGACCTTAAAAAAAGTTGTACCCAAAAAGTCAAGTACTCGATTATCTACCAGCTTTTTCCAACCATGTCTTGAATTTCATCCAACTTTCCTTGTGCCTCCGCGTAGAGTTCAATCAACTCCTCCACGCATAGTACTACACTATATTCTGTAGCAAGATTACGAGTAGGACTTTCAGGGCCATTCAGAACTTCCATGATGTCAATAAGTTTTTGTGTATTTTCTTCTAATAATTCAGTGCTTGACATTTTTCCCTTAACTTTTCTTTATAAAGTTATCTGCTCAAATTTATTTAAGAGCATAATGCTTGGTTAGATTTTCTAGGAGCCCTGTTCTCAGTAACAGCAACGGAATAGAAATTGAGATTAAGAGGACGACTCCAAAGATGGAGGATCATTCAATACAAATTCAGAAAAAATTACAACCGTCTCTCCGTCCTCCGCTATACAGACACCAAGTACTCTAGATACTGCTGTATATCCATCTACATATCTTAGAGCCACATATATACCGTCCTCTCTTATTACATACTGCACATCATTAATAGGAACTGCTCTTTCTACAAGCTCATACAACTGTACTCCTGATATGTTAGGATTAGGTACTAAAAATCCATCATAAATAGATACGCAACCTTCGGGCAAATCTACCCTGAGAGCAGAAGCCCCTCCCTTAAAATCGAAACCACTCAAGCCCCAGACAGCTAGAACAATAACACTAAGCATGAACGCTATAACTATTACACTCATTCCAATTTGTTTTACAGTTTCAATATTTCTATCCCACCATGTCATGTCTCAAACACCATCCTTTCTGGTAATATATTTCTAGTAAACCACGCCACTGAAAACCAAGGTGCTTTGCCTCCTGTAAAATCCACTCGCCGTTTAAGAAACAGCACATCTACATCGCTCAACCACTTTTGACACCGCCTTACCCCTAACGTAGTCACAGGTAAAAGCAGGGCAAATGGCTTCTCTAGTTCAACAACACGCTGTAAAAATAGATGCTTCTTTGAGTAGGGTGGGTTGGTCACTATAAGATCATAATACGGCTCCCATCTAAGGGCATCTTTATCCTCACCAACAACCATATAGCCCTCGTCTACTAGATGATTTACAAGATGACCTTCGCCGGGAGCCATCTCCCAAACCGTAAATTGCCTATCGTGACTTGATACAGGTAAATAAGGTATTAGTGGAGCTAACGCCTCATGCGGTGTCCAAAGCTCATCCCAAGACATGCTACTCTTTTCCATAGGTTTAGGCATCATCGTCGGTTTCATCAACGGCCTCCTTTCCACAAGCAGGGCATGGTGTACCCCACTCCTCTTCTTCTTGATATACGGGGTAGGGTTGCTCCGGTGTGTCAGGATGTTCTAGATGTCCTATAAGTACTTCTCTAATGCCCAAGAGCCCTATCCCCGTGTCTCCACAGCTAGGACAGGGCCTCTGCATTGTTGCCATACCGTGTGTCATTATAATTCATCCAAGAATACAAGTACTCTCGTATTCCATACATCGTAGCTCCAGCTGTAGTCTGAACAGGTTATAAAAACTAGATCATACAGTGAAGCATCGTTTAGCACCCAAGTATCTTCGGGGGCTACCTCCATGTACCTAGAAACCACATAATCTACGTCCTGATACGTGAAAATATCTCCCTCGTTTAACCACACAATATCACTTCCTACACTGGTAGGTCTGCCGTTGTGTGTTAGAAGAACATTATCAAATCCATCTAGCGCCCATACACCGGGAGTCCACTCTGCATATGACAGCCCTACTTTTGGAAGCTCTTCAATAACAACTTCCTCAGTTGGAGTTGGCTCATCTGTAGGAGTCTCCGTAGGTAGGGGAGTCTCCGTAGGTGTAGGCGTAGGAGTATCTGGGGTAGCTGTTGGGGTGTCGGTAACTACAGGAGTTTCCGTGGGTAATGGAGATTCCGTGTCCGTAGGTGTTGATGTTCTTGTCGGCACTACGGGTGTATCCGTAGGCTCAGGTGTATCCGTATCTGTAGGCTCTATTTCTGTAGGTGTCCTTGTTGGCTTCGGTGTTTTGGTAGGCCTCGGTGTCTCTGTTACATCGGGCGTAAATGTAGCGGTCGGATCAGGGGTTGCCGTGGGATCACCACGACTTCCTTTATCATTACAATCATCACTACCTACAACACGCCATGTCCAAGTGCCATCAGGTACATCAACTGTGGTAAATTCTGTCCAGCCTGATCCAGCTGGCATTGCAGGAACTACCACATCCTTGAGCACTCTGTCCCCGTTGATAAATACATTTGCTGTCTGCGAGGGCTCATCATTGTTACTTCTATTCTCTACCTGAACACTACCCCTTGCTGTAACATTGAAATTATACTCCTTACAATCCCAAGCTCCTACCGCTGACGGTAACACCAGCACAGCAACCACGAGTACTCCCAATAAAACTCTTGCTAATTTCATAGTATGTCTCCTTACCTATTTAAAATTTGAAATGCTCTCGATCCATCTCGATACACTGCTATACCCTTCAACCCCTTCTCCCAAGCATAACGATACGCATTCATAATATCTTCTACTGTAACATTATTAGGCATGTTTATTGTCTTAGATACAGCGTTGTCTGTGTAATTTTGCCACACAGCCTGCATATCAATGTGACTTTTCCACGAAATTTCATGGGCTGTCTTCACGGTATCTGAAATTGCAGACTGTTCAAAAGTTTCTTTAGCCGTGTTTCCAACCCCTTCGGTCATGTTACGACTATAAGAATGAGCAAAGAAGGGCTCAATCCCACCGTTAACATCAGCAACGAGTGCTATACTACCCGTGGGGGCGATACTTGTAATGGCTACATTTCTTATCGGCCTTCGATCAATCCCCAAGCTATCTACCAGCTTCCAGTTAATTTTCTCTTCAATGTAAGATGAAAACGGACCACGCTCTTCGGCCAAGTCCATAGATGCGTTCCATGATTCCACTGCAATAAATCTTGCAACCTCTTCACAGAATATCATGGCATCTTCTGAGTCATATTCCAAACCCAGTTCTTCTAAGGTATCAGCCAATCCCATAACACCTAAGCCTAGTCTCCTAGTCTCTCTAGTAGCCTTGTTTATTTCATCTATAAGGGTGTAATTTAATTCTTGAACATTATCAAGAAATCTAACAGCAATTCTAATCGTGTCTCTTAGATCATCCCAATTATATCCAATGTCGGGCTCCGCAAACATATACAAATTGATTGACCCCAAGCAACATGCTTCATAAGGAAGCAGAGGCACTTCTCCGCATGGGTTGGTCGCTAGGATGTCCCCCATATATGGAGTCATATTGTCTGAGTTTGCTCGATCAATAAAGAACACGCCGGGATCGCCGTTTGTATGTGCATTCTTAGCTATCATTCTAAGCAGGTCAACTGATTCTTCATCGTCATCAATAACCTTAGCCATGAAGCTGTCAGTGATGGCTACTGAGATGTTAAAATGTGTCAACTGATCGTCAGCCAACGTCTTCCTCATTATCTGGAAATATTCAGTACCATCGGTGTCTAATCCAGCGTTGTTTAAGTTTCTTTTGTATTCATCTAAAAGTCTAACATTTCTACCGTCTAAAGAATTTTTAATATTAACAAACCTTTCGATATCAGGGTGTTCGATATCTAAAATCCCCATCTGAGCACCCCGTCGGGATGCTTGGGAGATTACCTCTCCTGTCTGATCAAACAAGCTCATAAAAGAAATAGGACCACTGGCCTCACCGCCAGTAGTACCTACAAGTGCTCCCTTCTCTCTAAGATGTGAGAAATTATAACCTATACCTCCTCCCCAAGCAAAAATTTCTGCCGCATGTCCGAGAGCTTTGTAGATACTCTCTCTACTATCCTCAACGGGGAGAACAAAACAATTCATTAGATTTTTAATACTTGTCCCTGAATTGGCAAGAATTCTGCCTCCCGGCAAGAAAAGCCTGTCATGTATGACCTCTATAAGCTGTCCCATGAAGGCTAGTTCTGTTGCCTCATTTTCCTCTGCACTTGCTACATATTGAGCAACTCTCGTTACCGCCTGTCTCCACGTTTCCCTCTCACCACCGTCCATCTTTACGGCGTATTTCAACTCAAAAATTCTTTGTGCTGTGGGTGACAGAATATCATTCGTCATTTTCTAGGATACCTCCGGTTGCACCACGCTCAGTTTCTTCTTGGTGAATCTCGTCAAGATCAACCTCTATAACAGAAGGTCTAATAATCGGAACGAGTACCATCTGTCCGACGGGCTGTCCAGCTAAAAATGAAGTAGCATCGTCGTGTGGATTATATATCTTGAACAAGATTTCACCTTGATAATCAGGATCAACGACTCCCGCACCGACTAAATGATTACTGCTTGACTTTGGTTTCAATAACCCGAAGTAATGATAAGGTAACTGTACGGTTATTCCTGTCCTCACCACTTCCACCTGCCTAGGCCCTATGACTACATCATTCAAAGCATAAAAATCTAAGCCCGCATCTCCGTCGTGATTCCTTGTTGGAAGCACAGCATCTTCATCCAGCTTCGCTATTGGTAGTATGCCGACATACGGCCACACTGTAATAGAAACAGCGGGCGATCCGCGCTCTTTTTTTTCTTCCTCTGTTACTGTTGTCATACTCTCTCCTTCAAATGCTCCGGCAGGGCGGCGAGGGCTGCTTTCAAATCGAGAATGTCTTGAACGGTGACAAGACTATCTCCTTGGCTATCAATTTTGGCCAGCGGGTTCTCTAACTCTTTGAACATCGAGGCTGGGCCTGCCGCCTTCACCGCCGCCAACAGCGTGTTCAAATCCTCGCACACCTGTTCCGAGTCGAGTTCTACGTCATCGAGAACAATAACGTAGCCATCATGTGGAACTGGTACACCTATGTAATCAGACATTACTTTCTCCGTTCAGCAATGGTACAAGTTGATGTAGCGTATCAATTCTCACATGCTCTATTCTTGTGTTCTCATACCCTTCAAAGTCTTCATTCCAAGGTCTAGTCAACAAAACAACTGAACATATATCCCAAAGCTGTTCTACATATTTCAAATTGTCTTCTACAAATACAGTTATGCCCAAAGCCTGTGCTACTGCTCGCTTCCCTCCGTTCACCACATAAAGATTTTCATGGGAGCTAGGTAGACCCATGTTCCAAGCCCACGCTCTAGTCACTGCTTCTATACTTGAATACCTAGCCGTTATATAAAAGATTTCCCAAGTATCTTTCAAAGCATTGATAACATCCCAAGCTCCTTCTCTAAGTACAGGCTCGTGGTAGTATGATGGATCACGTAAATACTCACTACGAACTTTCTTGGGCAACTTGTCAAAGTAATTTCCATGCCCGAAGAGATCGCCTACTGTAGATTCCACAGGAAGCCTCCCCTCTACTATGAATTGTTCTAGCATAAGCTCATGCCAAGGATAGAGCACACCATCTAGATCGAAAGCTAATCTTCCGCCCACCGACTGAAAACCTCCCTGACAAGACTCTTTAATTCAATATCTTCTAGCTTAGGCTCGCCACCACGATCTACAAAGATTAAATTTACATCATTCTCCATAATATGATCTACTATCTCATCTACTAAAGAATCAATTCCTATCTCGGTGGATTTTCCAGAAAGAATCAGTAATCTCATTTTGCTCTCTCCCAATCATTCCAATATAATTCACCAGTTATAGCATGAACAGGTGCCTCGTACTCATCGCTAGGATCACCGTCATACTCTACAACAATGTCTCTGACCTCAACCTCAACGTCGTGACGTTCTCCTAACCATAACAAGAAACGCCTAAGAAACGCTGTAATAGTTAGCTCACCCTCATACAAGAGATCACCATTAGCATATATCTCATGCCATTCACTCTTAGGCTCATACCTATCCAACATCTGAATTTTCATTTTACCTCCCTTCACCGTATCCAATTAGAAACTTAACTCCAACGCATCAAGCACAAAGTCAATAGGGCTATAAATTGTAGACGATGCAGAGCCAGCAAACAGAAGACCTACTGCATCTTGACTATCTCTGTGGACAACCAACGATCCAGAGTCTCCTCCAGCAGACATGGCCCCCGAAACCACCTGCTCCTCAAATCTTGCTATCTTTCCTGTTCCATAAGAAACATCTACTGTAGAATGAATAGCAAGAACAGTGCCCTCTGTGCGATCTGTAGTCCTGCCATATTTTCTAACAGGCATACCAAGAGTAGCTGGCAAGCTACCAGTGATCGTTCCAACTTCGAGGATTTCTCTAGCTACATCACTACTCTCTAGAGGAGTTGCTATGGCGGCATCTACAAGATTGTAGGTAGTTTCTACTGACAGTCTCCTAGACGAACTAAGAAATGTTGCCAAGGTATTTCCAAAGGATGCTACTCCCTCAGCAACAGGACATTCTGACGACTGGTTAAATTTAATAGGGACGAACTTCTCTAATCTAGCAATTTGATCTGTGAGAAGTAGCCCGCCATCATGCGGCCCCGGCTGTAGGATTTCATCACCAATACTCGCACCATTACTATTTGCTAAGACATGATTGTTTGATAAGATAACTAATTCACCAAAGCCTGAATTCAAAACAACACCTAATGTCCCTGCTGTGATGCTCTTGTGACCAATGCTCACACCACCGGGAGCGGGTCGATACTTACCTGTAGTTTCTAGGGCCTCAAATTTTCCTGTCTCAATAACATCAGTAGGAACTCCTTTGTGTTCAGAAGGTACTAGTTGTGTCTCAGCCAAAAGTGATGCACCAACCTTCTTTTTAACCATTACTAAAAAAGACAAGTCAGAGGTTTTCTCACCACGAACGGTCTTATAACCTACACCAACACCTACAACATTCGGCTTCTCAAACAATTCTTCGTGCATCATTCCTCCGATATAATTTTTTCAACGGGCTTACCCAACTTTTCCATCGCTTTTATAGCATGCCATGTTCCGACACTATCTTCTAAGGGAAATGCTATCATACTTTCAGCGTCATTAACGATGTCCAGATTTCTTCGGGTAGGCGCTCCCTTTCCATACTTTTTGTAATCTGGGTAGTGGATAAGGATAGGGATGCCATTTTCTTTAGCGTATCTTTGAGCCAGCGTATCAGCACCAATTGCTCCTCCTGAAACAACCATCGTAATCTTATCTCTATAAGGACTAAGAATAGTTTTTAGTAGCGTGTAATTATTAAACCTTCTACTGCCCACTATTGCTAATTTCATTACAACTCCAAGACCAACCTAACCTCACGCTCATATTGCGATACGCCATGCACAATCATTATGGGCTTTAAATTATATTCGATATCCACAACCTTCATGCCAGTTTCAGCTTCAAGAGTCTTTAGTATTCTAATAATTTTATCTCTTGCATTAACTTTCGCTATCTTTGCATCTTGTATATCCATGATATCAATGTCCTAACTTTTGTTTTACATACTTCGTCGGAATATAATTTAGTTCAAACTCCTCAAAGTCCTTTCTAACCTTCCTCACTTTCTTGCGTAGCTTCTTCATGTTTGGATTCAAGCATCTCCATTCTCCGCTAACTTGATTAGCCACCAAGCGAGAGTCTGTGAAGAATATAACTCTCGTTACATTGTTATCTAGACACCACCGCATCGCATTCAACAGTGCAATGTATTCGGATTGGTTGCTAGTTCCCAAACCTATTATAAACCTGTTGTGAGTAACTGTCAAGCCCTTCGAGTTGAAAACTCTGAATGATCCATAAGCTAGGCCATTTTTATATCCTCCGTCTGAAACTACTAAATGATACTCACTCATGTATCTCTAGTTTAGCAATAGCTTCGTTCGCCACGCCTACATACTCCTTGTTCACATCAAATCCCACAACGTTCCTACCTAGTTTGATTCCCTCTAGAAGAGTTGTGCCTACCCCACACATGGGATCAAGCACGTAGTCTTCCTCCTTAGAGTAGGCCCTGATAGCCCAATTAGCCAACCATTTTGCCATAGGAGCAGGATGATCCCTCTTGGATGTATCTACCTTACCTTTCAAGTAGTCTGGAGGAGCTTTCCCCAAAGGGTTAGGTTTTACCATCTTACGTTTCTTAAACTCACCCTTCTTATCCGCCTGTAGTTGCCCTACTGGATACTTCAATCTCTTTAGTGTGGACTCTGCGTAGGGCTCCCTAACATGGTCAACGTAGTAGTTAGCCAGCTTGGGGGTCTTGCTGAATATTATGTTCTCCTCCCACGCGGCGTAAGGTCTGTTCTGATATGTCTTGGGAAGAAAAGATGTCTTGATCCAAGGAATTCGTGTGATTTGATAGAGGCCATTACGTTCTGCATCAAGAATTAACCTCTCAATGACAGTCAATCGCCTACCATCTTCATATCCCGGCCCTGTATTCCACCAAATAATTCCTTCGGGCTTCATCACTTCCGCTATGATTAATAGCATGTCTGAACAGAACGCATACCAGTCATCGGCACTCTTAAAGTAATCCCACTCATCACCATATTTCCTAGCGTTATAATATGGAGGCGATGTCACACACAGATCAAAAGTATTATCAGGTATGCTTGTGAATGCCTTGAAAAAATTTACATTATGCGCTTGGTTTATTGTATACATTATTCCTTCTCTCCGAACGCTCCGCCAATCCCTCTTTTCATACCCAATGCGTTTTCGAATTCAAAAATCACAGCCGAATTTACAACCAAGCGTTTCTTGATTGTTTCTCTGAGAACTATGTCGGATTCCTTATTCAAAATCTTACCAGTATTAGTATCTGTATAAGTTTTATCATACGATAACTCAATACTATCTCCCGGCATCATAACAATACCAAGATCATCAGTCCTAGTAATAACTCTAAAATTTTTATCTATTTTATTAAAGAGTTTTTTTAACATGCTCAATCCTTGCCTCTGCAAATTCACATTGTTCAGGGCTAATATCAAATAGCAAATAGTCCATGCTGTGCTTTACAGCTGAGATAGCTGTTGTTCCACTGCCAGCAAATGGGTCTAGGATTAATCCTCTATTCATAGGAGCAGAGGCATATTTTTCCAACTCGTTAAACGGAGATACTTGGTATGCAAAAGGGGGTGGAAGACCCGATGATATAATCTGAACATGCTCGCAGTGTTTAAAACTTTTATACGCAGGGCTCATTGGAAACGGTTTACCGCATTGAGCGCATGTCCAAGGTGGACAGCCAGCCTTAATAGCAATATCAACAAGAGCCGGAGGATAGGTAGCGAAATTCTTTTGATCCTTGTAAGAAAATTTCTCACGACCAGCACTAGGGGGGACAACCCATACGTTAAGCGGAGCTTTCTCTCCTCCCTTCTTAGCTGGTATACGAGACGCGTCCATATTGAAATAGTTGAATCGAGATTTAGTAAGGTAATAAACAGGCTCCCAACACACAGCGAAATTATCCAGAAAGGGGGCTGGTGTAGTGCCTCCAAAAGAGGCTCCATCATATTTCATGGCTCCTTTAGCCCATACGATCTTGTTTCGTACAATAAATCCTTCGTCCATCGCCATAAGCATAAATCTTTCTGGAATGCCTATGAAGGATTTCTTCGGAACACCATGATCTACTTCTACTTGTTCGGTGTCTCCATCCCAATCTGACCAACCTGAGAAGCCTTCACCTTTGCGTCCCTCGTCTGTGTCTCTTCTACCCCTCTGTCTTACCTTGCCCTGCGATCTAGAGTCTCCTATATTAAACCACAGCCCCCCTGTCGGCTTCAAAACTCTCATAGCTTCTTTGCAGAAAGGTCGAAGATTTTCCACAAAAGCATAAGGTGATTTCTCTAATCCAAGTGAAGAATAAAAACCATAATTCCTCGCTTGCCAGTAGGGGGGTGAAGTCATTATCATATCCACGCTTTCATCCTCTAACTGAGCCATACCTTCCAAGTAGCCTGTGTTGTAAATCTTATTTCTTTCCACTCCGACTCCCTTCTTTTGCATACCAAGTATCTCCGTTGGGAAATGTATAGGTATCCGTGCCTATCTCTCTCCTTAGTAGAAAGTTAATATAACCCTTCAACCGATTAATATACAGTGCTGTTGTAGGACGCATATCACAATTAGCACAGCGTTCCCACTCCTCCCAAGGTGACTCACCTACGTCAGCCCCTTTACAACTCGGACACAACACCGTCTATCCTTTCCACCGCTCTATCCCAAATAGATTTGTTTATCTCACATCCGACACTGTTTCTTCCGAGCTTTGCACAGACAGAGATTGTAGTGCCGCTACCTGCAAAGGGGTCAAAAACGAGGTCCCCCTCCTCTGTGACAGCCTCCACAACTCTTTGTACCAGTCTTTCGGGCTTCTGCCACTCAACACCGCTAACTCGCTCAGTAGACATAGTGTGGAAATTGCCGATATCCATCCAAACATCCGTCGGGGTTTTCGTAGTACGACCTGATGGGTTAAAGCCTCTTCCAGTAGTCTTCTTTGGAATTTGGACATTGTTCGCAAAGAACTTATAATCTCCCGTCTTAGCATACCATAATAGATCATCGTGCTTACGCCCGAATGCATTTTTAGGCCTCCCGCCCCAATCATAGGGCCATATAATCCAGTTTACAAAATTGTCAGCACCAAATAACTCATCCATGTAGAGCTTCAACGGCGCAACACTGCGCTGGTCAGTCTGCACAAAGATGCTTCCAGTAGTTTTCAACGCATCACGACATCTAGGTAGCCATCTATCAAAATTCAGATCGTCATAGATCATGTCAGCATAGATCAGATCAAAAAAATTGTGTCCATTCAACGTCCCTAAATTTTTAAAATAGAGATCGTAATCTAAATTCCAAAGTGTGAGACTATTGCCGTTTATCAACCAGTTTTTTGATGTCATCCTTCAAACCAATACTTTCCATCTCTTTCGATAAGTTCCTTAAAGTCTCTGCCTGTTCCCCCATCTTGAAAATAGTTACTGATATCATATCCCTCATAAAATTCAGGGAACGTATATACTCTCGCAGTGAGGCCAAAGAGCTTTCCAATGTCTCTTGCACCTTTTCTTCCCGCTCCGTCGTTGTCATGTATTATCCATACCTCTTTCAGATTCCTCAGCTGGCCTATCCAAGGGTTTTCAAAATAACCAGCCCCTGTGTTGGTAGACATGGCCGGAATGCCATGTTGCATAAGCATTATAGCATCTACTGGCCCCTCCGTCAAGACAAACCATTCCTTGTCTTTAACATAATCCATGTTGAAGGGCAGAGGGCCAACGCCTTTGTACCAATGCTTCATCTTTTTATCAGGAGTGCGACACTGAAAGTTCCTAAACTTTCCATCTACAAAAACAGGAATTACATACCAGTCACCGCTGTATCCCAAGTGAAACATATCAATCGTAGAATCTAAATACCCTCGTCCATACCAGTAGTCTCTATAAGACTTGCCTAAGTTAAAAAACGCCTCAACTAGAGAGTCATTGACAAAGACTTTTTCTTTCTTTTCAAAACCTCTAGTGAGCGATAATATTGGATCGGCTGTAGCAACGTATTCTTTGGCTCTCTGTGTTGTATATTTCCTAATTTTATAGAGCCAGTCAAACATATCACCAGCAATACCCTTGGAATTCCAATACCAAATTTGCTTCTCTACGTCAACAACTAGACTGTTGTGCCTAACTGCTCGTAGATATCTTCCCCTACCCCTTAGCGGATAATCCTCTGAGACTACGTTTTCCAATTGAGTCATTGTTACCGAGTACCTCCTCTAATGGTACTCCCAACCCTTCCCGTACAAAATACCTAGTACAGAATTTACAAAACCATCTAAGCAAAGAACTAGTCTCTCCGTTCTCGTTGAGTCTAGAATAATTACCCTTTATTTTCATGCAACCGTTGCACTCAAGACATCTGGCGGCCATGATCCACCCTTTAGGTAGTGGGGGAGGGAATAACCCTCCCCCGTCAAATATTATACTATGAGCTACTACGTTTTGGTAGGACTAGATACGTTGATTGACTTGCCACGATGTATGCAATAAAAGCGGCTAGAGCATTTGCCAGCCCAAACGATGAGCAGGTCCACGGCAGGCCACTAATAGCATCCAAACAAGACAACCCAAATGCGGCTAGTACAGTCACTAGGCCAGAGGCTAAAACAATACCCCTCTGAGCATTATCGGACTTGCTGTTGAACCAAGTTCGTAGTCGAGGAAAATATTCAAAAACAAGGGACAGCAAAACTCCAGATAAAGCAAACGCAAATAGCTGGTCGGGTGATAAATCAAACATTCTCTTACCTCCGTTGATTAATCATACTACACAAATCTACACTTCTACTTCTTTTTTCGTAAAACTTTCTTCGGCCTTCTAGCACTTGACCCCGGAATTGTAACCCACTCAATTTCTTCAACAAATTCCTCAGCTTCATCCTCTTCTATGAAGTCAAATTCGCTGGCTAAAGCAACGGAGTCATCGTTACGAATTTCAGCAACAATTTCTCTGAGCCTTTTGAGAGGGACATAGCCGCTTCCAAGATCAACTTCTAGACCAGACTTCTCAACAATTTCCATTAGTTCTGTTCTGGTCATCTCTTCAAGAGGTTTATCCACTGTGGTCTCCTTTAATAGGTGTGAATATCTTCTAATGCACCTTCTATAATCTTGTGATCAATATGCCCTTTTTGTAACATAATCACAACGAGTTGAGTTAGCATATTGCGGTTGATTATTATTGCATCCTTGGTTGTCAAGAATGCCCTTCCCTTTCTTCTGATTACGATAGAGTCTACTCCCGGCAAAAAGGTAATTTCTACGCCAATCATATTCCAACCTTCCGACTATTGAAGTGGAGTGTTAGTCGCAACAATCTCCTCCGCGGCACTCTCTACGATCTTGATTACGTCATCAAAATCATCCTCAAAAATCGTATCCCCATACTCCATTGGGATAGAGTTAAGATGTGCAAAAACTTCTGCTATAGCCATGTCGGGATCATTTTCTGTTAGCATCACAGAAAAGTCTTTCGTTATCCATGATGTCTTGACCTCTGGGGTTTCTGAAACCGATAGCGTTAGCTTTCCAGTCACGACAAAGCTCTTCATATCATCTGTATGGGAATCAATTTCGACTACCATCTTCCGACCTTTATATGCTCGATCATTTACACGATCTACTAGTTTCTTTACTCTAATGTCTACAGACTTCTCTTGGTCCATTTTGAATAGTCCTCCAAGCGTTCGAATAACTTCTCCAGAATGTCTACATCACCATCATTATGTACCATTACTTCTTTCAATGCCTTCTTATCTCCGTATCTTGCTTTGTTCCATGTCTCAATTCTGATCGGAGTTTTGCCTTCGATTTCAAAGAAGGCACTTGCGGAGGCCAACGAATTTCTATGTAATTTCAAGAGACTCCTAACTCTGTAGTACAGATCAAAATGATACTTGCTCCCGTAATCTGGAAACAGACGACCCCAATGTAAAACTCTTGATCTCAAGAAGGGGATATCAAATCCTGTTCCATAATATGTTACTGCAATATCAATGTTTCTATCTAGCTCTTCTAGCAGGGAGGCCACGATCCTTTTGTCGAAGTCTCCACTCATTATCTCATCCTTAGTGATGAGATCATGTACTAACTTTCCATCCTTATACTTGATCGACCACGACAACATAAAGCCTAGATTAGCTTTCAGATGGGTAGTTTCAATGTCCAAGAAGCCTATTGAGTATCCATCCTTCCACCATTGTATCTTCTTTAGTCGTCCCTGTCTGAAACAGTTAGGGTGTGTACTCTCGTCGTGACGATGCTCACACCGCCCTTCTATTTCCTTCTTCATTTGCACCTTTATCTTTTTTCCTTTTTTCTTGATAACCTTGTCTACGTCTGTTAGCATTAACTACTCCTCTTTAGTTTATTTGAAAAATTCCTTTAGCTCTTTTTCTTTCTTACTTCCAACAGCATATCTAGCGGCTACCTTATACATGAATCCTGTATTAGTGAATTCATCCCCTAGAACAAATGCTATTTTCTTACAGCTTTTCCTAAAAGAGTCCGACACACGTTTTCTATCGGCTATCAGCAGTGTAGATATTTCTGAGAAGTTGAAGCCTGACGCGATTCCGTTCAACACCTTGACATCAAACTCTTCTACGTTACCTCGATCATACAATCTCTTGATCGTTGTTTGAATGCTTAGTGCGTTGTTGAATTGATCGCTTTCAATATCTCCTGCATCCAGAATACCATACAGCGATCTAACATACTCTTCGACTATCTTAGACATGACCTTGTTCTTCCCGTAGCTCCCTAAAACAAATACCGCTAAAGGGACACTGCTTGCATTGGTAGCCTATGATTCTAGGGAATTCATCCTGCTCCCAAGCGTTGTATATTTCGCTAGACATTTTATGTAGGAGGGCTTCAAAATTTTCTAGTAGGACGGTACTCATATCTATATTATACAGGTTTCCTGACCCAAGATGCCCATAATACATGCCTTCTGGATCAGCGCCAAACTCCTCTCGATACGCCCACCAATAAGCAAAAAACTGGTTGCTCGCAAGCTCATAGAGATCGGGCAAACGCTCTGATGTTTTCCAATCATAAATACCATTTGGATCTATTCTATCTATTTTTCCAACAAAGTAAATGGGGACTTCTCCGTCAGGAGAATAGCTAAGAAATAGCTTGAAGAAGTGCTCGATGCGAGCATCTTCCTTACTTAGCTTTGGTGAAATCTCGTTAATATAATTGTCGTACATTCGTTTAAAAGATTTGGGTGGTCTGGGAGCCTTCCCTCCTAAAAATTGAGACGAGGCCATTTTTCTATCCCATTCGTGAAGCGACCACCCCACTAACTCGCCAAGCTCTTTATCATTCTTCTCATACTTTTCAATTGAGTCGTGAACTATGCTTCCAAACACCATGTGCACATTAGGAACAGCAGACTCAGCGGCTGTAACTCGATAATAATATCGTTTAGCACACTCCCCAAAGTCCTTCATGCTTGAGAAACTAAGTCTTACTTCGTCAACCATCAATTTATTTTCAGCCATAATAGTCCAATCAGTATTATCGTCGGAATCAGCCACCAACCTCCAAGCTGGAGAACCAACACCGCTGTTCTCATTAGTCTATATCTCCAATAACTACTCATCGTAATTATAAAATCCTTTCCTTTCTGCTCTCCATGTCCATATCACTAACCATATCACAAATCCCACAGAAATCAAGCCAGCACATGCAAACGCATAAATGAAAATTTCTGCTAGAGTTAGATTAATCATGTGTGCCCCAATGCTCCGGTTTTCCAATAACGATGCGTGCCCACTCCCGGTCGTATTCCTTGATTTCATCCGGCAGATTTTCGAAGGGGATCATCATGCTTTGCCACCGCTCCCGCCGCTCCGGGCTCAAGCCCGGCTCTTCGTCCATGACTATTCGAGCCCACGCCATCCATTGCGTGTGTTCGATTGCGGCCAACCGCTCTACATCCAGCACTTCCTCCACCATCTCCACCCGCTGTTCGAGGGCGTAGTATCCAGTCTCCCCATAACAGTTTTCGCAGAAGGGTCCGATTGTCCCTAAATAGATAGAGTCATCGGCAATACCGGCCCGCCCTGTTGCATCTCCGCAGAAATGACAATGCTCCAACGGTCGCTGTTTGTCATTCATTCTATATCCTCAGGAGATTTTCCTACCCAAAGAAAGGGCATTTTATTTATGCGGTCTGTTCTCCACTCACACTCAGGCCACCATTTATCCCATCCACATTGTTGAATAGACCACACAAGTCCCCAAAATTCATGTCTCCCTGATTCACCGAGAGCTAACCAAAACAATATTCTAGCCCACCACGGACGAGCCGCCACTGCTCTAGGTAAGTCTAATGCCCACCCCGGCATCTTTCCCGGAAACCTATCGAAGTCACTCATCTAGACGTTTTCCGGTTCTCCATGATCAGCAACCCTAAATTCTTTAGGAATTTCTCCGTAACTATCATTAGCCTTTTCTCGCAACCGTTCCATAACAACATCTTCGAGTTCTACAAGATATAAACCGGCATGTCTAGCCCACCTTACCGTATCAGCTATATGATAAGTTAGAGCATCAACTAAATCTCTGATTTTGTCTGCCTCTTGCGGAGGCATATCACTAAGATACATTTCAAAAAGTTTTCTATTCATCAGTATTGTGCCTGATTCTTATTATACTGGTCAGCCTTCCAAGCGTCAATCATGTATGCGTAGACTTGGAATTTCTTCTTTAGGTACTCAAGCTCTCCTTCCATACCAGCGATGTTGTTTGAAAACTCATCCAACCGTCGCTTACTTTCCTTGCTGTAGCCTTCTACATGATATGTTGTCTGGATATAATTCATGGCAGGGGGTTTCTTCTTCCCTTCCAAACCTATCCAATATTCTAAGTCTCCCATAACGATCCTAGTAATGGCGGCTAGTTCAGAGTTTAGTTGGCTTTTGACAATAGCTATATCTCTTGCCAAGCCTCCTATATCACTTGCCATGTCTAGCATCTCATCAAAATCAGGTAGTTTTAAACTAATCATTTGGGAACATTCCTCTCCGAGAAAATTTTCTCCACTCCCTTACACCAACTCCTGATAGATTTTCAAAACCATATTCTTCCTTAGATGCAAGTTTATCCACATCTATATTATGTTTTTCGGCAAGGAATCTAGCCACGCCTAGAGTAAATTGACTTCTTATCTCGCCTCTATTACATCGCCAAATAAACCATGCTATAAAGTTTTCTAAATCCGCAATCTCTTCATCCGCCATAAAACCATTCGACATCATTCATTCCATTCCTCTAGGAGTTCCCTGACTCTCCGGTATTTCTCGACGTTGATGATAGCATCTTCCAATATCTCAACTGCTGGCATCGACGGCAAGATAGGGTCTAACTTGACCATGAATTCTTCCATAGTCATGTCATCATTATACACTTCTGTTGGATCAAAGTCAAGTGTCTGTCTGAAACATCTTATGCCCCATACATGGCACGTAGCGACGACCTCCTTGGATGGCATGTCCAAAAAACTGGATATGTAACTTACGCTATGACCCTTCGCTACTGCCTCCAAAACTGGTAGGTCAGATAAAATCCATATAACAAAGGGCTCGACGTTTCCTTTCTGTGACAGCACTTCTACTAAAACGTCCCACAGAGTTGCCTTCTTATTTTTGCTGTAAACTCCATCAGCTATTCCACCGATGTCAGTATCTTTAAGACTCTTCTTCTCGATAAATGTCATGTAAATTATCCTCCAAGTATCCCCTGAGCTTGATATTCTCTTGGTAAAGTTCCTCTGTTGCCTCCAAAAAAGTACCAAAAGCATCAAAGTCCATAGATACAAAGTATCTCATACTACTCCTAGACCCAGAGAACTTACAAATCAAAAGAGGGACTTCATTAACCAGTCCACTCTCTGCCTCGTCTCGTATTTTTTCAAACCACTTTCTTTTCACGGCTATTTGGGTTGCTCCCCCATAGCCAGTCTTTGCTTCTCCTCTGATTACGAAAGGTAAGAAATAATAATTACCTGCGAGATCGCCTCTTAGCTCATCTATTTCTAGAATTGTCCCGAAGGCTCCTGAGCCGGGGACTCTTTTCCATGTGCCATAATATTTTTCATTTAGTATCTTAACGGCATCTCTTTCCCACCGGCTACCCTTGTCTTTACTCTTCACCATAATATTTTTCATCCCACACATACTTACCCGATTCTAGATCATGACGTAATTGAGAATTTGTTCCGGTAAGCATTGTAACAGTCTCCTTTTTTTCTTCTCTTCCCCAAGCATTATATAAAAACCTTCCCTGCGCTAAATGCCCACATCTTCGGCAAAGCCCTCCTAGAAAAATGGCTCCATAGCCCTCGAATATACTATTTTTTGGTACATTGTGGATACCCATAAAACATTTAGCTGTTCTCTTGCCCACGTAAGCCTCCTATAAGTTTTATAACCAACCCTAGTATATACAGGGGCAACCATAAAACTCCCATGACTAGTGCGAATACCCAATGATGTTCCTCTGTCAATAGCCACGCTATAACAAGAGCGAGCAACAAATAAACTATTGTTAATACTATTACAACACCTGTTAGGTCACTCATCATCTCCTCCGAATTCAATGTCTCCATGAACATCTACTATCCGTAGATATTTGGCCTCGAAGCGTAGAGTAAAAACTCCGGTCGGCCCGTTTCTTTGTTTGAGTATAATAAAATCCACCTTTCCTGCGTGCGGTGAATTCACATTGTAATACTCATCCCGAAAAAGCCCGATAACTACATCGGCATCCTCCTCAAGATTACCACTCTGTCTTAGGTCTGATAATATGGGTCGTCTATCCTCTCTGTCCTCAACCTTCCTATTCAACTGAGATAGTAGTACTACTGTAATATCTAAGTCTAATGCCAACAGTTTCAATTCTCTAGAGATGCGACCAAGCTCTGCTACTTGATCCCCACCCCTCTCCGCCAGCAGTTGAACATAGTCTATTCCTACCAGCTTGACATCATAGAGCTTATGATATTTCCTGATAGAACTCGTAATGTAATTAATATCTCCATAATAATTAGAATCAAGATAAATTGGTAGCTTGCTGAGTTTTCTTTGGCCCTGTTGAATTTTTGTATAGTTCGTTTCACTAAGTTGTCCTGTTTTAATCTGTTGATGTGGCACCTTCCTATCCATAGCCAGCATACGAAACATCAATTCCATAGGCCCCATCTCTCGGCTAAACAACAGACATCCTGCGTCTGCTTGCTCCGAGGCATTCATAAATGATTGTATGAGTGCCGTTGTCTTACCCTGAGACGGTCTTCCTCCAAAAATCCATAGATCGCCTCCTATGTAACCTCCTGTAACTTCATCTATAGTCGGAAAACCTGTGGTTATTCCCACCAAATCTCCTGAGCCTCCTTCCCTCCTAGTCTTAATGATATCAAATGCACTGATTAGTAATTCCTCAATAGTACGAACTCCTCCGTGCAAATTTGCGCCGTTCAGGTTTGACAATTGAGCCTGCGTTCCTGAAATAAAATCTGAAATGTCGTCAGCATTATGAACAGCTGATGACATAGTTTGTGAGAGTCTAGAAACTTCCCTTCTCTTGTAAGCATCCATAACGCTGTCGTAATAAATAGAAAATGCCCCGGGGTCTACATCCGTTCCAGCTATCTTATTAAAATAGTCCTCGCCTCCTGCGGCATCAAGGGTTTTCTTATGCTCCATGTAGGCTTTAACAACATCAGATGTAGGGGTTATTCCCTGTCTAGCGACCTCAAAGATGGCATCACAGATTAAAATGTTCAGACCAGCATTGAAGACGGATGACCTAAGATTTCCTAAAGCGTCGTGAACTTTATCTTCATCCCTCATCAAAAGGGCTAACAAATTTGCTTCGTGTTCTGGGACAAAGAAATCAGTTTTCATTCTTCTTCTCCACTGTCATTTTCCTTCTTCCTTTTCAGTTTTTTAAATAGAAGCTCATCGAGCAGGTAGATACTCCTGCCGGATACCCTCATTCCATACTTTTTCTTGTGGCGTTTCCTATCACGCCTATCCCACTTCGTTTGTGATCTGCCCATCTATCGACCTTAGCCCGCTATAGGGTAGATTATAACAATCGGCTCTGAATGTCCACCCCAAGTCTGAGGAGGGGTCTACTTCACCCATCTTATAAAATGTCGCCTCCTCATAAAAATCCTCTTTCTTTATCCAACCAACTATTTGAGCGGTGTCTTCATAAACGCTGACAAATATATAACCATAACATTCCTGTCCAGTATTGTAATCAGCTACTGTAGCATTGTAGCTTGGTCGAACTGGGACTGTTCGTTGCTTTGTTTTTACATCCCAAAACGAATAGTCTTTGGCGACAACATCATAGTCGTAGTTATTCAAACGAATAAAATTATCTAGAGAGGCGACCGCTAATTCTCCTAAAATTCCTACTTCATTGCCTTCTCCCTCCATAATAGAATTTCTAAGTTTACCCAATATACCCGCCTCCTTTTTTGCTTCTGCTCGCATGTCTTCTGTGATTTTTATATCCATAGTTTACTCTCTAGTAATTCAGATGAGTGGACTCGACCACACGCTACCCACTCGGATTTCCACCAATACTGGCAGTTACCGACCAAAGCCTTGTCCGTCGGCCACTCATCTGAGTACGGGTTAGTATTCCACTAACTCTTCTTGCTTCTCTCCACCACTGAACAGATCAGCAACCTTGGACTCGGCATCTGCCAAGACCTCTTGATTTATTTCGGTTTCCTCACTAGATCGACGCTTTGAAAAAATATCGCCAATCGAAGACCCACCATAGGCTACCTGATTTACCTCATCAGGATTGAGTAACAATCCTATCTCAGATAAAGCATGGGGAACTAATTCAGCCTCGTCTAGAATAGGTACGACATCATCATTATTCTGCATTAGTGCGATGGGAGACACAACTTTTTCGCGACCATCTCCCATAGTTACCAGTTTTATATCAAAACTAGTGATGCCTCCACTGACGAGGTTTTCATCATCATCAAACTCTCCGGTTTCTTGATGCAAAGCGAGAAATTGCTCGAAGAGAGTCCTGCCTCGTTCGAGGAGCTTAATCGTATTCGATGGTTGTGGCTCCACACCAACAAGACTTCTCGCTCCGTCCGCACTAACGGAGGGGAAGTCGCCCTGCTTGCTGGAATGTTCATCAGCAGTTTCAGGATCGACTACAACATGAGTCCGATCTAGTACGTTGACCACATACCTGTTCTGAATAGGAATATATCCTCGAATGTTCCTAAAATTCTTGGGATTTTCTGCCCGAATACCTGCGTTGCTGAGACAGATAGGGCAAGTGTCTACACCAAGACATAAAATACTAGTGTGCAACCTATTAAGCCAATGCTTTCTAAGATGCTGTGCTTTAGTGTCCAGAATTCTGACGATGGATGGATACCCTTCTATGAACTTCAAATACTTTGGTCGGTCAAAGGTTTCAAAATCCGCCCGTTCTGGAAAATCGACAAAGTTATTACTCATCCTGCTCTCCTTCTAAATTAGGTTCCGCCTCTCCATTTTGAAGAAGCTGTTGAATTTCCTTGTACGTTTCATCTCGCATATCATTCAAAAGTGCTAAGGATTCTTCTAATGATATTTCTCCTACTTTCCCCAACAGTGCTTGATACTTTCTAAAGTCCCTCTCTACATAGATAAGCAGAAGTGACCCAAATAAATCCATTGCCTCAGGATTTGTCCACAAGTTCTCAGGTATACTGGAAATGCCACTTTCAATTCTAATGTTCTTATAGTTACCTAAAAAATAGGTCCTATGAATTTTGATCTGTCTTTCCGACGACGCCATTATCTTTCTCCTCCGAGAATGGTTTGGGTGTTACATTTGCTAAATCATAGCACTCTTCTATGATTTTGTCAAGTACTTCTTCATTCTCTTCTAAGTACTTCACGGTCTTTGGAATACCTTGCCCCAACATATCATCTTTGTAAGCCTTGTAGGGGCCTCGTGTAGCTATAACTCCCAAAGTTGACGCAAACCCTATGATATCACGAATTCTATCAATACCAGTTCCCCAGATAATCGGAAACCTCGCTGATCTATGAGGAATTCCGACCTTGTTTTTGGGAATGGAAAACTTCACTGGATTTCCGATAGCATAATCTTTGCCGTCACTGTCTTTGATCTTTATTTTTTCCTTTTCACTGGTGTATGGAAACAAAGAAATCACCAGCGATGAGTAATGTTTCAACGCCCACCCTCCGGGTATTTCTATATCTTTAAAGAAATCTCCAATGTTTGCTCTGACCTGATTCAAGAATACAAACGCAAGGTCTTTCTTTCGGATCTTAAAAGCATTCCTCTTGAAGAATGTTGTCAAGGCTCTGGCAACCAACGCATAATGAGCGTCTCCAAAGTCATCATCTAGTTCTTTTGCGGGAGCGAGAGCCCCAATAGAGTCCAGCACGATAACATCAAATTCGTCGCTGTCAATAGCCTTCTCCGCCATAAGAAATGCGTTCTCTGCGGTATCAGGCAGAATAATAATAAAGTTATCGCCCTCCCACGCATCTCCCAAGACAGCTTTCGATAAAGTCCTGTCCAGTGTTTGCTCTACGTCCAGATAAAGTACTTTGCCTCCCTTTCGAAGAGCATGGGCCGATATGTCCAACCCTAACGTTGTCTTTCCAGCCCCGTCGGGGCCAAAGATATGTGTAAACCTTCCTCTAGGTATACCTCCCACACCTGTTGAAATATTCAAAGCTAATGAGCTAGTCGGAATAACAAAATCTACCCTAGAAGATTCTAGTACATCCTTTCCAAACTCTTCAATGATCTCTTCTACAAAGTTTTTTGGTTTTGCCATACTATTTCTCCCAATAAGGTGCTACCTTTATGTCCACTCCCACCGGAATAGACTTTATGAAAATTTCTCCTGCTCTTATCATTTCATGTCTAATAAACTCCTCTCCCTCCTCTAAAATGCTTTCATGTATTTCATACACGATCTCATCGTGAATACTCATTAGGGCTCGCAGAAGTTCTCCGAAAGGGTTAGTCTCGTAGATTTTCACCATAGCTATTTTGAGCATATCTGCCGAGCCTCCCTGAATGATGTGGTTGAAGCCCTCTTTGTAAATCTTAAATTTTTCTTTCATGTTGTAGCGATCAAACCTTGTGGGGATTGTGAAATACCGTCTACGACCAAATGGAGTAACGGAGTGTCCCGCAACCAAGATTTTTTCTCGACTCACATCAATGAAATTATGCAGGCTAGGGTATAAAGCTCTGTGTCTTTCTAAGATCGCCAGCCCTTCTGTATGTGGTATCTCGAAGTTATAAGCGATGCCCTTAGCAGACGTTCCATAGATGATAGCAAAGTTTAAGCTCTTCCCCCTAGTCCTGATTTCTGAGTCAAGGTCTTCAATTCCTACGTCCAAAGCGAATGCTACAATAGCTGTCTCTGAGTGGAGGTCACGGCCCTCCCTGAATGCCGACAGCATGTTCTCCTCTTCACTAATTTCTGCGGCCAGCCTCAACTCTATCTGTGAATAGTCTGCTGTAGCCATACGATAGTCAGGACTGGCTATGAAACTATTTCGATAACCAGCGGCTCGTTCTACATTCTGTAAATTGGGGCCAGAGGAAGCAAATCTCCCCGTCCTAGTAGCCAGCTGATCAAAGTTTGAATGAATCTTCTTTGTTACAGGGTTGATCTCCTCGTAAAAGTTCTCACCAAAGGAGGAAACCATTTTCAGCCAGTGTCTGTATTCTACAAGCATGATCACAAACTCGTAGTCTTTAAAGTCCCTCATCAGATATTTAGAATTCGTGCTTTCAACAGGAATTCCCATCAAGTTCATAATTCTTTGCATCTGATAGGTGCTTCCGGGATTGAAGTTAGCAAAGAATACCTTCACCATCTCGTCGCTATCAGTAACAGTAGACAGGAATTCTCTAGAGTAGGCAACCTTCTTATTCTCCCCACGCAGTTTTACCTTAAAGAATTCAAGCATGGGCCTAGCGTCCTCAAACTTCTTCTTCTTTATCTGTCTCTCTATAGTTTCAAAAATTCTATCCCTGATATCCTTATCGAAATTCTTAACATTCTCTTTTGCCGTCTCCAGTAGAACAGCCCAAGCCTCTTTATCCAGCGTAACACCCCAACTCTCCATCTCAGCAACAGCGGGAAGCAATCGCATCTCTAGCCCATAGACATTTAACGATTTTCTATCGGCCATCTCATCCATCTGCTGTTCGTAGATATAGGGTAAGAAGATCACATCATTTGCCGAATACTCTATTAGCTCAGGGGTTATGATAATGTCAGGGTTGTCGTGAAATTCCTTTCGGATATCTTTGTCAAGTTCTATGTAGCAATACTTATCTACCAACTCCTGATACTTCGTGTATGGACTACCTACTCCAGCATAGAGTATGGCCTCAGCAAGCATGGTGTCGTGAACGTCCGGTGGCATCACGCCATACTTATTAAAAAGGTACTTCAAATCAAATTTAAAATTATGACCAATGAGCTTTCTCTTACTTAACCAAAGCAGGAGACTCTTAATAGTCCCCTGTTTAAACTGTCTGACATCAAAGATATAAACCCACTTTTTAGTGGCTATTTGTAGTAAAATTAAAGTACCAGTGATCGGGTCAAGACTAGAAGACTCGACATCTAGTGCTATCTGGGTTTCTAGGCTCGTTGTTTTGATTACTTTATGAGCCTCTGCGAAAGCCTCTGTACTAGCAACAAATGTGACTGATGGTTTTCCCACGCCTACCTCGATTTCTTTTTATTTAACTTCAAGTACTATTAAGTACTTTAATAGATGTATAGTTAACTCTAAAGGGTTAAGTACTACAGTATGTGTTGTATAAGACACTTATAAAGAACTCCTTTAATAGTAAGAAGAGTTTATCACGCTTGACCGTGCCTGTCAATAGACCAAAGGTTCTAATATGAAAACTCCAATGGTGCCTAGCGGAGAAGCCCTGCTGATGGCGATAGCTGTATTTATAATGAGCGTCGCCCTCATGTTGGCTTTAGTTATACCTTGACAAAGAACTCTAGCTATGGTAGAATACTTCAGATTGAGTGCTATCCTGCTGATAGCCATTGGTCCTAGTATACTAGTTTGGGACCTATACGTAGGGGTACAGTCTGGGGTCAGGTCAGGCCACTCATTCGCTATTCGCGAACTGCGAATACAATTCTATCATACCACGGAGGGCTTGTCAAGTGTCAATAAAGACCAAAGATGGAAAGTACCAGTGCTTCTATTGTCTTAAGAGTTATAGCAGTCCGGTGTCGGCTGATAGCTGTAGAGAGGAACATGATATAGCTTACCTTCCTTTATCTCGTTCTGATATAAATAAGCTCTTAAACTATATGTTTATTCCTGATCCGAAAATTATACAAGGAACTAGAATTGCTGAAATTCTACAGAAGGGCTTGAAAAAATGAAGCCTGAGACATACGAGTACAAAGAGAACTTACATGAGGACTATGATGAGTTGGGAATAAAGACTACCATGACTGAATGGATACATGACAAGTGGAGATTTCTTATCTGGTATGACGAAGATGGAGAGAGTGGATGGGCATTTGTGTCGAAGACACACGATCCAGAATGCGGTACTTTACCTAAAGATTTTCTAGAGGCTTGGAAAAAATCACCATGAGAAAAAGGCCCATACATGACAAACGAGTAAGAAGACTTTGTATAGTATGTGGTAAACAGTTGAAAAAAACTCAGAAGAGATACATGATTGCTATAGATGGCAGGACTGTACCAGTTAACTTTTACATACATAGGAGATGTAATGACAACCGAAAAATCAGAAAAGCCCTTGAAAATGAAGAAAAATACTCAAAAGTCATCAACTTTGAGGTATAATAGTAGTGAATTAAGTTGTCCTGTTTGTGACAGTCCTAGATTATTTATGGAGGGAAGGTGTGTCACCTGCTTAAACTGTGGGTGGTCTAAGTGTGAGATATAATGACAAAGAAAAGGCTGGTTAGTCCTACAAGGAAGAAAATCAGAAACTTGAAACAGTATGCTGATATGGACGACGCTACATTTGAGGAGCATTTCGAGAACATCGTATCTGGCAGTGAGAAAGAAATCTCCGGTGAATTTCTAGAGGAGCAAGTCGCAGAGAAGCTCGATAAATTTAATGATGACTATGACCTGTCGGACATGAAAATCAATGACAGGCTAGTACTACGAAACTTAATCATAACAATTATTTCGCTGGAAGACTTGGAGCTTGAGTTCTCCTCGCTTAGAGATGATATCAGCGAAAGAAATATTCTACTCTTGGATCGGCTGTCTAATATTATGACGCGGCTCCGAAAAGATATCTCGGATATGCAAACCGATCTAAAACTCACACGAAAAATTAGGAAAGAGGGACGAGAGGAAGATTTCATTACGTGGTTAGATAAAGTAAAAAATTACGCTGATGAATTCTATACAGAAAAGACTCTTGCGATCTTCTGTCCAGAGTGTCACTTTCTCGTATCAACTGTTTGGCTCTTGTATCCTGAGGAGGATAACATTTTAAAAATAGGGTGTGGTAACATTGAATGCAGACACAATTTTGAGGTAAGTTTAAAGGAATTATACGAGACAGATAATAAAAATTATGAGGGAGCAGTCCTACCATGAAATCGCTGATAATAGGAAGGTTTCAGCCATTTCACGATGGGCATTACGCCCTCATACAAACTCTCTTAGAAGAGGGGAAGGATGTAGTTGTCGCTGTACGTGATACCCCATTCAATGGGGATAATCCGTACTCTGTTTTCGAGCGGAGGCAAATGATACATCACGCATTGGGAGACGGTGTTGAAACCGTCGTTATCCCCGACATTGAAGAAGTAGTTTATGGCAGAAAAGTAGGTTGGAAAATTAGAGAAATCATTCTCGATGAAAGCACGCAAGGGATTAGTGCTACAGCTATCCGCAAGCCGAAGATTCTTTGGCTCACGGGTAACAGTGGAGCAGGAAAAACCACGCTTGCTGGAAACCTCCAAAGGAGATTACCCGCTGTAATCTTAGACGGAGATGAAATGAGAATGGCGATTTCTAAAGACAAGGGCTTTTCCCTCACCGACCGCTTGGAGCATAATCAACGAGTTGCTAGATTAGCAAGAGTTCTTCAAGAGCAGGGTCAGAATGTCGTAGTATCAGTCATTTCCCCAACACACAGAATCAGGGGTGCTGTAGATAAAATTTGTAGACCCAAATGGATTTATGTGAAAAGAGAGAGCTTAGATTATGACCCGGAACGTCCATATGAGCCTCCAGAAAGACCAGACCTTGTTGTTGATAACGATGTCTTGAATGAAACCGAGGCGACAGAACAAGTGTGGAAATTTTTATCTAGATGAGTGTTTTAGGAATAATCCCTGCCGCGGGTCGAGGCTCTAGGTGGGGAGGATACTTCAAAGAACTGTTACCAACAGGAGATAAGGAATGGCTCCTCGATAGAACGATCCATTCTATGAAAAAAGCAGGGGCCAGTAAAATCTGCATAGTAACATCTCCTGAAAAAATTACAACACACGTTACTCATATAAAAAAGCAACATGACGGTATCTTCTATGTGATCCAGAAAGGAGAGGACGATATCTGGAGTGCTGTAATAGAGGCTCTGCCTTTTTCGGAAGACTACAACCTCTTTGCCATGCCAGATACATATTTTCCCTTAGATGTTTTCAGTAATACTGCGTTTGATACACATATAGATTTTTACTTGGGTGTATTTACAACGAAAACCCCAGAACGTTTTGGAGTACTTATTGATGACCATATCGAAGATAAAAGCAGTACGTTACCGGGAGAAACTTCTTACACCGCATGGGGGACCCTCCTATGGACGAAACAGGTGGCGGAATTTTGGATGGAACAGTCTACGAAGTCGTATACTGACGCTATTAATGAAGCTATGGATGAATTTCGGTGGGGAACCTTCCAGATGGAATTTTACCGTGACATGGCAAGATGGGAAGACTACGCAAGTTTCATTGAGGGAGAGGGAAAAACAAGTTGATTAAACTGAATGTAGGTGCGGGAAGGAATAGGTTGCCGGGATACATAGGAGTGGATATAGTCGAAGGGAAAGGTGTTGATAAAATAGCACCAGCTTGGAAGCTACCCTTCTCTACTAACGAGGTTGATGTAATCTATACACACCACGTTATTGAGCACATCAGTAGTCCAGATTTAGATAGAACTTTAAAAGAATTCGCTAGAGTTTTAAAGCGGGGAGGAAAACTTACCCTAATTTGTCCTGATTTTGAGAAGCATTTGAGGCGGTGGCTGGACGGGGATTATACATATCGTTGGGGGTTTGGTCTAAAGATGATCTTAGGCTATCAAACACATAAGGGACAGTTTCACACAAACGGATTTACCCTCAAACGATTTAGAAAGATGCTTCCCTCTTATGGATTTGAAATCAAGGTGCTTGAAAACAGGGACAATAAGTACAAGAGGGATAGGGCATTTGTTCCCAAGGGAGACATTCACGTTGAGGCCATAAAGACATGATTACCATTGGAATCTTGACGTTAAGTGAATACACTAAACAAGCGAAGAATGTAGTGGATTCGATTAACTTGGACGAAAATTGTGAGATAGTTTTAATAGACAATGGACAAAAGAACGGGGACGGAGTGGATGATGATGTAGACACTCTTTACCACACCCTAGGAAATTTAGGAATACCCAGTTCATGGAACTTGATTCTAGAAATGGCCTTCCTAAACGAAAGGTCTAAAGATAACTCTGAAATTGCCTTTATTCTAAATGATGACATAGTTTTACATGAAGATTGTCTTGAACTTATGGTGGATAGCATTCGAAGGAATGACTACGATATACTATCAGGTTACATGGTTAACAATCCTGATACCTTCCCCGATTTCAAGATACATCCTAGATTTATACCGGGGATGCACTTCTCATGCTTCGCTGTAAC
>SDBT01000867.1_pt1 | contig 50401 bp, 101 predicted proteins | sample 2277101 | NCBI WGS metagenome assembly SDBT01 (sample SAMN10404973, study PRJNA504765) | marine sediment metagenome | isolation source: marine sediment core GS10_PC15, 103 cmbsf | place: Arctic Ocean: Southern Knipovich Ridge | collected 2010
CCTCATTTACACCTAAAGAAATCAGGGAACAGTTGAAAGGAATGTAAAATCCAACGTTATAAAACATGGAAAAAGAAAAAGTAAAGAAGTTGTTCAGTGGTGGTGAAAACTCACTTAAAACTCATCTCAGGATGTATAAACACACGGGGCACGACTATAAGGTTGTCTATTATGGTGGGTCAGTGGAAATCCATCTTGGAAATAAGATCAAGCGGTTTAATTGTACTAACCACGATGATAAACGGATAGGAGCATGTTGTCTCGCCGTTATCAGAAATGTTAATAAGTTCGTTAAGGAACACGGGGTGATTGAGTCCGAAGAGCGATCCACATTTTTTCGAAATGCAGGAAAGCTTACTGATATGATTTTGAAGGGGAGGTATGAAGTCAGTCTGATAGACCTGAAGGCGTGTTATTGGAATATCGTGCATACAGCGGGAATTATTAGCGATAAAACTCATGCGAAATATTTGGGTGAAAAAACGCTAAGGCTTATTGCTATTGGGAATTTAAAGAAAAGAAAGATTATTGAAACTTACGTAGGGGGTAAAAAAGTCAATAAAGATGAGTTTGATTTAATTGAAAACCCGAATGCATGGGTATGGGATTACGTTGTGTTTAAAACCTATGAAATACTTGAGTGGGTGAATAATTATATCGGTGGTAGGGTGCTTGCATTTAAAACAGATTGCTTCTTTGTAGATAGTATAGATGAAGATGCTGTTACGCGATATTTAAGAGCGGTAGGGAAAGCTTATTCAGTAGACAGGTGGACTATTATTGGTCGGAAGGGTGGTGCTGTTATCCTAACAAAGTCAGACGGAACAGAGATTAAGCGGTCAATGATGGGTCTTACTGGGGCTTTGAAACTAAAATTGCCCCTTTTAGAATTGGAAACCGATGAGGATAAGAATATTTATCGAGCAACCAATAAAGATACTGGGGTAGTGGTTGCTGAAATTGATCCAGAAGAAGAAGAAGAAGAAGAAGAAGAAGTTAAAAAATAAAAACTTACATGAAATTGACAGAAACTCCGAATCAAAAGAAATCCTTTAGTGGTGGTGAACATTCACTAAAATCGCATTTGAGAATTTACAAGAATATGGGTCTGGATTTTCATGTGGTCACCTATGGAAGCTCTACTGAAATTCATATTAACGGGAAAATCAAACGATTCAATTGCTCAAAACATACTGATAAACGTATAGGTGCTTGTTGTAGGGCGGTGATCCATGATGTTACAAAATATACTAAGGAGAATGGCGTAATAAAAGTAGAGAAGCGAGCGACATCCTACCGAAATGCAGGAAAGCTTACTGATATGATTTTGAAGGGCAGATACAACATAAGTTTGATAGACTTTAATGCGTGTTACTGGAACTTGATACATGGCGCAGGGATTATCACCGATAAAACTCACGCGAAATATTTAGATGAAAAAAAACTTCGGGTTATTGCCGTTGGCAATCTAATGAAAAAGAAAATTATCGAAACGTATGATGGGGGAAAGAAAGTCAATAAAGATGAGTTTGATTTAATTGAAAACCCGAATGCATGGGTATGGGATTACGCGGTATTCAAGGCTTACGAAGTATTTAGGTGGGTGAATAATTATATCGATGGGAGAGTACTGGCATTTCAAACGGATTGTTTCTTTGTGGATACGGAAGACGAACAGGCTGTTGTTCGATATTTAAAGGCAGTTGGAAGGGGGTTTTCAGTAGACAGATGGACTATCGTTGGTCGAACCGATAGAGCTATCGTTTTATCAAAGTCAGACGGAACGGAGATTAAGCGGTCAATGATGGGTCTTACTGGGGCTTTGAAACTAAAATTGCCCCTTTTAGAATTGGAAAGCGATGAAGATCATAAAATAATCAGGGTTATCCACAAGAATACTGGTGTTGTTGTAGTTGAAATCGAATCAGATGACGAAAAAGAAACAGAAGGGTAAGGTATGGGGGAAATTTCAATGCCTGAAATGCGGGGATAAGTTAGAGGCATCCAGTGTTAAGTTGACCGCCCTTTGCGGGTGTGGTGAAATAAGAATTATTCGTACAACTGAAACAAAAGCTATTGTCACAATCAGATATGTAAACAGAGAATATTATGTTGGGTATTCTAAAGAAGAATTGGAGTCAAAAGAGGACAAATATCACCCTAAAGACCTGTTTGATGGAAATGAAACGCTATTTGACTGATTTAAATGCTTTTAACCCCTATCATCCGAACAGTAGTGATTTTGAGTGGAACGATAACGATCTCAGTATGAGCTATTAAACCCCTCTTAGCGGAACGGTCACCCTTCCTGTTCCGTTTGATCGTGTTTCTTGGCTGGCTTACAACCTGTTATCGTTCCACTTTGAATCTTTTTCACAATTTGTTGCTTTTTTATGCAACCTTTTGTACATTGCAATCGTTAAAGAGATAAATCGACGTTCAACCAAACACAAACACATGGAAAAGTCAATCAAATCAAAATCTGATTTAAGAGTCAAAGAGGTCATAGTAACGAAGCACCGAGAAGGTGAAGCTAATCCTAATACTATGCACGCTTTCAATAAGAATTATTTTGTGGCTAAGTATGTTTTTAATACTGGGTCAGTAATTAAGATAGTACTGGGTGAGTCAAGAGTTGAATACGCTCAACTAGATACCCTGACACCTACACATAAAGAGAATGAAGAAGCCAAGGATAAAGCTTGGAAAGAATTTGAGCACGTTACTGAATGCTTAAATAATCCAGACTTTGCTTATGGCCGCAGCAGGAGTTATGGGGTCACCCTTTATAAGAGGGATTCAGATAGTCCATCTGGAGTAGGTAGCATAGGCGGGTGTAGCAGCATGAACGTAGTTGACTTTATTAAAAGTGGTGCGCCAGTTCTTTCTCCAACTGAAGGTCTTAAATCAACTGGATTTAGATACTAAAATTGTTAATAGATAAAATTCACAAACATGGAAACGATTAAAATCAAAAACATAAAATTCGTGGTCTTTACAACGTTCAGCGTATTGATCGGTGATCTTAGACGATCACCAGATATTCAAACTTTACTGGACAGTCTTAAAGGACGTTTAAAGATGTTCAACACGAGGATCAGGAAGAGAAAAAATTTAAACTGGAGAAGTTTGTAATGATTGATGAGAATACTTTCAGAGAAAGACTTAACCACGCTTGTAATACAATCTTTTACAAGATGAATAAATCAATACTTAAAAGCCAGTAAGATGAATGTAACAGAAGAATTATTAAAAACAATTTATGAACGATGCATGCAGTATTGCTATGCTAAATTCGGTGAAGAACCAGATGAGATAAAATTACTAGAAGATGGTTCGTTTGAGGCTGTATGGCATAAATATGCTAGAGGGAATTATACTGAAGAAGAATATTTTAAAGCCGAAGAGCTTACGAGAGATTTGGATGAAGTTTATGCGGAACGGAAAAGTGAACAAGCAGTAAAAGCTCAGGAATATAAGGAGCAGAGAGAAAAGCAAAAACGAATCCAAGATAAACGTGATAAGGAGGAAAGGAAAAATAAGTTCGAGCAATTAAAAAAAGAATTTGAACCCTCTAAAACTAGTTAAAATGAAAGGTCATGGAGCTAATCTGTAAAAACATAATCGAGATTCAAAAGGATATTTTAAATAGTAAAAAATGGATGGGGGAAACACAAAAACATATATAAAAGACAGGTAGTTACTTGTTTTTTTATGTAACTATTTGTATATTGCGCTCGTATACTAATACCAACGCTCAACCAGCACTCTATGAACATGGGAAAACGAAAAAGCTTAATGAAATTATTTATTATCGAGCATAATGACCGCAGGGTTATACTGCTTCGAAGTGAGTATTAATTAATGTTAAAATCATGGAACAGGAAGAAAGTTTAAATACTAATGACGGGGTGCATATCCTATTTATCGAGGTGGAAAAAGACCAAGTTCAGGACTTTTTAAAAGCCGTCAATGGAGTTGGTGGTATTAAGTGTGACGGATGGAATGAGGATGGCACACAAGCTATTGTCATGTGCCAGAAGGATAGAACCGAATCCTTATTTAAACTGGGGCTCAAGTTTGGACGTTCAATCTCACAAAACCAATAATGACCGATAATCATATTCCAAGATGGAACGGCAATGGTATGAAACCAACGGAGAATGATAGTGAAACCGAAGTTTCGTTACTTTGGGGTTTATTTAAAATAAAAAAGAGAAAATGATGATGGAAGAGATACTTCTAACAAGGATTTCGGAGAAGGGCATTAAAAAGAAATGGCTTGCCGAGCAGATGGGATTAAGTGAGTATGGGCTAAGAACATTACTTGCGCGTGATCCTAACAAATGGAAATTTCAGCATATTCTAGCTTTAAGAGAGCAGGGATTACTGGAAGATGATGAACCTCAAAAACACATGGGCGATGGATCAGAAGAGCTATAAGGATAATATTACCGAAATAGAAGTGCCTGACTCAGCTAAGTCTGAGCTTCAGGTTATCCTGAACGCCATCTATTCCGAATTTATCAGGTGTTCCGATAATAAAAGAAACAGGGATGATTATTCAGTCCCATTTATTTTGGAAGCTTGCGGAGAGGAAGGGTTAAAACTGGATAAGACAGTTGACCGTCCTGAAATGGTCATCATGTCCATTGCTAACGCAATATTAAGAAATGATATACCCACCAGAAATATTCCTTATCGGGAGTTCAATTTCCAACGGGTAATATGAAGGATAAGGTTCTCCATCTAAATCTCCATCGAGAATGGTTCGATCTTATAGCCAGTGGCTTTAAGCCTGAAGAATACAGGTCAACAAGTGCTCATTGGAAGAAACGATTGACGGTTTCTGACGGACACATAATCAAGTTTCGGGAGGACTTTGATGTTGTTCGATTTCGTAATGGCTATCATTCGGATTCTCCTGAGATGGATATTGAATTCAAGGGGATACGGCTGGGAGAAGGAGTCGAGGCATGGGGAGCTGAAAAAGGAGTATTGTATTATATCATTGCTCTCGGAGAAATATATAGCACCAAGAATATTTCTATTGTAAGTAAACGGGAAAAAATGATCCTAGATTTTATAGGGACATTTGATAACCCTGTTAAGCTTTCGGTGATCCTTGATCGTTTCAATTATCTATACGATGATAATAGCAGCCGATTTCTATCTGAGCTAATGTATCTCATGACCTCTAAAGGGCTGTTGGGAAAACCTAAGCGCGGATTTTATATCATATCCCCAGATATAAACAAAATAATTGAAGATGCTGACTCTAAATCTGACCTATGCTAGTAAAAGAGCATTGTCCTAAATGTGAGAGCACCCATTTATCGAGGTCAGAATTACAGGGAAAATTCTTCTGTAAAGATTGTAGGCACAGCTGGAAGCCATCTGAAATTTTTAAGGTTAGAGATGATAACGTGATTGATAAATCAAAACCAATGGAGAGTAATAATAAAATTTCGGATTTCTTTGACCAGACAAAAGCTATTGTCACAGATCGAAGAGCGCAATATGGATCACTTGTAGAGGAATATAAAGCTGTCTCAGGAGCTTTTACAGCTCTAACTAAGATAGAACTCAAACCAGAACATATAGGGCTTATAATGATGCTGATAAAGATGGAGCGTACCAACCATACTACTAAGGAGGATAGCTTCATTGATATATGCGGATATGCCTCTGGGTTAAATGAGCTTTTCAATGATAAAAAATGAGTAGCGTGTACAGGATCGAAGGTCAAATAATTTGGGAAAAGGATCACCAATATCGTAATTACTGGTTTAACTGGAGCAAGGTTTATGAATCCCAAAGGAGAGCGTTGCAAGCTCTGGAAGATTTGAGGGGAAATGAGGGAGAAGGATGGACTGGTAAAATGAGTAGCGGATCAGGAATATTTAAAAAGGTAAACAGGTCAAAATTGATATTTCGGATCGTGCATTTTTATAAGGAAGAAATTGCATGATAAAAACAGAGCTTTTAAAACTGCATAGAGCCGAGCTGAGTGACTTAAGAGTAGGGCTCCAATATTATATGCTGACCGAAAGCAGATACGGGGATCATAACTGTCATACGGTTCGGGATCGGGCAACAAATGACAGTGACTATTCCTACAAGGAATATAAACGGCTTATAAAAAAACTCGTTAAAACTGGCTGGAGAAATGTTCATGGAATAGTATATATGTGGATTTATTAAAAAATAAGTAATAATGGAAAGACCAAAAGAAGAAGATTATAAAACATTGATTAGTGGTAAGTATGGTTATTCTAAAGCTCAAGATGAATACACAGACTACTTAGAGTCTCCACAGAAAAAACGTAAGATTGAAATAGATGCAATCGTTAAGGAATTGAGAGTAATCATCTACGGGATTGAATCAAACCTTCTGGATATTCCTGAGCAATCTGATGACATGAAAGCTGCATATAAATGTGAAGTAAATAATCATCGTCTTTCCATTGAAGAATTAGAAAAGGAACTAGAAATCTTAGCTGAAATAAAATGACTAAAGAAGAAATTTTTAAGGAAGCCTTTGATGGCTATCATCCTTCCCAGTATGACGGGTTGCACGATGTTCAAAAAGATAGGGCTCTCCATGCGATGGAGGTTTATGCTCAACCCAAATACCACTGGATAAAGGTGGAAGATGAATTACCACCTCGGCACACATTAGTAAACATTGCGGATGAACATGGAGTTACCGTAGGATCATATCAAGTAGATGATTGGTATACAGTTGAAGAGAAGACAACAGATTCGGTTACGCATTGGATGCCTTTACCAAAACCACCTAACGATACTAATCATGACTGAAAAGGAAAAAAAGATAATGATATGCGGAATCAATGATCTAATGCTCCGAGATAAGCAGGATGTTATAATTGATAAAACACTGCATAGTGATTTAATACATTCAATCCAGATATTTGACAGGGAGCCTATTCTGGAAGAAGAATCAAAGGAATGGTATGTCTGCCCAAAATGCAACGGCACTTGTGGTCACGATGATGAACAATTTTATTATCTACGATACTATTGCTCTAATTCAGGGATCATAACATCCGATTTAAAAACCAGAAAAGTATAACATGGAAAAAGTAGTTCAACGCAAAGAAGAGGACAGAAAAGATTATCTGATCCGAGTAGCCATAACCTACCTACGGGAAGTTCCCTGCATGGGAGATGGAGTAATAAATTTTGATGAAGCAAAGTGTGATGGTTACTGCCTTGCTGATGATCTTGAAGCCGAATTTGATCCTGAGTTATGAAAATAGACGGGAAATCAGTGGATAGGATACATCCTGCCTATAGAGAAGGGGAGGCTGATTGGAAAGCACAGCTTAATATGTTATTGCCAGATGGAATAAATTGCGGTGAATGTATTCATTCACTAAGATGCAAGACTATTTTTGATGGTGACGATAAAAATACATTCTGTCAGTTTCATCCTAATAGATTCAGACAAAGGGGATCGGCAATTTAAAGATTATGACAGTAGCTGAAGAATTTGATTTGCTATCTGAGTACCTGCACCAATTCATTGATCTAATGACACCTGTTAATACAGGTATTCAAATAAATATTTATCGAGAAAGAGGATATATTGAAGAGGGCCGTAACAAAAATAACTTCATTCCTTTTGAAGCATGGAAGAGATTAAATCGTCAGGATGTAAAAAAAGACACCAGCATCATAGCGTTTTGTAACTGGTCTAAGGAAGCAGAATGGAGAGATGTAACTAAACAAATGTTCATAAAGAATGATTGGGAAAGTTATATACAGGAATTTAAAAATCAAATAAATAGGATGTAAAGTATTTTTACCTCTATAAAATTAAAACATGAAAAAGGAAAAAGAAATTATAATGTACGATGCTGATGGTATCGTTGAGCACAGAACTGACATATCAGGATGGGTAGGTAAAAATGGTAACTTTTACGGTAAAAGTGAAGACATGGCAAGATATGCTAACAGCACTCATAAGACCTGTGACTGTGGTAATATAATGAGTAAAGGCTGGACCAAATGTGAAGGATGTAGAGCTAAGTCAGCGCTCGAAAGATTTATGGCTTTAGAGGGAGTTGAATGGGATGGAGAGGCTATGATGTGCACTCATGATGATGATCGGTTCTTTAGGGATTGGGACGAAGCGGTTTCTTACTGTTATGACAATGAGATTTTGCCAAAAGACCTTAAGTTGGTTTTATGCAAAAAGGATATACGGATAAGCGAAATAAATATAGATGAACTGAATGAAGAGTACTGTACTGAGGACGAATCATTATCTGATTTTCATCCAGAAATAGCTAAAAAGGTAGATGAGCTGAACGAGCTAATCCGAAACACTGAGCCCACCTTATGGTTTGCTACTAACAAAAGAATAATAATTCCAGAAGATTTGGCGAACGATAAGGAAATCATAGCAAGTATTGAAGCGGGGGAATAATGGAAAAGGAAAAAGTAACGAAGGGATTGTTGAGATTGAAGAAACGGATGAAAAACAAAATGGTTATCCTGACTCACAACGAAATTGTAGGATAAAATCAGATAAATCATCAGGGCTTTTTATGTACACTACGAGTGAAGTTGAATATCTGTACGGTGAAGAAGGCGAATATGAAGGGGAGCCAATTGAATATTGGGTTAAACAATGGTCAGTAGGCATGGAAGGAGATAGTTATAGCGGTTACTTGCTTATGGAATTGTCTGATGGCAGATATTGGAAAATAAATTACTCTTGTTAATTAACAATTATTATTATGAATGATAAAGAATTAGAATACTCAACTAAGCTAACCCTAGCTGTTCAGGAAGCATTTAATGAGGATAGTGAATACTACATTAGCCCATCTGATATTACTGAGGGGGATAACATGACTGCCTTTATGCATGCTTTGGCTAATATAGTCCCAGCCGCATGGTATAAGCAGCTTACAGGAGAAAAGGTTGATATGCTTGCGTTTAACCATATTGCTAACAGATTGTGTTTTCAGTTTTGTGACAGGCCAGATGAGACTCCTGATGAAAGCTAATCAATGGAGAAAATAAAGAAATTGACCGTTAAGCATGATGTCCTTTGTATAAGCGGGACATTACTTTTCCAAAAAGGAGAAGAGGTGAAGGTCGCAGAGCTTCAAACTAGGAAAGGATATTATGGTTCTCAAAGTGGGGTTTGGTACCCTGAAAAAATAACAGGGGTAAAGATTAAAGGGAGATACGGAATATGGTTTCCTAGAATGTTTGAAGAATTAAATTCAGAATAGATGGAATCACAGCCTTAATTTACTAATGACAGAATATAAAGACCAAATGTTATGAAATATAATTCATTGATAAATAAAAGGATAGTCCTTAGCTTTTGTGGTCAACCCCTGAATGCATATAAGCTCACTGCAATAAACGCTACTGATCGTTTTATGGCTGGGCTTGAAGGTCAAGGTAGAATTTATTCTTGTGATGCTGACTGGGAGAACAAAGATATTGACGGAGCTTTGCCTGTTATGGATTTTGATGAAGAAACCCTTGACGCATTATTGAGTAATGGGCAGGCTAACGCTCCTTTTATGCGTGAGTTAGTGTTTAAAATAGAGAACGAATGAAAAACTCTGCCATCAAAACTGGAAGCATGAGTTATTTCAAGGAATGTACTAACATGGAAGAAGCTAAGGTCACTTACCGAAAGCTGGCTTTGAGTATGCATCCTGATAAGGGAGGAAGTAATGAGAAATTTCAAGAGCTAGGAAAACAATACGAGCGCTTCAAAATCCGAAAAGGATTTGGCGGTAGTGATCTGCATAGTTTGGACGACCTCATCGACACCTTGTTTGATGAATTTGAATCTGCTGATCTTGATCCAGAACAAAGTGAACGGATGCGAAAACTAGTAAAATATTTAGCCGTCCCCATGTTCAAGCATTTCACACGAGGATTTTAAACAGAAGTTGTCCGAGCAGGGTTCGAACCTACACTCTTATCATTCAAAATGATACGTGTTGCCAATTACACCATCGGACAATTCAGTGAGGAATAAGGGACTCAAACCCCTATCTGCAAATTCGTAGTCTGCTGTTCTATTCATTGAACTAATTCCCCTTTAGGTATACGGTGGAACTCGAATCCACATCCCCCAGCGTCACAAGCTAGTGCTCTACCAATTAAGCTACGTACAACGTCTAGATGGCTTGATTCGAACAAGCAATAATCCCGCTTCCAAGGCGGGTAACCGCACCAGTGGATCGCACCTAGATATTATGCCATAAAAAAAGCCTTAGATTTCTCTAAGGCTTGTGTCTCGGCAACTAATTTTTTAGCAATACTCTACCACCTCAGATAATCTAAGTTACGTTGGGGTTGAGTATGTCGTAATGTTTTCATTGAAACAAATATATAAAAAATTATTTAATAATCTAATTAGTTCAATTAATAATATGTAAATTGAACTATGGATAAAATAATTATAGCATTTAAAAAAGGGTACAGATGTACCGCAGATGGTAAGCTTTTAAATCCGAAAGGAAAAGAAATAGGCTATAAACATCATAGAGATGAATACCTTGAAACTAAAATTAGAATTGACGGGAAAAATGTAAATATTGAAGCTCACAGACTTCAGGCTTTTCAAAAATATGGGCATAAATTATTTGAGAAGGGAATTGAGGTAAGACATTTAAACGCAGAGAGACATGATTTCTCTTGGGAGAACATTTGCATTGGTACTCATTCTCAAAATATGATGGATGTTCCTGAACAAATACGAATAGCCTCGGCATTATGCGCCACAGCTAAAGTCCGAAAGTATGATAAGCAACTAGTTCGTAAATTCCATGCAGAATCAAACTCGTATAAAAAAACTATGGAGAATTTTGGTATAAGCAGTAAAGGAACTTTACATTTTATTCTCAATAAATAGTGCCGACTATCAGAGTCGAACTGATACGCCCAAACTGGGCAACAGATTTTAAGTCTGTCGTGTCTGCCATTTCACCAAGTCGGCAAGTGCCAAAAGAGGGAGTCGAACCCTCACGCCCGAAAGCACTGGTTTCTAAAACCAGCGTGTCTACCATTCCACCACTTTGGCATTATGTGGGAGAGGGTGAAATCGAATCACCACCTATACAGGGTTACGGTTTTACAGACCGCCTCAACTAACCAATAGTTGACTCACTCCCAATTGAGTAGAGGATGAAGGGATCGAACCTCCGCATGTTTTACCATGTACGATTTAGCAAACCGCTGCATTTCCACTCTGCCAATCCTCTGTTTGCGGAGAGAGAGGGAATTGAACCCCCACGAGTCGTTAGCTCCTAACTGTTTTCAAAACAGCGGCCACCACCAATTGGCTTGTCTCTCCATTTTACTCCATAAAAAAAGCCCTAACGATTTCTCGTTGAGGCTTCTCTACATATCGAATGTTTTCTTACTTATCCATATAGCAGGTTAGCCTCAACGCTTGTTAGCGAGAGCGATAAATAACTGCTATATAGATTTACTCTTTTCATTACTTTAATTTTGTACTCCTGAAGGAAATCGAATCCTCATCTTAACGTTGAAAACGTTACGTCCTAACCATTAGACGACAGGAGCATAGCTCGTCGCTTTCAGTGTCAGTATGTTCGCTTTCAGTTCTCATTTGTTAATTTGTTTGCTTTCTATTATACCCAATTTAACTTGTCGGGTTTCATCTTTCTTATCTCCTACACAATCTTTGCACCTTTTTTCGGGATTACTTGCGTGCCACAAGTGATCTTTTCTACATTCAAAACATGTTATCGTGTAGTATCCCATTTTTGTATTCCTTCAGGGAATTAAACCCTGACCTATTCTTTAGAAGAGAATCGTGCTATTCGTTACACCAAAGGAACATATTTCTATGTGCGTCTGGTGGGCTACGATCCCACGATCCCCTGATTAAAAGTCAGGTGCTTTGACCAACTAAGCTACAGACGCATAACATTAAACCTTCCTCTTAAAAGAAGGTCTATGTTTTCGCTTGTATCTTGTTAGTGTGTTCATTAAATGCAAATATACAAAAATTGTTGTTAACGTAGAAACGGAGAGATTCGAACTCCCGACCCCCTCGGTGTAAACGAGGTGCTCTGAACCAACTGAGCTACGCTTCTATTTGGCACGAACGGAAGGCATCGAACCCCCTACGGCAAGGTTTTGGAAACCCGCCCGCTCCAAAGCTGTCGCTCGTGTATAGTGGAGTAGGTGAGAATTAAACTCACGGCCTTTTGGTTGCAAACCAAATGCAATAGTCAACACTTGCTACTACCCCATATTATGGTTGACCCTACTGGTTATGATCCAGTTACCTTCGACTTATGAGGTCGCTGCTCTACCGATTGAGCTAAGGGCCAGTTTTGAGCCGATGGGAGGATTCTAACCTCCGTAGAACTGCTTTGCAGGCAGACACATAAACACTCTGACACATCGGCTTATTTATTGGAGCGAAATATCGGATTTGAACCGCATCCTCTGCTTGGAAGGCAGATGCTTTACCGTTAAGCTATCTCGCTTATTTTATTGGCGTGGTATATCGGATTTGAACCGATGACCTTCTCATAGACAGTGAGACATCCTAGACCGCTAGACCAATACCACATAAATGCTGACGGAGAGAATTTCGAAATCTCGACCTTGAAGTTAACAGCTTCCTGCTCTGCCCCTGAGCTACCCGTCATTATGTTGGCAAGGAAGGTGCTGACCCTTCGACCTTCTGTACATCAGACAGATGCTCTACCGTTGAGCTACTCGCCAATATTTAATTGCGCTTGGAGATATGCTATTACTTGGCAGGATTCTAACCTGCGACACTAAGACACTACTCCTGTGCGTGGCTTTGCCAAAATTCTAGCAGTTTCCCATTCCTGTCACGCATCAGTTAATACGTAACTCAGCCCTGTTCTACACATATCTCCAAGGTTCTTAAATGAACTAGTAGCGGAAGTGGGATTTGAACCCACGACCTTTGGGGTATGAACCCAACGAGCTAACCATCTGCTCCATTCCGCAATATGAGCCTTCGGCAGGAATCGAACCCGCTATCGTCGGTTTACAAAACCGCTGCTTCGCCAGCAAAGCTTCAAAGGCTAATTATATTCACATGTCAAAGATCAATCGTGGAAACCACAGGTGTCGAACCTGTCTCTTGTGGGCTTCAACCACACGCTAAACCACCTCAGCTAGATTTCCATAACAAAAAAAGCCCTGAACAGTTGTCTGTTCAGGGCTTCCCATTTTGATATTTTGTTAACGTTAACTATCGTTCATACCAGAACAGGTCGCCCCAAAGACAAAATCAGCCTCGGTGCCACAATTCCACGTTCCAATATTTATTATAGTTCTCATTGAATTTCTTAACTCTTTGTGTAAATGTACGGAATAAAATTATAAAGGTTCAAGTTTTAACGACGAAATATTTTTTGAGCACACGAATTATCTTTTTTATATCTTTGGCAAAACCTACCAAGATATGATCAAGAAACTTTCTGGAGAATTTAAACTAGGAATACTTCTATGTTTACTAATTGTAGTATTTCAGGCTTTAGCTGGAGTACTGAAATGGCAATGGGCTGATACTGTTGCCTTTGTTATTTTTTGGGCATTCATCCTATTCATTTTATTTCTTTTCATTAAAGGCATCTACAATTGGATAACTGGCAAATTGTAGTATTCGTTATCCTGTTACTCTATTCGGGCTTTGCGAAGGCTGTAATGGATATCGTATCGAACCGACCCAACTTTGATCGCAGCATCTTTAAGGATCGTGATCCTGAGTACTGGCTTAAGAACCTAAGCGATGACAAGAAGTATAAGGACATTGACGGGGATGGCGAGGGAGATTATGAAGCGGGAAGAAAAAAGATGTTGTGGGGACTCGTAAATGTTCCTGTAGCTTTTACCGATGCGTGGCATCACTATCAATTTAGATTTTTAAACTGTTTGTTTCTGGCGTGGGTATTTTATTCGCCAGTTTTTAAATTCTTTCAGTTCGACTTTCCGTACATCTGGATAAGCACGGGGCTAAATGGCTTTGTGGATTTCCTTTGGGCGAGAAGTGTATTCGGACTGAGTTTTGTATTATTTTATGACTATGTCCTTAGAAAAAATGACTGAAAAGATATATGATTTTTTATCCAACACGGTGCAAATGCATAAAGTGAACTGGACAGAGAAAGGTAAGAAGGGAATTGAATACTTCTATGCTGGCTACAAGGTTAGGAAAGATACTGACGGAATAAATGTCAGAAAGATAACTGGAGACAGGTACAAGCCTGTTGTTACCGCTAAAGACCTTAGAATGGCTTACATGAAGATTATTAATTTCAGTCCTGATCGGATTAGCCTAAGTTAACAAAGCCGTCCGTAACGTCACCTGCGTTCTTCATAGCAAGTAATTTGGTGTGATGGAGTCCGTACCTCTTCTCAAAATGCACTGGATCATACCCAGTGGAGAAATCCCCACCCCAAGTAAATCCATATTTTCTAGCAATCTTAACGATAGGAGCCCATGTAGCTTTATCTGACTTCATATTTATAGTTGGACGGGATGAGTTAATATCCATAGCCAGCCCGTAGTTATGATAGCTCTGACCTCCTTTTGCTCCTGTCTTGCCTGCTTTATTAAGGGCATTCTGCTTTTTGAATGATCGGAATGCGCTTGTGATGTATACATAATGACCTTCCTTTCTCGCTTCTTTAATGAACTTTTCCGCATCTCTTCTAAATTTTGGGTGCAGCGTATCCAGATATGCTTCGGTTTGTGCGTCCAGTACAATCTCAGTAACAACCTTAACGGTTTTGTCAACCGCTTTCTTTACCACGTAGGTAATTTCCTTGCGTTTCCAGAAGATGAGTACCCCTGCTACTGAAGCAATGGCAACAGCCAAGGTTATTTTAGTCCCTTTGTTCATTTTTTAAATCCTTCAAAGATTGCTTTCATTATTAGTAGTGCTCCCGCTCCAATACCTACCCATAGCCCTTTCTTTTGTTTAGGGGTAGCAACCGTAAAGGTTTTCATCTCCAATGTTTCGGTGTTTGGATTTATGTTTGTGACAGATATGGTTGGTATTTTTGGTTTTAAAAATCCCTGCTTTTTATCAAACTGCTCAATGTGAAATTCATTAAAGACCTTATACTTAATATCAAACGAATCTCTGGAAGCCGCAATGGAGAAATCCTCCCATTTGTTTTTAAAGCTTATCCTGTACTCTGGGAAGATGTAAATGAGGCTATCAATCCGAACCGTGTCTTTCGCATATAGCGTGTCGGTTTGCCTTATTAACACCCTCCCTGTTGAATTATTGAGTACACTTGCAGAGGTCGTTGACTTATCAACGATCCCCTGCAACTTAGCGATAGTGCTGTCCTTACTAGCGTTAAGATTCTTGAAATCCTTAAAATTACCAACAATGATATTTGTTTCAGCTATTTCCTGATTCAAGTCATTGCGCGTTATCCTCAGCGTATCATTAACCGCATTGAACATATCGGTAAGTTCCTCTTTTCTATTGCATCCATTCCACAGGATACAAATCAACACAGCTACGATAAGTACCAGTGCTGGAACCATCATACGTTCTGTTGGGGTCTTATTTGGGTTTTTGGTCACGGCTTGTACAATTCAATATGTGGTGAATCAAAAAAGGTCTGGTCATATCTCAGCTCCCCGTCTTTATCCCAGTTAGCTCCGCTTCGTGCCAGATGAGTTACTTTACATTCTCTGAATAGCATTTCGGCTGATGCAGTTATTACACCAACAAGGTACATAAGATGAGTTAGGTCGTATGCCAGCTTCTTCTTGCCTGCAACATAAGCGTAAAAATCAAATGCCATTGAAGGAGTATAATTATGCATTCCTTTTTTATTTATCCCGTCGATCTGGCTTTTCCCTTCTTTGAAGAGTTTCAGTTGACGTTCTATTGATCTATGACCTTCACTGATCCCGAAATCCACCTGTGAATTAAGAAGAGCGGTTTCCGCAATTAATTGTAGGTCGATGTGGCATGATTTCAGCCTTTCTGTGCTCTTAGCACCAAATTCATAATTACTCATAACTATTTATTTAAGTCGTCGTATTTTTCCCAAAGCTTTTCATTGTCATGATGGACTCGTTTTAAAAAGCCTTGCACTCCTGTTAAGGTAGCATTTAATTCTTTTACTGATCCCTCCAGCTGGATCGCATATTTATCTGTAGCATCTGCCATTGTCTTAACGGCACCCAGCTCCCCTTTTATTCCATCCAGCTGATTGGTAAGGAAAGCGTGCTTTTCTTCCTGTGACTTAGTTCTTTGTGAAAATGACCACTTCAATATTCCGAGCACCAACAAAGCGAGCCCTGTTATTATAGAGCCGAATACTACTATCACCTGCGCTTCTGTAATCATATCTTTCTTTTACTCTGTACTATATGTAGTATTTTATTTACCTGTTCTTCTGTTGAAGATAATCGTTTTTCTACTCCCTGACACCAAACCGATAAATTGGCAACTGTCATATTTAATGCTTGTACTATAAGCTCAAAATTACCCAGCTTCTCTTCTGTCCTGAGCTGAATTCTCTGATATTCACTCAGTTTTTCAGCTACAAACGCATTAGACTGTATTAATAATTCATGATCTTTTTCTCGTAATTTTTTTGACTCTTTAAATATTTTTATAACAACAGTTAGTCCTGACGCGACAAGTATTACCGCAAGGATGCCAAGAAACATAACTATTCTAATCTCGTTCATTGGGGGCGAATTATTTCAGGGTTTGTAGTTGCTGTTTCATGGGGCTTAGGCTGGTAAAGGTTTCTGGTACGATCCAGAATTATACCTACGTTTATATTAGTGGCATTCGTAGTCTCCTTCATTTTTTTAATCTCAGATGCATTGTTGTCTACAGAAGTTTTAACTGTAGTGACCTCAGAGCGTATAGTATTATACACAAAGGCAGTAGAAGAGGTTACAAGGGCAAATATCACCCCTATCACGATCCATAGCAGCTTAACGCTAATCACAATGTTAGTTTTTTCAGTCTTTTCGTCTATGTTTACCTCTGATGCCATTAGTATACCATTGCGTATTTCCATTTAACTCTAAGTACTTCATTATGCACGGTACTCCTGAAGGTGGCTCCTAAAACAGGTTTCCATGCACATAACACCCAAAAAGGAGTAAATTGATTATAATTCCCAGTTTTATATTTTGAGATTACCGTAATGCCTGTTATATACGTATTTCTTTTATAACCGTATGCATCATAAGAGTTAGATTGAAACCATACATTATAGGTGTAATAGCCATAATAATCCGTGTAAGTGGATCGCTCTATCTTATACCAGAACGCCCCTGTTCCCAATACAGGCTCATTAGAGAGCTTCCATCCATAAGAAGCACCCCAAGCATCCGTATGCGTTCGGACTTGAGCGCATAGAATAAGGGGTAAAAAAAATAATATGACTATTAGCTTTCTCACATCAAATCTTTTTTCTCGTCAAAGTTTTCTTGGGCTTTTTTATTTTGTTTTCCAAACGCATTGACTGCTGCTATTGAAGTAATGAGCCCGATAATATATCCATATAAGATAGGATCAAATACCAGACCAAACTCACAGTTCTTTACACTACCACTTGCCCACTTAAATATCTTGATTGCATTATAAGTGCCTTCGAATAAAAGTACCATTATCAAAAATAGAAAAACGAATATGTACATGATAATACGCTTAGAAGATCGTTTATCATTTCCGAACGTACTCTCAGCAATCATTTTAAACATAACACGTCTTTTTAGTTAACAAAAAAGGGTAATGCACATCACACACCCCCCCTTGTTTCTTAGAACTTAACAGTTCATTTTGCAATTACGATTTTACGCTTCTACTTCGGACTTTTTTGCCGTTCCGTTTTTAGAAGCCTTCTCTTCAAACTCCTTATACTGATCATTCACATCGGTAATAAATTTATCCAATGCTAATTCAGTAGCAGTATTGAAATTAGGGACTCCTTCGAAATCTGACATCTTCACGCAGGTTATCTCAATCTCCACTTTAGTTTTCTCCCAGTCCTTAATATTTTTTAAGGTTTCTTTTCTTTTTTGAGTAGACTCATATCCATAACGATTCTGCTCGTCAATGACAGGGTTTCCGTTATCATCAAACTTACATCCTTTCTCGTAATGTTCTCTCAGTTTTTCATTATAATCCTTGACCGCTTTCTGGACATTAGGAAGTGTTTGTTTCACTGCATATTTAAGTCGGCCTGTTCCCTCGTTAGATTTTAATCCTGCGAGTGGTATAAAATGGTTGATAAATGAGCCCATTAAATCGGCCCAGCTAATTTTGATCTTTGTTGCTATCATTTATTTATAAATTATGGTTAATTACTATGCTGGAGGTTCGGCTTCAACTGGAGTGAAATGCTCTACATTACCTGCTCCAACACCCGAATAACTCCCCCATCCGTCTTCTAAGGCTGAGATAAGCAACCCTTCCATTGCTGCAAATATTGGTGGTGCAAATTCTCCAGTATTTGATTCTATCTCTGCCCATTGCTCGTCACTAAAAGGGTATACGTATCCAATTCCGAATTCCTTAAACAAACCTGCAATTTTTGGAGTAACCCCATCCTCCCAATCTGCTGCCTTCACCCATACGTTCAGATTAAAATGAGCAGCTACTTCCGCTTTAGCTCCAATAACAACTCCGTCTTCTAGCACTGGAACTCTAGTAGGAACAAAATTAGTACTGTATTCTATTACCGATCCTGTGGCGATTGTTGCGCCTGACTCGGTATGAATTGCTGTGGTAATCTTTAACATTTTTTTTAAGTTTTAACTTTAACAAATATAATAATAAATTAATATTTTAAAATGAAGCGCCCCATTAAGGCAGCGTTGCTTTTATTTGATAATAAATAAATTCAACGGAGTTATTCACTGTTGTAGTCATTCTGATTATTACGCCTTCTCCAGTAGCGCCAGCAATAGCTTCCGAAAGACCAGTTCTCTTGTAAGCTCCTGGTTCTGAGGTAACTAGATCGACTTCTGTGTTATAATCAGTGGTTAATTGAACAATTGGTGTACTTCCAGCAATGAAGGCAGCAGCACTATACGTCCATCCTGTAATTTCGTGATGCAATAACTCAATATCAAACCCGCTATCATTGGCTCCGCCATCCCATTCTGCCTCAAAATCAGTTATCGTAAAATTCCTGTTTCCAAAATCATCATAGTTAGAAAACCCGTAATTAAAATCAACTGCGAAAGTTGTTTGTGAAGAACCTCCAGCATTTTGTAATGTGAAAACAACTTGGCCGATCCATTTTTTTGTTGTTTCAAGAAAGTCATCCGTTGATAAAGTTGTTATATCGGCTACGATCACTTCCGTATCTGCTGCCACGCGTGTCCCGTCATCTGCTATGCTGGTTCCTGATACTTCAATCTCAACGGCTCCAGCGCCTCCTGAAGCAGTTCCTACGGCTCCAGCCACTAAGAATACGTGTGCTCCATAAGCGCTGTTTGCTGTTCCTAAACTTACTGTTGCAGAGGCTTGTGTCAGATTTGCATCTGCGGCTGGAGCGAAATAAAATCCAGCGAAATAAAAAGTACCATTGCCAATCCCTTGTGTTGTTCCAGAATATGCCTTTGCATTAATAACATTAGCGTCAGTCAACGCCATTTCAGTTGTCTCGTTAAAATTTGTTCCTGACATAATTAAAAGCTATACTAATTAATATTTTTACATTGGTATATATCCAATTTGAAAATCAATATACTCAATCGCATTATTAGCAGTAGTTGTCATTCTGATCATCACTCCTTCTCCCATATCCCCTTCAATATCAGCACTCAACCCAGTCCTTTCATACGCCCCAAATTCGCCATTATCAGTATTGTCATCTGTGGAATAATCATCAGATAATTGTACTATTTCAGAGCCAGCTCCTGCCACAAATGCAGCGGCGCTATAAATCCATCCAGTGGGCTTATGATGACATAATGCGATATTGAAACCAGCATCATTAGCAGCACTTAGCCACACCCCCTCAAAATCTTTTACCTGAACTTTTCTACTTCCTACGTTATCATATTTCGCTGATCCATAATTAAAATCCGCTGAAAAAGTAGTTTGTGTCGAGCCCCCCGCATTTTTTAAGGTGAATGTTACAAGGCCGAGCCATTTTTTAGTAGTCTCGAAATAATCATTCAAAGACATTGTGGTAATATCCGCTACGAGTATTTCGGTGTCAGCGGCGTTCCTTACTCCTGCATCAGTAATACTAATACCTGATACTTCAATTTCTACAGCACCAGCCCCGCCAGCGGCGCTCCCTGCTCCACCTGCTACAATAAAGGCATGAGCGCCGAGCGCTCGGTTTTCCGCGCCAATAGTTGTTGTTGGGGAGACTTCATCGAGATTAGCATCTGCTGCTGGAGCATCATAAAATCCAGCAAAGAAAAAGACTCCTGCCGATCCTAAGCCTTGGGTGGTACCAGAATAGGATTTAAAAATAGCAATATTCCCTTGTGTAAAGGGCTTGTCACTAGTACAATTATATCCGCAATCACTCATTAGAATGTAAACCAATTCGTTCCATCGGAGTATACACGTAATACTCCGTAATCAACAGTAATATTAATAGTTGCCGCTCCGTCGATTGTCTCAGCTCCTTCAGTAGCTATGATAATATTATTCGCACTTCCCGCAGTACCTGCTTCATCTTTAATTATTAATACCCTTCCATCCACTACATCATCAGTATCAAGAGTTATAGTCCTCTGGGACGAATTATCAGTTACACCAACAATTGTCTCTCCTAATGCGCTTGCGCTGACGGCTGTGGCTGTTCTTTGAAGTCCTAGCGAAGATTGTATATCAAGTCCTGAAGCGGCTGAAGCTACACTGATGCCTACATTACCTGTAGCCACATCCATAGTAATCAGATCAGCAATTCTTATGGACCCAGCATCATTTGGGAATCTGAAGCTGGCTTTGCCGCTTCCCATTACCATTTGAAAATAATGATTATTAGCCGCAGCTCCGCTATCATCCAGAGTAACTAAAGCCATTCCAGTTCCTTCGGCATAAAGCTGACCGTTCGTGTTTCCTCCTACTCCAATCGTGTTAATACTGGCTGAATTAAATACGTTAGCTCCGCTTTCCGCGACCACCCCTACTTCAAGTAAAGGGCGGGGAGATGATGTTCCTATGCCAACCTCACCAGATGATAGTATTCTCATTTTTTCGGTAGGCGCAACACTAGCAGCCATTGTAGAAAATATTAAATCACCATCCACTGAACCTGACGATATATCCGTCATTATACCAGTTATTGAGGAGGTTATTACTGGGTTCGCAACACCTGATATTTGATTTTGTGAAAAACCCAACATAGAAGAGTTGTCATTAGTTGCCGTAGCTACATTATACAACTGAAGAACAGAAGCATCGCCTACCGTACTCTTTGCAACCAAGAACTTATATCCGCTATTATCTACATTTGCTCCCATCTTCCATTCAAAGGATGTGTTCATAGCAAGTTGATAAATCGCTGGTGTGCTTACGAAATATTGAAAAGTGTTATCAGTACCAACGGTTGCTTTTTCAACTCCACTTTTTTGAAAATCCATAGCAGTTGACGCACCTGTCTGATTAAGAGATAATAGCCTAAGTGGTGTGCTAGTTCCTATTCCAACCCTTCCATCATCCCTTACGATCAAGGTGTTACTTGTTCCTGTAGAATCATGAACCTTTAATCCAAATGTCGCAGATGTGGCGAATGCTCCAACTACCTCTACTTTGGCTGTAGGGCCAGATAATCCAACCCCGACTGCACCTTCAAAATAACTAGCATCCGTACTTTCAGAATACATCGCATGATTAGTAGTTCCTACACCAACAGAATTTGTAATCCAGATCGCTCTGGTATTTGTAACGGTTCCCGTTGGATTAAACCAGTTATGTATTTTTATTCCAGACGCGTTAGTAATAGTAGCGGTGGCTCCAGTATTTTGTAATGTTACATTAACACCCTCAACATCTGTAATGCTGCCTGTACTTGTATTATTTAGAAGGATATATTCTCCCCGCATTATTGTAGCCGCTGCGGTAGAGGAATAAGATAAATTATTTTGGATACCGTACATCGTTGACGCGGCTTGAGCGTCATTACTGTTGGAGGTAGTTAGGTTGGCTCCAAATATCAATGAATGCGATCCTGCTCCAGCATCAGCGGTATTTATGTTAATTCCTTGTATTACTGTTGCTGTGGCGACAGAGAGATGATTTGTTGATATAGATGCTCCTGTAAGACTGGTTACGTCCGTGGTAGAAACGACTCCTGTAGAAGTTGTTAGGATTTGCCCAGTAACCGCCACAACAGCCCCCAGCAATCCGTTCATTGTGGTAACCGCTTCAAATGCAGAAGGAGAAACTGAGGTATCAGTTGTGACTTTTTCTACTTGAAGTCTTCTTCCTGTACTGTCGGCAGTAGTCCCGATAAGCATATTATCAGCAGCGGTAAATCGAGCTGCTTTGGTGCCGTCCCTTTCAAAAGTAAGAATAGAAGCGTAATCAATCTTTGATCCAAGGTACAAATCTCTCCACCTTAACGGAGTGGTAGACTCCCCTAAATCTTGGGTGTCATTTGCCGCTGGAATAAGATTTCCAGCATCGGTAATTATAACTCCAGAGTCTTGAATTACAGGTACGCCAGTACCATCCCATCTAGTAATGTGGTTATCTGTTCCTGTTCCTGTTACGGTACCACCACCTCCGCCTCCACCACCTCCGCCGAAACGTACAAAACCACCTGCTCCGTTAAACCCCATCATTATATTAGAAGCATTATTTGCGCTGTGGCTCCCACCCCAGCTGTTAATACTACGCCGTCAAGGAAACTTCCTTTTGTCGCGCTCACTTCAATAGATTTATCTTCGGCTATCGCTAAAAGTCCTGATACTGTTCCCCGAAACTGTTGTCCTCCAGTTAAACTGACAACGCCTCCAGCCCCAATTTTGGTGATGGCTAATCCTCTTACTCCATCTTCAGCATTTATGGTGAGTGAGGTATTCGTAAGGGTTCTGGTGTGAAACCGATCAGCATTAATGTCTTTTGCCATAGCTTTTATTCATTTACAGGCTCTTCCTCTTCATCAAATAGAAAAGCCAAAGTTATTTCTTCTTTTAGCTCTGTTGTTACGTAAACTCTGATAAACGGCTCATCTGTTGCTTTAATGCCTTCATTCTTTGCAGTATGATTGTCTCGACAAATCATAAGGCTCAGATCAGTTGGCTCACATTCATATTTTTTGCAGAACATTATTGCCCTGTTTATTATATAAGATGCTGCGATGCCTTCACCAGCAAAATCAACTTTTTTCCCCGTTATCTCTTTAAACCTTAGCTTTCTCACAAGCTTATAATTAGTATATAAGTAATAATCTGGCTGCTCCATTGTAGGAATAAATATCCCAATCTGTATTTGAGATTTTTCTAATTCCAGACTCTCACTAAATCTATCATAAGCCCCGATAATGGCTTTGTTTGTAAAATAATATGCACTCATACTTTGTTGTTTTAATTAATAATAACACGGCTCCCCTCCCTGTTGCAGTTCTCTCAGCGTAGCTGTATAGTCTACTGGCAGGTTCTTTAAAGTTACCAAATTTCCTCCTTTGACCGATAACGTCCCAGACAATTTAATAACAATGTTTTCAGGTTGAAAAGCGATATTCTTAATAAACTGAAAAACTTTTATTCCTTTGAATAAATCTTTTGGTGCAAAATTTACAGGAAGTACTAACCTGCTTTTAGCTTCTGATCTAATCAGCTGATGCGCTATATCCTGAATCTTGGCAACAAACCTGTTATCCAGAAATACGTCAATATCATAACCAGTCACGGTCACATCCAAGTTGCTCTTATTAAGAATATTCAGATATATCTCCATGCCTACCGCTTTCGCGCTGGCACCAATAATCTTATATCCCGCAAATTCCATGCAGTATTCTTTCAGGAGTCTTACCTGATTATAGAGATACCATAAAGTCCCGCCGATCCCCGCAAGGACGGCTGTTATAATTAACGCTTTTTTCATCGCTTATGATTTAGCAGTTGCAAGAAAATAAATACCTGTCCCTAAAGCAGCTACACCGAGTATTAACCCGATAATTACCCCAGCAGACATTCCCCCGCCATCACTATCTTTTCCTCCAGATGCAAGAGATTGATAAAGCGCTGTTTCCGCAGCAGCTCTGTCTCTTTCAGCTTGGGCGTATACAAGTCCTGTTTCAGCTGCAATTCTCTTGCGCTCAATACATGCCTTATTACCCCAGCATCCTTTAAGCCAATCCATACTCGGCGCTTGAAGAGTTACATTGCTATAATCTTTATCACGACGGTTTTTAAATCCGTAATTCTGGTTACCCATCTTGATTAGTTTAATTTATTATTATCCTTGTTGAAAAGTGCTCCCTGATTCTTCTCTTCCTTCAGAAGCATGTTTAAACAAAGTTGAGCTATCTACTCTTGTTCCAGCTACTCTCTTCCGAACAGTTGTATCGTTATTTCCAAATTTTCTCCATGCGAAATATCCGCCTATTGCGAGAACTGGAATGGCGATTAAAGCAACTTTTTGCCATGTTTTTAATTTCATAATTCCTCTATTTTAACTTATCAATTATTGATTTAACTATATTCATCTCGGCTTTACTCATCCTGTCTTTCATGTCGTAATACAGGCTTACTTTGTATAATGACTTGTATCCAACCTCAACCTGAGCTAACTGCACTTTATACTGTAACGAGTCCAGTACAGTATACACCTGTGATTCATTATCTCCCCAGATGCTCCATGCGTCATGAATATCTTTAGCATATTCAATTGCCTTAGCCGAGGTTAATTTCTGCGAGGCTGGTGCGTTTCTATAGGATGACGGATCGCTGAAAATCTTATTCGTTGCCAAATCTTGGAAATCTCCGTGTACATCCGTTTCCTCATCAATAGCAATATTCAGTTTTTTAATGAGGTTCTTCATCTTGGTCCTGTTCACTATTATGTAAGCAGTCGTTCCAAGCAATACCGTTCCCGATATAATTATTTTAAGTCTACGTGTCATCTTAATCGCCTCCCTCTTGATGCACCTTTAAACCCTTTAGCTACTCTACCTGCTGGTATAAGTGATAAAGGAGCTTTGGCGATGTTCCATAAAAACACGGTTCCTGTCACTAATACTACTGCTATTATGCCATAAGTGATGTATTTCCCTGTCTTGAAAATACTTCCTATTGAATCTTGTAAATCAGCAGAAGCATCCTGAATATTCTGCCAAGAATTTGTATCAATCTTTACGCCCTTTTTCTCCATGTATACACGTAGATGACGTGTATTAGCATAATTAGAGCCTCTTTTTGACCAAGCCTTCACCCATAGAGCATTTGACTCCTTTCTAGGGAGGCTCTTGTTCAGGATTTTGTGGAACTCAACCCACTCATCCGCTCCGCTGCTCCTATTGGGCAATAAATCTAAAGGTGATAATAATGCCATTGTTTAAATCCATTTTAGTTGCGGTGTACTTCCACCGTAGTTACTATATACTTTTTCTGCTTCTCTTTCAGCTGGCTTACCCTGAGTTTCTTTTCGGGTTTCACCTTTTTTTGTATCAGGTTCTGTAACAGATTCTATAAAACTCTTGCGTACTTTTTTCACTATTATTGATCCTACCCCGAATCCTATTGCTATGGCAACGACTGCTACTGCTAATGCTCCAAACTCCTGTTTCATCTTATTTTTTTGTCGTGATTTAGTCTTAAATCCATTTTACTGGTTCTGATGCGCCGCCATCCATATTCCCATATCCTCTGCTTGTCGATCTGGGCGTGAAAAGTCTGGAGAAAAAGTTTCTGCTTGGTTTAGCTTTTACCACATTCACATTAGTTGTTCCGCCTGAAGGTCTCGCTCCAGATAACGGGCTTTTTGATTTAGCTTGCCTGTAAAGCTGCATCAAAAGAGCTTTCGATCTTCCTGTTGTCAAAGCACTAATTCCGTATGGGTTAAATCCATTTTCCTTATAAAGCTCATAAACATCATGATGCAGATGTAATTTATCTTCTATTCTCTGAGGAATCTTACTCGGAAAAGGAATGAGCCCTTTAGATATTCTGGCATATAGATATTTTAACCATCTATATTGCCCTTCAGTGATGCTAGGAGCTTTCTTCATTTCGGTAATAAGAGTTGGGCTTAAAAAGTAGAACCCCTCTCTTGAATCCATTGCTTCCAGCGCATCTCTATGAAATCCTAGTCCCCTTACTTTATTTTTATCGTGCGGAGAAAGAGGGATAAATGCATCGGGAGGTCTAACGCCTCCTGTTGAAGTTCCCGCAGGTTTATCACCTATTATTTTTTCTGGCATAATATATATTTTTAAATTTATTCACTATTTTTTTTCTGATCAGAGGTCCATTTCTTCCTTGGCTTTTTTCGCTGCTGGAAGTGTTGCTAAAGTAGCTATTCCGCCCAGCGCAATTCCGCCAATGATCATGCGTCCGATATATCCCCAGAATCCAACTCCTTGCCTATAAGCAAGTCCCAGACCTAAAAGGTTTCCTGTTAATGCTGCCCCATATCTGATATAATTTATATTATCCAGTTTTTGTTGCGGTGTCCTGTTTTTATTTGCCATTTTTAATGATCCTCCTTGGTTTAAATATTGAAACATCTGTTCAATGTCCCCATCCCATTTCTTTTTGAAACTTTTTTTCTTCTTCTGTTAATTCTCTGTTATGCCTACTCATTTGCTTTATATGCTTTGTATCCTAAATATACAATACCTATGACGATTGTAACGAATATAATTTTCTGCATGGATACAGGCAGTTTCTCTTCTGCTGGAACCTCGTCCAACTCTCCGTCTAGCTTTTCTCTTGGTATTTTTACTGTTTCTGGCATTTTATCCTAGTTATATTTATGATATTATATTACGATTAAATATTTTGCGGAATACATCGTCGATACGTAATTCATTGCCACTTCGCATCGCCTCGTCAAGTTTCTTAAATTGACTTGGGCTAAGTTTAGATAGCCTGCCAAAAGCCGAGTTATCTTCGAAGGTATCATATCCTTTGCTTTTTGAATAAGCTATCAATGACTCGACCTTCTCATCGCTGGGTTTCCCCCACATGAAGTACCATGATGCTGCAACACCACCGATCACTATAACCGCTGCTGATATTCCTAATGTTATTTTTCCGCCTCTGCTCATTTTAAATCTCGTTAATTAATTCTCTTGCTTCTGTTCGGGCTATTTGATTTCCAATCAGTTTTATTGTCATTGCCGTACCAAATGCTGATGCTATCCCAACGATGGACATCTGAGCAAAACTTGCTTTTGGTTTTAAGGCTACAATATAAGCTCCAATTATACCCCCTACTATAAAGCCTCCCCACGATAAAAACTCAGTGTTTCGTCTTATACGGTGATATTCGTTCCAAGGGTTTTCCCTCTCTTCGTCTTTGTCAAATATGTTAGATAAATCAGCCATCAAGTATGTCTCACATTATAAACTACCATCGGTGCTCCACCAATGGTCTTTTTTTGTATTCTCCTTCTCCTTGGTCTACGAGGTTCTGGAATAACCGCTTCTGGGCATTCATATTCTTGCTCATCTCCGATAGCGTTCTTGAATCCCATTTTCCCGATTGGATAAAAACGAATTTCCACCCACGCATTAGGCAATAATCTAGAGATCGAAATCTGCGTGTTCGATCCTATAGGGAACTTTTTGTTCACCACTGCAATTGAAGTGCTCGCTGGAGCTGCGGGTGCGGCTACTACTGGTGCGGCTCCACCTCCAACGCCATCTGGTGGTGCAGGAGGTGTCAATGATCCGCCTTCATATCTTCCCAGCATCACTGGTTCAGGTGCAGCAGGAGGGGGCGAAAGAGGTACTCCATCTGGAGCAGGTGCGGGTGGGGCTGGACTGGGTGAAGGGACTGGTTCCCCACTCGCATTATGACTCTGATAAGGATCAAGTATTGGTGTTACCACATCCTTTTCAATATCTCCATCGGAATCCATATAGGTTATTACTAATGGCTGAAACGTCTGCTCTTGACTGTTACTGACAATGTACATCGTTCCTACCATGAATGGCTGGTTCGCAGACTGATCCAATAGCTGACGATACCCCACTGAAGGAATACCGCTTGACAGGTTTACCCCTGCTGGATTTCCGAAGTTCGGTGAATTAGCGTTTTTATTCGCTCCGAATATTTTTACTTTTTGCTGAGTCGATCCTGTTTTATTTTCGACACGGACAATATATGGCTGAGATGTTCCACCACTAAAATTGGAATACTCATCATCATGTAATCCTTTATTGCAAAAACCGAATTTTTTATTGTTGTGATTCATAATTCTATAATTTCTCCGTTGCTTCTCTCCACATGGTTTTATTAGCCCTGTAAGGAATGAACACTAACTCTTTTTTATTCACGTATTTAGATATTTCAGATGGGGTATAAATAGCTACTCTCTTTGTGCCAGTGTTATAGCTGTGGAATCTTACACGCGGGGGAAATTTAATGACAACAGTTTTCCCAGTACCAGAACCGCCAATGCCCCTTCGCCCGTATGTTCTTAAATTTCCAGAAGCCCCTACTATTTCGGTTTGATCCAATCCAGCCCATTTAAAAACTGGAAGATTACCAAGATCAATAAAATCACCCTCTGTCCATCCTGCTGGATCATAAGTTGTTTTAGCGTAAACCGTTCCTCCAGAAGCTCCACCTGTTGGCTCTGGTAAAGGCGGTAAGCTCCCGTATCCACCCGTTCCTTCTGTTTCTACACCTCCATTGGTAGATGCTCCAGCTTTTTTTACCACATAGTAAATAAGTCCTCCTACGGCAAGTACGCTCGCTGAGATCAATGCTATTTTTATTCCTTTTTTCATTATGGTGCTATTGATGTGTTTGTTATTTTTATACAATAAGGCTGAGAAATTCCAGAATATCTCGTGTATTCCTCCCCACTATATTTCTCCTTTGTTTCTTCACCTTTTGTTACTACTTCCTTTGTTCGTATTATTTCTGGCGCTCCTAATTCAATCGCGCTTCCGTCATTAGTTAAGATCAAGCTTGATCCCGTTTTTTTAATGGGGTAAAATCGAGCTGTTACACTCTGATTCTCAGCCAGATTATCTATAATTATTTCGGTATTACCATCCACCACAAACTGTTTTTTAATAAGAATAACTTGGTCGTTATCCTGATAAGGATCGAGCGTTGGGACCACCAATTCCTCGAAGTTATTACCGTCTGAATCCGTTGCTTTCAAAAGAAAAGTAGTAAGCAATTGATCCAAGTTAGTGGATAACAAATACACTAGACCGACCAAAAAAGGCTCTGATCTGGACGATTCCAGAAAATCAATGTACCCAACATTAGGAATGCATGACTCAATAGTAATAATTGCTGGGTTACCAAAATTGGTAACCCCAAACAAATTACTATTAGCTCCTAGCACTTTAACGTTACTTACGTCTGGCATCGTCCTTGTATCTCATGTTAAAATTCTTACTGTCGTAACTCGTAATGAAGTTTTTCAGAGTTTGATACCTCACAACATTCTGATTGCTCGGCGATCCTTTAAATACCTCTAAAAACGCTTCGTGAGCCTCAATACGGGGATATCCTAAAGACAGGTATACTAACATTGCGTTTAAATCTGCCTCTATTTCATCCTCCATTTTTTGGTTCAGGTAAAAATGCGAGTATTCGTGTAATAAAATTGCCATCCGCATTGGGATGGTATATTTCATAAAATATTTTTTACTAACCTCAATAATCCCTCTATTCTGACTTATCCGAGCTGGAGTAGCCATCGGCTTTCCATCCTTACTACTCCTGATCACATCTAAGTAATCAATTCTAAACTGCCCATCATCGGACTGGTAAACACTGTTTCCAGCTGAGATGATTGGTGCTCTCTCAGAAAACTCCTGAGCAAAGCGTACAAAATTATTCAGCTGCTTATTTCCACTTCTTAATGGATTTAGTTTCGTCTTTACCTTTCCAACTTGTAAAGAGGTGACTCTAAAACTTTTATCCTGTCCTTTCTTCAGGTTACCATTCTTAGCATTATATATCTCTATAATCCCCTTTGCAGGAGATTGTGGCATTCTTACATAGAAAACCCCTTTACCCTTAATATGCGCCCAGCGATTCGTGTAATAGCTATTTTTCTTATAGGCATCACGAACCTTCAGGATAATCTTTTGTGATCTTCCCGTCTGCACCTTTATTACTACGGTGCATGGTTTCCTGTTACTATTAAAAGCTATGTTCACCTTATCAGTTTAACATTTAAGCTGTTGCTTTTTTGGGTAAATATTCTAACAATAATTTAGTTCCAAAATAGAATAGGCCAAAAACTGCTGCCGTGAGAAACACCCCTCCTACTATGGATTTAGTTATCTTCTTCGCCCTTTTTGCTGATGCTGCTTCTTTTACTTTTAAATCGAATATTTTTTGTTGAGCTATATCATATTCGGTCAAAAGTTTAACATACCTAGCAGCCGACTCCCGTGTTTTTGCAGCGGTTCCAGCTCCATATTTTTGATCTATCAACTGATCCCAGTAAACAATAACGTTTCTACCGTATGGGCCTAAACTCGCCAGAACTTTCTCCTGCTTTAGATAAGCAGAAGTCATTATGGTTGGCATTTTCTCTACTGAGTCAAATAGTTCTTTTAGTTCTTCTTTTCCTTCGTTTGTTAATTCCATCTTCTTTATTTTAAATCCAAGCGTCTGGTTTTGATCCCCAGTTACCCCCGCTCGGAGTAGTTTTATTTATTATTACCCTAGCATCTCCAGTCATCCATCCGTATACTGGTTCTTCTGATTGTGCTGGTGAGCCTGAATCACCACTATCCGCTTCCTGCGATGGCAGACCGAAATCGGGGATGTCCGAAGAGTCAGCTGGCTCCATTGTAATCTTTGTAGGAGTTAATTTCTCCACTACATCAGGCGTAGGTACTTTTGGTGGTCCTCCTGCTCCAGCGGGCTTCTTTTTAGTCTTCACTTTTTTCGGGCTGCATAATGTACATCCGATGTAAAAACCAGAAACAAACGCAACTATGCTCCAAACGATTTTGGTAGTATTCTCAGTCATCTCTCTTAATTTTTTTTCTTCATTACTTTGAAAATTCCTATTCCAGCCAAAACAATCACGGTAACAGTTATCCCAGCAAACAAATAAGGGTTCATTCCCATAATGGTTGTTTTCTCAGGCTTATCGTCATCTTTTGATTCAACTGGTGGCTCAGGAGGTTCACTTCCTAAAAGAGCGGTTAACTTATCCCCAGTCTTTACCAGCCAATCCTTGAATGAACCGTCACCACCCGCATTTTTGTACTGTTTATACAATTGATTTGGAGTGGTCTTATTTCCTTCTTGGAATCCGAATTTTCCGTTTGCTATTTCCATCTGCTGATACTGTTTTATTATTATTTTTACTGTTATTTTTCGGTTTACTTTCCTCGGTATGGTTTCCGATTATGTTTCCTATATACCCACCTGCTATAATTCCTCCCAGAGTCCACATCATCCAACTCTTTCTTTTTGCAAGGGCATACACCAATGCAATTCCACCGCCAACCAGCGCATAAGTAGTAGCTGTCTTTGTTCGGTTTGTTATCTCGCCCACTATTGTTTTGGGTGACTTGCTTATTGCATCATCTACCATTCCAGAAGGACTTTTCGGACTTTCCGTGTAAATCTTCTGGTTTAGGTTTGTCCCATTCGCGGGCATTGTATTAGTCTGGGGCTTATAGCTCCTGACCTGTTTCATCACATTTAGCGGGATCGCGTATCCTTCTTTGGTATAGAGCGTCTTGATGTTAGTTGGATTGTGAACTTTTCCTGTTACAGTTTCGCCAACCCTAAAAAGCCTGTACTGTACTGGATAAGTCCCAGCCTTGGGAGCGTTCCACTCTTCGACTAATTGAAACTCCGCGTACATGATCTATTTATTTTTTTTATTCTTCCTAACTAACGCTACTACTAAAATGGTAAGGCCTGCTACGAGAACGCCACCCATTACCCATGCTCCCACATTGGTTTTTTTACCGCCTCGTTTCAACATCATCATCTCAATAAGCTTTCGCTTAGTTTCCTCTCTTTCCCTAGCCAGTGCATCACTGGTTTGAGGTGGTGGTTGAGTTCCCTCGTCAGTACCCAACTTCGACCCTACCGTTGATACCGCCCCGAATATCTTTCCCAGTGCATCACCAAGTTTATTAAAAAACTCTTTTCCTTTTCCTTCCGCATTCGCATTAAACCAAGATGGTTTTGAGCCTTTTCCTGTAAAGCTCAATCCTTCTTTTTTGTCTTTTGCGTAAATCATTTTAGCGATTCGAATCTGTAAATTTCGATTCACTGGAAGATTATCGGCAAGCTTATTTATGATCTGGGTTTCAGTAGGGTTTTTTCCCATCTTAATCCCGCTCGCTTCAAGTACTTCAACAATTTCAAACGGACGTAATATAATTAGGTCGCTCAGCTCATTAAGTATGATGTCCTTTATTGCAGGTGCATCTTTACTTCCAATGGCATTATTGAAATTACGCTGAAAATTGCTTCTCGTATATTTCATTATGCTGCTGGTGATTTTTTGGTGAGCATTCCAACCACCGTTATTATTATAGCTCCGAAAAGGATTATTTCACCGTGCTCTCTAAAAAAACTCGGCTTTGGTATTCCTGCCTGCTTAATCTCCTGCAAATCACGCTTTAACATGTCGCCAGTGGCGTTTGAATATGCTCCACCACATCCACATGCATTCATTTTTTGCCCGTTGTCTCCCTCAAATCCAGATGTTTTAGTTTCTGGCTCTGGTTCTGGACTTTCAAATAATTTTCTGTCTGGATGAGCTGTCTTAACCGCTTCCAGTCCCGCGTCCCCATAATTTTTAACAACAGCCTGTAGCTTTGCAACCATGTCCTTTTGATTTCGGGCTGGGTGCAGTCCATAGCTAGTAATAACCTTCTGGGCTGTCCTAATTATATCGGGATCACCGCTATATGCTATATAGTGGTATATACTAATTTTTTTCATCGAACTGAATATTGAAAATGGTCTTAAAAAAAGAAAGCAGGGCAAGTTTAACTCACCCTGCCTCTTTCAGCTTTTTACAACTCGGTGTTGCTTACATTGACAATGCTTGCTGCGAAACCGAAATAGGTTGCGCTTTAATCACGTCAGGGTTCGCATATCCACGTTCAACATTCTGTCCCACTAAACCTAATGAAAGGTCTGCTTTCGCTCTTGGGTACAATCTGAAGGTAACAGTTGTATTAGCAGCAACAGAACCGATAGTGAACTTCGTGTATCCATCAACCCTATAGTTGAATCCTACAGGAATAACAGTTGCCTGTTCCTGATATGGATCAATTGTAGGAATGATTGGATAATCCTGAAGATTACCATTTGCATCCTGATGCCTAACCGTTACCACTTCAAGTACCTGAGAAGTGTTTGATGACTGAATGTAGGTCAATCCCGTAACAAAAGGCTGGTTTTCAAATTGCTTCAGCATTTGAATGTACGTGACATTCGGTACGCCAGAAGTAAGTTGAATTGCGGCTGGGTTACCAAAGTTAGTTGTTCCAAAAAGATTCTCGTAAGAACCAAGAACAATAACATTAGCAACTGCTGCACCAGTGGTGTTTTCCACCTTGACTATAAACGGCTGTGAAGTTGGCTTAAAAGCGCCGCCTCCGTTAGCTGCATAGTCCCCTTCCATTGGGAAAGAGGTATCCGTGTTATTTCCACCGTAGCTGTCCTCAAAAAATCCATCCGCACCGTAGTACGTGTCATGGGCTTCTGATTGAGCATCTGCGAAATATTTAGAATTTTCCATCTTTACACTCTGATTGGGTTAAACATTAATTGAAAAACAAGATAGCCTTAGCTTACGCTGAAGTTCTCATTTTCTCTATTTGATTGTGAATTGCGTAACCCACAACGAATCCGAGCGCAACACTTGCTGTCGCCCATAAAAAAGATTTTGCATCTTCCATTTTTTGATAATTTTTTATTAAACAAAAACAATTTCTAGTTGCAATTATAACGTATATCTCAGGGGTTTGTTTGCCGAGTTTTTTGGAAAAGGCATTATAAAAGTCAGTAAGCTGTTGATAACTAATTTGTTTACCGTTCCAAGACTTTATAGTAAATAATTATCTTTGGGTTTCATCATGTAGTATTATGAAACAACAAAGTCCGAAGGTGTTAGTCTGCGCTCCTACTTACAAGGGTAAAGACTACATCTTTTGGGATTATTTCAAATGCGTACAGGATTTATCTTACGATAACTACGATCATTTTTTTGTAGACAATACCGAAGATGATTGCGAATACTGGAACAAGCTTACTCAGGCTGGGGTAACCTCCACTCACATCAATCCAAAAGACAGAAATCATTTCGAAGTTATGGGTGATTCTCATAATACCTGCCGAAAGCACGCTATAGATAACGGTTATGATTTTATGCTACACTGGGAAGTTGATATTATTCCACCCAGCAAATACTTGATACAAGATTTAATGCGACATCGCCAACCTGTGGTTGGAGCTACATACCATATAAAGACTGGGCTTGCCTCTCACCTATGTATACAAGGGCTCTACGGTGACGACGACTATCAGCACATGGCAAATATGACTAATGGATCAGATATTATGTTTGTTGATGGTACCCTGAAACAAGTTGGGGCATGCGGATTAGGGGCTGTGTTGATCCATAACAGTGTTTTCAATCGTGTTCCATTTCGCTGGTCAGATAACGAATTTGAGGACGGGGAATATTACCATCCTGATACATTTTTTCATTTGGATTTACACCGAGCTGGGATTCCAGTACATGTAGACACTTCTATTATATGTAGACACTTCAATCAAAAATGGGACACTATTAAACTATGAGATTGGTAGTGAAATATATCCTCTTTACTATTTTTGGTGGCTTAGTGACATCAGGAGTTGTCTATTTTATTTTTTGCACGTTAATGAACATATGCTTCTCTTGGTGGTATTTTTATGTGGCTGGAGTTTTCGCAATGATGGGTAGCCTTACACCTTTTTACTGGAAAGATTTAAAAAAGGGAAGAGAAAAAAAGGAAGAAGAACAAGAGTTCGCCTTATGATAAACCGAGTGAAATGTGCATTTAAAGGTCATGTCTGGGAAAACAGTTATTTACATTGGACTCCATTCTCTCGTAAGTGTGACCAATGCGAGAAAGAGCAGCAAAAGATTACCGTATGGATGGATATAGATCAGGTAGAGCGTCATGAATAGAAAGGTTCGTTAAGATGGCAAAAGTAAGGCAAGTCGGAGGTAATAAGATAATTGCTGGTGACCTTAAGGGTATTGATTACATAGAAACCGTTGGAGAGGGTACAACCTCAGCGACAGGAATTTGCATTCAACATTTTAATTCGGCAGGGAATCCAATTAAAGTTTGGTTAAAGGATGATCTGAGTGTTTGGACTTCAGATCAACTAGGAGATAATCTAAAAAAAATACATCAGGGTGAAGGATTATAAAGACGATAAAGAACTGACCATAATAACTTCTGGACTTATCACCAGTAATAAATGGGAAATAAAAATTAGTGGGATTGAAGATTGTGACCTCCATGATGTGGAAGTGGAAATCTTAAAAATATTCAATAGAATAAAAAGCGTTCGTGAAAACTAAAGTAACCTATGAAAGTTAGTGTAATAATGCCGAGTTATTTAGGAGTGTACCCCCAGTGCGCCAGCGACAGGAATAAAAAATTCGTGCGGGCGGTTAAATCTTACCAAGCTCAGGTGTATCCACTTAAACAATTGGTTATAGTGAGTGATGCATGCGCTGACACCAATAAACTCTATAAGGAGCATTTTGAAGACGATAAATCTATTCTCCTGATAAAAATTCCTAAGCAGGATTATTTTTCAGGGGTGGTAAGATATACAGGCATAGAACATGCGGATGGCGAAATAATAACCTATCTGGATACTGATGATGTTTTCTCAGGAGCTACGCATCTCTCTTCTATAAGGAATGGAATGTTTGAGAATGGCTACGACTGGGCTTACTTTGATAATGAAATCGGCCTTGGGAAAAAAAAATACCTAAAGCCTACACAAATTTCTTCTGGAAATATCGGAACCAGTTGCATCGCCCATTTAAGGAGAATGACAAGCTCATGGTGGCAATGTAATGGATATGGACACGACTGGACATTTATCAAGCAGATAAAGGCTGAAAGTGAAAATTTTGGAAAATTATTTGGTCCATCCTATGCGGTTTGTCATATAGCAGATACTTTAGACGTATGAGAACAATTATAGCAATCGGAATGATTTTTTTAATGGGGGTAATCTATTTTTGCTATTCCTTATACTGGGATTCCTTCAATCCATTTTGCTGGGCTACAAATGGTAAAGGGTGGTTTTCCTTTTTGATTATAGCTATTACATTCTGTAGTGTCATAGCTATAATAGACGAAACTAAAAGTAAACACGATTAATTATGAGTGACGCAAATATAGGAGATCGGGTGCTATTTAGCCGTAACGGTTATGACGGTCATGGAATCATAACCCATATTGACGATATGCAGGAAGCAACAATCGCAGTGAATGTTTCACTGAACAGCCCTCAGACATTTGCTTATTTCCATATAGATGAATTAACAGTTAAAAACATGTAAATAAAATGGTAATTGGAATAATAGTAGTGGTGGTGATAATCTTGTGGGGATGGATTGAATACTGGAAATACAGGAGATATAAATGAAAGCGTCAGAGCTAAGAACAGGAAATTTGGTGAAGGTTCAAGATAAATACATCGACAAGATAACGCTGGATACCTTCGCGACTTTAAAAGAGAACCCTGAACATATCTCAGTATTCGAGGGTGTTCCTTTAACAAAGGAATGGATGGAAAAACTGGGATTTGAAATCCTCAGACCGCTAGGTGAAGAGCCCCCGAATTTGAATACTGAAGCATTCATGGAAGAAAGTAACCTGCGATTTATAATGAGCATATTTAAGACTTGGAGATTACATCCTGTTATGTTTAATAGTGATCAGGCTCTTGGGTTTATTATATATGGTGACTGCACACATGTTCATGAAATGCAAAACTTGATGTTTGCCTTAACTGGAAAAGAATTAATAATTAAAGAACTGGAAAATGAAGCTGGATGAATTAAGACTTGAGAATATTATTATCGTTAATGACGGTCTTGAAAGCTGTGGCAACATATCCAAGGTAACAGGGATGGGTAAAACTTGTATCTCTGTTGAATACGTAGAGCCGTCGCCCGTTACCAAAGCCGTGGCTTACACGGGCGATATTCTAAGATACTGTGGCTTTGAAATTGATAGTGATATTCTCAAAGATGCAGGATTTATTGAGGATAAATTTGGATGGAAGCATAAACAAATGAGACATATGTGGATAAGAGAAGGAGTAGGAGAGTACTACATGATTTCTGGAGCGCAGACTTTCATTTGCTATTTTAAATATCTTCATCAATTACAAAACATTTTTTACGACATTTGTGAAAAGCAATTAAAATTAAAAACAACAAATTTAACTAAGATTTATTATGGACAAATCAGACAATCTACAGCCGCCATCGGTGGGTAAAATCGCTCAAGCTTGCGGTTTCGAAAACTTCGCAGCGGAAGCAGAACAAATAGAAATGGCTACAGGACTGAAAGCCGATATTAGCGCTCGTCAAAAGGCTCTCGCTAAAGTTAAATCTGAAGTAGCGGAAGTTGCTGGAGTTAGCATGGACATGATGGAGGTAAATAGCAGCGTAGATGGTTACTTTGACGGTGACTTTGTTTCAACACTTGGATGTTGCGCGATGGTTAAGGAAGCGGATCAGAGTCCCGTTCTAAAATGGTTTACAAATGAGCTGAGAAGAATTGTTTCCGTTAAGATAGATGCTGCAAGGCGTGTTGTTGAAGCTCAAGCTCGTGCTCAGGCTCCTGCTGTAGTAGAAGCTCCGAGTATGGCAGGTGATATTAACCGATCTGATATGTTGGAAGAGTTGAATAAAATAGAAGTTCCTGAGCCAGAAGAAGGAAGACCAGACCTTGAGCTTACTGGTGAGGGTGAAATAGGAGTAGATGAAAAGCCTAACGATAAAACTCTTACTGTTAAGGATAAGGGAGGTGAAGTATTACTGGAGGTTGAGGGAAAGGTTGAAATAACTCCTACTGACCCATCCAAGAATGTAGATATAATTACCAATAAAGATGGTACTGACCCAGCTAAGAATGTGGATGAAAGTCCCAATAAAGATGACGGTGTGGCCTTGGGTAAGATTGAAACCAAAAAAGTTCCAGCGTCAGAGGCCAAGGAGCCTGAAAATGCAGAACGTCCTTATCAGGCGTTTCAGAAAAAGATGGCATCTAAAGGGCTTTCTCCAAAGGAGATAGGTGCAGCATGGAAAAAAGAAAAAGAGGCAGAAGCTAGTGCAGCAACAAAGCAATAAAAGCAAAACAATTCGTATAGGTCGGGTGTGGTTCAGTTGGAATAACTGGAACGCGCCTAATTCTATGGGGTTTGTTTTTCATTTGAGTCCCAGTATTATTTTTAATAAAGAAAAACTATTCGGAGGTCTTAGTTACACTTTAGAATTTCGCTGGCTGTTTGAAACACTGAGCATTTGTTACGAAGCTAAAAAGCAAGACCTTCCTAAATTCAACGAAGATGAAATTAAGCAAGACGAAGATCAAGGAACGGATCAAGCACCACAGGGAGATAGTTAAAAAATACGATAATCTTGTCGAGGCTATCGGGATTAGACTTTCAAGGATTAAAGATAGCGATGAGGTTAACCCAAATTTGTTAGAACTCGCCCGACTGGAAGTTGAGCTAATGGAACGCACAGATGCTTTAAAGTTCAAACAAAAGACATTAGACATCTGGGAGGAAAGAGCGAAGTGAGAAAACTGAATCTTTTCACTACTTTTTTTAACCACCCCGATCCTAACAGGGCGCACGAACTGCATTATTGCAAGACTAAAAATAATGGGAATTACAGGATTTCAAATGTGATCGACGTAAAAAAAGGTGGTCGTCCGACATTCAATGACTTTTTTAAAGCTACGCAAGCAAAGCAGTACGCGCATGATATAAACATCATTGCTAATAGTGATATAGTATTTGATGAAACACTGGATTTAGTTCGGGATTATGAATGGGATACTAATATATGTATGGCTCTGGCGCGATGGGATATGAATTTTAAATCAGGCGATCTTAGGTTATTTGACCGACCTGACTCTCAGGACACATGGATTTTTCTTGGAGGTGTGCCTGTTCTACGGGATGCTGACTTTACTCAAGGACTTGCTGGATGTGATAATAAGATAGCTTGGATATTAGAGCAGGCTGACTATCGTGTTATCAATCCCTCCAAGGACATTCGAACCATCCACATACACAAAAGCGAGCAAAGGGATTACATTGATCCTAATACGGGTGTTATAGAAAGGATACCTCCCCCATACAAATTGATACACCCACATAAACTTAACGAGTAATGAAAATATTAAACTTCGGCCTTTGGAACCCAAGAGAAGAATTGGTCACTATGAGAGAAAGCCTTTCTAAAATGGGAGAGTATCGGGAGATCGCTTGGACTATGTATAAGGGGGAGTATGGATTAAATAAATTGAACCTCCATTTTGCTAAGACGGTTGCTGAGTTTAAGCCAGACGTTATTTTTATGCAGGTTCAGAATGATGCGGTACTAGATTTGGAGGTACTGAAATTCATCAAAGAGAAGTTTAACCCATTTATGATTAACTGGACTGGAGATGTTAGGCATCCTGTTCCTGACTGGTATCTTCAAGTAGGGCGTATAATTGATCTTACTTTATTTACCAATGTAAACGATGTTCTGGAATGTCGTCGAAGAGGTATTACCGCAGATTACTTACAAATAGGGTACAATCATAATGTTTATAAACCTGAAGGTGAGGTGAACGAAGCTCATGAGGTTCTTTTCATGGGTAACAACTATTTAGATAACAAATATCCTTTGAGCGATTATCGTAAAGAAATGGCGATCCAGCTAAAGAATACATACGGTGAAAAGTTTGGCATCTATGGAGGTGGTTGGGACGGCTATGCTTCAGGAATGCTTATGGGTAAACAAGAAGAGGAAGCTAATATTTATCGGGGAGCACAAATGGGAATTAATTGCAGCCATTTCGAGTACTCCAGATATTCTTCAGATAGAATTTTCAGGATTCTGGGATGCGGGGCTTTGTGTCTTACTAAATATTTTCCTGATCTGGAAAAAGAATTTACTAACGGGGAGAACGTGGTGGTTTGGAATGACTTTGGTGAATTGGTCACGAAAATTAATTATTATCTTCACAACCAAAATGAGGGGAAGACAATCGCAAGGGCAGGAGCAAAGCTTGCGCTGGAAACCGCTACTTGGGACAAACGAATTGAACAGTTAAATCTCTTAATGGAAAAGCATGGCTTTAATCGAAAAAAGTAATAAGTTTATTTTTATACACATCTTCAAATGCGGGGGAAACTCTGTCAGAGAGCCCTTGAAGCAATTCGATACTTACGAGCTTCATGGAGTTCATTGTGAGGCTAGGGACGTTAAAAAACATTTTATTGGACAAGGCAAGTTGACCGCATACAACAATGCGTTTAAATTCGTGGCAGTTCGGAATCCCTTTGACTGGATCGTGAGCACTTATTTTTATATCAAGCGTGCGAACGCACACGAGTTAAATAACTTTTGTAAAAACAGAACTTTCCACGAGTTTGTCAATCTTTTTATTGATGAGCTAATGAAACGTAAGTTTCTTTACGGGCAAAATAAATACCTGACGATGAAGGAATTCATTACAGATGATGATGGGAGTATTATCGTTGATTCGATCATAAATATGGAGGACTTTGAAACGGACTGGAGTTCTGTCGCAAAAAATCTGGGTATAAATATGGATGCCCTTCCTTCATTGAATGTAGGTATCGGACGTAACAGGGAAAAGGATTATAGACAGTATTACAATGAAACTTCAAGAGCGAGAGTTCAGGAACGCTTCGCTGAGGATTTAGAATTTTTTGGATACGAATATTAATCATGGGACTGACTAACCAATGACTCACATTTATAATCATATAAGGGAATTGATTCCTAGCCCAGCAACATTCATTGAAATTGGTGCCCATACGGGAGTGGATACGGATCGTATCATTGGTCTTAAGGACTTCAAGAGCTATATAGCTATTGAGCCCGATATAAGGAATTTCAGGAAGCTGAAAGCAAAAGGACATAAGTTAGAGTTGCATAATTGTGCTGTGGCTGATTATAACGGTCAAGCTACTTTCCATCTTTCGTCTGGTATACACCCTACCAACAATGGTCTTATGACTGGAGCAAACTCGCTCAAGGAGCCAACTGAGTTTTTACGAAAGAGACATGGATGGATAAAGTTCGACAACACAGTGAAGGTGAAGGTGAATACCTTAGATAGTATTGTGGGTGACAGAGGTATTATCGACTTTATCTGGTGTGATGCTCAGGGAGGTGAATATAATATTATTAAAGGAGGTCAGCTTACACTGGCTAAGACAAGATATTTTTATTTTGAGTATAGTAAAGATGCTCTTTATAAGGATCAGAAAACACTCAAAGAGTGTTTGGCTGCGCTACCCCAACCTAAGAACTGGGAGGTAGTGGAGACATATACCACGGATGTATTAATTAGAAATAAATCAATTAAATAACAAAGTAACATGAAAGACCCAAAAATTATTGACGCAATTAAGCCAAGTGCAACCTATCAGATTCCTACTTATGTAGTAACAAATGACGGTATGACTGATGGTGATGGACTAACAATTAAATTTTGTAAAGGAAATCGGGAAGACGAAACCACCTTCAGACAGGAAGGTATTTTTACCGAAACGCTTGTCCAGATGGCAAAGGAATATCTCGAAGGAGTGAATGTAGGTGAAATGAAAACCAGAGAGACTTCAATGGCAATAACAAAGCTTGATGAATGTCTTATGTGGATTGACAAAAGATCAAACGACAGAAAACGAAGAGAAGTTCAGGGTACTTATCAATCTTAACGATTTTAAATTATAATGGAAAATGGAGCAGAGCTGGTATCGAGCCAAACAGATACAGAAGGAATGGAAACTTATTTAGGTACCAAACTTATTAAAGCGAAGGCAGCAACTTACCATGATTTTGTAAGAGAAAAAGGAGAGGATGTTGCTCACAAAGATGATTCAGACGGCTATATAGTTGCTTATGCAGATGTAAATGGTTCTTTTGAAAATGCTTATAAAAGCTTTAGCCCAAAAGATGTATTTGAAGCAGCGTATCGAAAAACTGATGGCCTTTCTTTTGGATTAGCTGTGGATTCTATGAGAAAAGGAGGTAAAGTAAAACTTCCAGCATGGGGAGAAGATGTTTTTATTCAGATACAATTCCCTGATGATAACTCAAAAATGACAGCCCCTTACTTTTATGTAACAAGTAGATTTGGCTTGGTTCCTTGGATACCAACAATGATTGAACAGTTGTCTGAAGCTTGGGTAATTGTAGAGGTAATTCATAATTAAGGAGTTATCTTAGCTACATAATTTTTTAACCAATATATAAAAACATGAAAGTTTATAGTCAAACTGATGAGCAGCAAAAGCTCGTCAAGCTATTTAAAAAGATAGGTTTTAAAAAGAAACCTGTTTCTCTTGAGTTCGGAGCAAAGAACGGGCATACCATGAGTAACACCCGTCATTTTATCAATGAGGAAGGCTTTGAAGGTTTTCAGTGGGATATGATACCTGAAGGAGATTTTGGTGTGAAGAAAAAGATGATCAACAAGTCTAATATCAATACTCATATTGAAAAGGAGATTGGCAATAAAGGCATTGATCTTTGCTCTATTGACATTGATGGTAACGATTATTGGGTATGGAAAGCCATGAAAAAGAATCCTACGGTTGTTATTATTGAGTTTAACCCATCTATTCCATTGGGTGAAGCAAAGACCATTAAGTATGATCCGAAGTGGACGTTCCAACAATGCAGGTACTTCGGTGCTTCGTGGAGCGCGTTGTTAAAACTTGCAGAGGAAAAAGGTTATGTGCTTTATGATGCTACTCGTTTGAACATGATCTTTGTCACTAAAAAGGCATTAGGAAATAAAAAGCCAGTTAAGGGGTTGGGGTACGTTTGTCAGTCAGGCTGGCCTCCAGATAAGTTAAACCGTGAGTGGGTAGAGGTATAAAGAAAAAGGGGCTTCGTATTGGACAAAACGTAAAGCCCCTTATTCAGGTATCAATCTAAAACTTAGTTTAACAAGATACAAAAATAAATAATGGATAGTTCAGTAGCAGTAGGCAAAATAATGCCCAATCAAGATCAACCCTTTAACGGGGATACATTTGTTCAAAAGACTTTTCTGTGGCTAAAGCAGAAATACAATCTTAAAACGGCAGTGGAAACAGGTAGCGCAGTTTTCGGTACCACTATATGGCTCGGTGAGCATTTCGAAAAAGTGCATACCATTGAGATTAATGAATCATACCGTAATTACGGTCTTGGATTAATCGCTGGCAAAAAGCACATACATTCTCATATTGGAGACAGCGGGGATTTAATGAAAGGAATTGCCAGAGAATGCGGTAATGATACAATTTTTTTTCTGGATGCTCATTGGGGTAATCATTGTCCTTTAAAAAAGGAGCTGAGGGCAATCGGGTCGGTAAGTATTACGCCAGTAATTGTTATACATGACTTTAAAGTACCTAATGAGCCTAAGCTGGGATTTGATATGATCAATGATCAACCGTTTAGTCTGAAGTGGTTAAAACATGATTTTGATTATATTTATGGAGATGGGTGCTGGGCGTATCACTATAACTCAGATAAGGAGAGTACGGAAATCAAAAGAGGCGTAATCTATGTCTACCCCAAGTCATAAAGAATTATTACAGCTGTTTGCTTACCGTCCCTTCAATAGAGATATAGGTATCAAAATTTGTTTTGTAGAAGTCAGATATTTTGGAGTCCTTGCTGGTGCCCGTGATGACATGGTTCTGGTATTAACAGATTTTAGCGAAAACTAATGAGAATAGTACAACAAGAACGCAGCTTATGGAAACGGTTAATTCCCGTAGTAATCTTTTTTAAGTCTAGCTCGTATCTGGGCTACCGCTTCTCTATGCGTTTTGTGCTTTTTCTCTCCAGTATCTAAATCCACTCTATTCACTTCTGGCTTTACCTTCGTATTATAATTCTTTTGCAGATAATCTTCAATGGCTCCATCAAACTGCTTTTGTGAATACGCTCCTTTGATCTTTCCTTTATCTTTATCAAAATAAGCATAGAAATGTTCGTTACCGCCATAAAACTCGGTGTCAACCATCGCTTCGAGTATCTGAAGCGGCTCGATGCTACTCACAATTTTATTCTTGTGTCTTTCTACCGTGTCATCAGCTTTATGGAATCTGATCCAGTTACAGTTACCCCAGATTTTAGGGTTAGCCATTTTACCAATGGTTTGGAAATGGATAATAATGTCACAGTCAACATGCCTCTGCGTACATAGTGACCCGATTAGGTCATTAGGAAGGGAATCTGAAATGTATTTAGTCATGTCCTCTACCAGTAACAGCCCGTTTTTATAATTCTCTAATATGTATTCCAACGCAGATGCGGTTTCCTTCAATCCCATCTTCTTTCCAGCCAATTGATGCCCAGCTGGATAAAATATCCTTACCCTACGGACTTCAATTTTCTTTTGGTAAGTGAAGAGCGCTACATCTGCCAGAGCTATTGCAGGTATATCGGTGTACTCATCATTTACATCCAATATAAGAGCCCGTCTGGGTTTAACTCCAGCTTTCGGATTTCCTTTTACGTAGGCTCTGATCCGCTCAATAGTAGTCCAGCTTTTCCCTACTCCTTTACGACCTATTACTATTCCTAATTGCGGCTCTCTTTCTTCCATCTTAATCAGTTATATTACTAGTGTCATCAAGCGGTTCCAAATCAATAGCGTCCCTTTCTTCTACCTCGCTGATCGGTGCAGTTTGATAATTTTCTGGTTCAGCAAATTGAGCTGGAGGTTGCGGTGCTACTTCGCCGCCTTGATTTCCTTGATCTTCCTGTTCAGCAAATTCCTGATGCGTAGCTTCAGCTTCTTGAGCTGCTTTAGGATCAAAATGCTTATCTCCAGATTTCATGCGTTCTTCATGCATTTTCTTTTGCTCATCCAAATGAACCTTCATTTGTTTTTTGAAGCTGTAAAGCATAACTCCCTTTTGAACAACATCTTTCCCGAACTGCATTGCAATGAATTGCCCATCGCTTAATCCGATGTTATGCTTTTTGAAAAGCCTCTTCATTGGCTCCCGAATTTTTCTCTTAAAGTCAGGGGTTACAACGAACTTCTCGTCAATATCCGCATTATACTCATAGTAAAACTGACCTAAAGGAAGAAACTCTCCATCTCCTGTTGGTACTGGGGTGTTTAGGTCTATCTCATCTTTCTCTACAAGCCTTTGTAATTTTTCTGGGTGAACCTTAGCGAAATGCCTTCCAGCCTGATGGATCATTTCGTATGCGTCCAGTACGGAGTCCACTAAAAGCTCCGCAGCCTCATTCTTTTCTTTTTCATCCAGCTCATTCATTACTGGATTTATTTGGATAGGCTCTTTCTTATCTGAGGTTCCTGCTTCTTTAGCTTCTCCCCCGCCATCACCTGCTGGTTTGGCTGATGATCCACTGGATGCTGGAGGTTTAGGGGGTGCTGTCCCTGCATTATCAGAAGAAGATGTTTCTGTTGCTGCTTCTGAAGAACTTTCCTGAGTCGGCATTGGTGCTGCAATAAATTCTGGCTCCTTAACGCTAACTATGTCAGGGGCGTGTTCGCCTAACTGAGGTTTAGTATATGCCCGTTCCTTAACTGGCATATTGAATGGGTCATACCCTTCGCTTATATCCTCAGTGGATACCTTTATTTCAGTCCCGTTGGTTGATTCACCAATTTCAGCTTCTTTTTTTATGTCTTCGGTTGAGAAATCTTTTTTCTCTTCCGTTGCCTCTGCTGTTTCACTCATCTTTGATAGGTTTTAAATTTTCGATGATCGTATTTTTTGCCCTCACCATTCGGTTAAAGGTTTCAGAATTTTCGTATGTGTTAGGAGCCGTCTCCCTAATGATGTCGCCCATATCTGAGATGCCTTTATAAACAAGAGAAGCGCTCTTGTCAAAATATCTAGCTATTTCTTTAGGCTCCATTCTCAGGAAATTTTTATAGTAATAAAAGCACCCATATAAAGCGAGCGTCCTTTCATGGAATCCTCTGCCGTTATGGAGATCATCTTCCGTTACCCCAAATTCTTTGCAAATAACGAGTTTTATTTTTCTTGCTTCTTTCTTAACGTCAATCTCTGCTTGCTTCTCCCTGTAGAGGTCTTTTAAAATCTGTGCGGTTTTTTCAATGCCAAATCGTTCAACACACCGCGACATCTCACCGAACAATTTTAAAAAAGCATTTGCATTTTGAGTCATACAAGGCATTTCATTCTCGCAAATCTTATTACAATTATTCTAAAAGTCAATTGTTTTTTCGTCGGTTGTCTCTGATTGTTAATAACTTATTGCAAAAGGGCTCTATTTGGGTTTTTTTCGGGATTATTACAATTTCTGGAGGATCGTTATATGTTTTGGACAGGTGATATTTCAACATTTTGATCTTTAAGGGAGCAGTATCATTTGCCCATCCCTTAGCATCTACTAGCAGGTGAAAGTCCTTAAGGAAAAAGTCAAAGGTGAATGTAATTGCTTGAATATTTTTACCGTTATACGAGAATTTGGGTTGTAAGATGAATTTAGGTTTGAGGGTAAAGTTAAACCCGAACAGTTTGAAGTATGAGTAACATGTCATCTCCAATATACTATCGAACTTAAATCCGTCCTTAGTGCATTTTCTGGCGTTCTTTATTTTTTTGTTTGCTGATTGTTTTGGATTTACCAATGGGTTTTCGGGCATTTTGATGATATATACTTTGTTATTTCGTCTATCGGTTTATTATCTGAAGCAGAACATAAATAGGTTACGTCCTGAACCATTAATGGGCAACTTACGCATATTCTTACACGAGCTGATCTGGTTGTTTCAGGCACTTTACTCATGGGAAAAGGGGTTTTGGTCAGATTACTTCGCGGTATTATGCGCCCGTAAAAATGGTGTCTTGGATTTCATGAATCTTGTACTGCTTAGAGTACTCTTGTTCAGTAGCTCTCTCCCACTCCGTCAGGTATTTACCTCTTTTCCAGTAACCGAAAAGATTTTTTCTCCAGTCGTAACCACCCTGATTAAATTCCTTCTGCTTGGTTTTGAACCATACCATAGCTCCTATTGCAACTACGCTGGTAGCTATAATAATTTTCGTTGCCCTGTTCATTTTCCCGTTTTTATTTGAACCAATTTTTTCATCCAAGAGTTAGCCATATCGCTATGAGTGGTAGGTAACCAAAATGAAGTTTTAGCACCCCTCATTTTTTTATAAAACTTATTACCTTCTGCCCTAAAATCCCATATTACGTCCTTTCCCGCTGATACCGAAAATGAGTTTGGCATTGGTTTTAGGTCAGTTGGATTAAGCGTTTCCACTTCCTGCTTCCGAGCTGCTGCTGCTTTTTTATAAGTATCGTGTGCTCGCTCGTATTCAGATTTAGTAATCTTTGTCCATGCACCGTGTTGGTCACCTTTAGACTCAGACTTGGCGAAAGTCATCCATACTGGAGCTTTATAATATCCCGTGGCATCTTTTTTGTAATAATTTTTACCATCATAGAAATCATATTCCTTTTTTGTTGATCCTGCGGTCTTTTCAGTCCCATTACGAGTATTTCTCCACCACACGTAAAAGATTGCCCCAAGTCCTAGTATAGAGCCAGCAGTGATCCATTTTTGTCGTCTTGTCATTCTTTATCTGCTAATGCTCCACTTATTTTCAAAGCATGTTCCCATGCCTTCAAATAAGAGAATTCTGATATTTTTCGCCATGCCTTTAATCCTATCGCTCGTTCATAATATTTTCCATCCCTCATCCTGTATTCTGTATCATACGCTCCGAAGTCGTCTGGGGGACCAATGTGATCCTCTTTGAGTTCATTTACCTTGTTTTTTCGGACGATCAAGACAGTTGCGTAAACTGCTAATGTCGTAAAACCAATTCCTATGGCCCACTTCCCAAATTTATTTACTTTTATCATGCTTTTGGAATTATTTCCTCCTGATACACATGAAAATGCATGCTGGTAATTTCTGTTGATTCTCCTGAATGATCTGTCATTAGTTCTTTTGGCTTGTAGTCAAATTTTACACTATAATAAATATGACCATTTGTACTGATCTGACAATCGCCTGTTACGCTTACTTTCAATTTTTCGGTAATCTCCCTAGTGTCTACATATAGGGAGTAATTTGGACTGTCCTTGTGTGGATGTACATTTAAAACGTATACTGACTGTTCTTTATCATAAGGAATCAGATCACTATCATACCTTGAATCCGTTATTTGCTTTAATCGAATTTGATAATCTAATTCTCGTTTATAACTTTTAGGCTCTTTCTGAATTACCTCAAGTATCAGTGGTTTTTTTCGGTTTTCAATATCGTCCCAATTAATCCACCATCCATCAGGGGATGTCCCTCTTTTTTTGGTTATCTTTTTTAATTCGTTCTTATACTCTTCAGCGGTCATTATGTCTAACTTTTTGAGTTATCACTTTCTGTCTTGTCATCCTGATAATTTTTCAGAAAGTTTCTACCGTTATAGATGAACGTTGCTACTCCTATTGCTAAAAGACCAATACGAAGGGCTGGGGACAATTCTTTTTTGGTGCCCGCTAAAACCAATATCGGGGCTATCATAAAAATGTCTATAAGCCTTATAGCTTGCGACTTCTGGAACTCTTCAACTGTTTCTAATCTGGTTTCAGCTATCTTCATTTTTTTCTTTTGTTTTGCCGAGGCTATTCCACAGCTTTAAATCTCGGTATGTCAGATAAGCCAACGTTAAGCCAATCCCAATAACAATTCCTAGTCCAAGGTCTTTACGAGTCTGCATCTTTTTCATTTTTAAAGTATGCGTATCCTGCGGATAGGAAAGTACCAACTCCCAGAACTATCAATGTTGCGGTTTGTACTTTATTTAATTTTTTTCGACTAGCGATATATAGAATCGCTGGAGCTGTGACGAACATACTCCATAATTGAAATGGTGGGGCTTTACGTATTGCGCTTATCATGCTTTCCAAAGTTTACACCATGCTGCGGGCACAATATGCCCTCTTATCTGGGAACAGATACCTATTTCCCTTTTCGGTTGAAAATACGCGTATCTACAGTTCTGACAGTTTTGACCAGTTGCCGAATTTTGTACATAGCGAGCCGTAGTAGTGGGCATCTTGAAATCGGGCGTTCCTTTTCCGAGAATAAAATACAGAAAAGGTCTGGAGTCTTGTACTTCTTTTGGTAATTGACTATAGGCTTCCCACGCTTCCAAAATCCATTCTGGAGCATCAGTTAAAGCTTCTTTATAGTCGGCATGGTTCATTTTTTATCTTTTAAGACTTTTTTAGGCTTAACTATAAAAAGCTGGAATTACCAGCGCTAATGTGCCAAGTAGCGCAAAACCAGCATACTTTAGAATTCCACCGCCCATACGTTTAGCAACATATAATCCGCCTCCTGCTCCTAACAATCCAGTTCCTATAAGAATAGAGGTAGCATAAGGATGTGCTCTGACTTCCCAAGCGGAAAGAGATTTAGCTGGAGCTGTAGATCGCTTCGCCTCTTTTAGCTTCGCAGCCTCTCTTATCTTCTCCCAAACTCCTTTTGATTCTAGGCCTTTATTTATTTTGGTTCCTAATCCCATAATTATAATATTATTGTTGCGTTTTTATTTGTCTTCAGATGCTTTAACCGTCTTCTAGTCAACACAATATCATAATGCATCCTTACTATCTGGTAAGAAAAAAATGCAACGGCACCAAGAATCACGAAGGTTCTCAACTGCTTATCTCTGGCTAATAGCTCGTACATCGTTATTCCAATAAAATGAATACGCCCCAGCGTTGTGCTGGGGCTTTTTCTTTAGCTTCTACCCTGTCCGAAAAGTGTCCTGAAGGCACCTTTTGATTTCTTTGCTACTGGCGCGTCACCACCACCTGCTGCTGCAATCGCTGCGGCTGCTTCTTCAGCTTTTTTAGCTGCCGCTTCCTCAGTTGCTTTCGCTTCGGCTGCGGCTTTATCTTCAGCTGCTTTTTTAGC
>SDBT01000868.1_pt1 | contig 50377 bp, 35 predicted proteins | sample 2277101 | NCBI WGS metagenome assembly SDBT01 (sample SAMN10404973, study PRJNA504765) | marine sediment metagenome | isolation source: marine sediment core GS10_PC15, 103 cmbsf | place: Arctic Ocean: Southern Knipovich Ridge | collected 2010
AGAGACGAATAAATATGCAAAACGAACCCAATCTCGAATCGAAGCGCAGTTACGCCGCAGACGGACCCATCCACTCATCCACCCATTCACCCATCCACCAAAATATGCAAAACGAACCCAATCACAATCACTCCACCCACGGGTCACGGGCCACGAGTCACGATTAAATATGCAAAACGAACCCAATTACAATTCCGCAAATCGAAAATAGGAAATAGAAAATCGCAAATCCCCATGGGCCACGGGTCACGAGTCACGATTAATGCAAAACGAACCCAATTTGAAATAAAACAAACGTAAGTGTAGTAACAACAAGGACTTACGAAGGCTAACCAAACCAAAAGCCGAGCAATCCCTAAAATTCTCTCGAACATTCAACTCAAAGATTACTCACCGCATCAAGAATAATCTCATTTCTCCCAAAGAATCCCATCAACACTAAACTCCCGAATTCCGCTTTAGTACCGGCTATATATGAACTTAGAAAAACCAAAAAATCAAAGTAACTCAAACACTCACCAAGCCGGTGTGGTGATGGTTCTGGTTCTGATAATCATCTCTGCCATAACAAGTATGTCATTTACTATGGCCTACAGGACAAAAATCGAGTTGAAATTAGCCAAAAACTACGCACAAAGAACTCAATACCATTACCTCGCAATCGCAGGAATAGAGAGGTTAAAGGCCTTGATAATCTCAAAAGACCTGGCTGAGCACAATATTACCGCCTTAGGCAGATTTAACAGCGATGCGGCTTCGGAGAACCTCTTTCAATCCTGCAGTGCAAGCGACACTCTGAAAAACGCGCAACTCAAGTACTGCCTTAGAGATGAGTACGCATACTTCAATCTAAACAAATCTGACCCAGCTGCATGGCAGAAACTCGGACTCTCAACAACACTATGCGCGGCGATTCTCGACTGGATCGATCAGGATGACGATATCAATCCGGACGGCGCCGAAACAGATGATTACCAACGGCTACTGCCGCCATACAAGGCAAAGAACAAAGAAATCCTGACACTCAAGGAACTTCTGTTCGTAAATTCAGTAACACCAGATATTTACCTCGGAGTAAATCCCTATAAGGACATGGGAAATCCGTGGATCGATACTATCTTAAAACCCGCTGAAACCGTTATCGCACAAGCCGAAGCGCTGTCGCTGCTAAATGTCTTTACCGTATATGGAGACGGTAAAATCAATATAAACACCGCGGCTGAATACATCCTCTCGGCTTTACCGGGTTTGAACGAAGCTACGGGGCCGGTAATTTCAAGATACCTTGCCGGTAGCGACTCAATTTTAGGTACCGAAGATGACAATCAGATCAAGAGCGCATCAGATCTTGAAAAAATAGAAGTGATTGGGCAAATGCAAATCGAACTACTGCAACAATACTGTCGCTTTGATTCGGAACATTTTCGTATCTTCTCATACGCAAAGCTGTCGACCGGAAACGATTGTTGCTTCATGGCTGTCGTCGATTTAGGAGAAGACCAAATGAGGTTGTTATCTCTGGAGCAGTTACGGTGAGCCCGCGCAAAAGGATAAAAACACAATGGGCCAGCCTGACGCTGAATGATGACGGCAGGGCAGTTGTTTGTGTCAATGAAAACTCCCACAGAAAGTGCCTCTGCTTTGATTCATTAACGCATCTAAAGACGGCATTAGATGATCGTGAATTGATTGTCGGCAAATGGATAGTACCTTTGCCTGTGCAGTGCTGCATCTTAAAGGCCGTGACACTACCGGCTTTGGACCTTGAAGAAGCCGCGAAAATGATTGAATTCGAATTGCCTGACCTGGTGCCAATACCTGCCGATCAACTTACCTACGGCTGTTCACTTCTCAACAAACAACAAAACATGCTCGATGTACTGGTATGCCTGGCCAGAACTAATGATATTGAACAGCATCTGGAGCGTTTCGCCGAAGTTGGAATAAAGCCTCGCCTTGTTTATGCGGATTCCTTTGCTGTGTGGAACTCGATTGCGCGCAAACAGCAACAAACAGCAAATCCCTGGATCGCAGCGATCTTAAACGATACAAATGCCATCGTCGTAAGTTCAGTTAACGATAATCTCCAGCAAGCTAATGAGATAAACGCTTCAACCAGTTCGGGACTGATCGATAAGCTTGTACAACAGATCGTAAATCAAGATAAGAGTATGACCGGTTCTACCGATTCGGCCAGCCATATTCTTCTTGTTGGTTCCGATGGTCCTGTGCATGAACTGAAGGATCGTTTGCAGGATCTGTTCGAGCCGGTCATTCTGGAGTTGCCCGCGGTAATTCACTACGGCAATGGAGATAATAATGACCCTGCTAATCTGTGTCTGGCCGGTACGATTGCTGAGGGTTTGCTGGAGATAGCTGCGAAAAAACGCCTGCCCCATTGCAATCTACTACCCACAAAATATCTTGCAAGTGCCCGACGAAAAACTTTACTATTGAACTATTCATCCTCAGCGATTACGGCGCTATTGGCTTTGCTTTTGCTTTGGCTGAGTTTGTGGGCCTCGAACCGAAGGATAGATCAAAAAACAAACATGGTCCAGGCCAGAATTGCTCCGATAGCCGACATAGCCGATAGCGTTGAAAGCAAACGAAGACAAGTCAAGGCAATAGGTGCCCAACTCTATGGCCGTGGTTTGATAACCAATATCCTGGCCGAGTTGTTCAAATACACTCCGAAAAACGTCTCAATCTCCAGATTTCAGCTTACCACCGTTTCGGGCGGCGCCAACATAGAAATTAGTGCCCAAGCCGATGCACTTTCCAATGCTTTCGGTTACGCCGAAGCAATGCGAAAAGCTAAAGTTCTTAATCAAATGCAAATACTCAACGCTCAGCAGATTCCACGACCAGGGGGAAGCGTTGTCGAATTCAAGGCCCGATGCACCATAACCAGCGAGCGAACAAATGATCCATAGTAACAGAACAAACCGCGAAAAGGCTTTGGCCATTATAATCGGAATTACTATTCTGGCCCTGGCCATTTATACCATGCTCGTTGAGCCACAAATCATCAGTCGCAGCGTCCGGCTCGAGCAATTAGCTCAATCGCAGCTTACGTTTGCAAAAATGAATGCCGACGTTTTGATAAAAGACCGCATAGACAACATATACCGTCGTTTTGAGCCACTAATAGTCGCAAGCGGGACCGACCAGCAGGAAATTTCGCTGTTCACACAAGAACTTCAAAAACTGTATGACAAGCGAAATCTAAAAATTCGTTCGGTCAAAATAATGCCTACAACGAAAGACCCTTTTTACAGGCGTCTGGCAATAAAACTTGAAATGATCGGTGAGGTCGATAACATTTTCGGATTCATCAGAGCCATTGAGAGTCATCCCAAGCCCATAAAAATTGAGCGTCTCGATTTGATTGCAAAACAGATAGCAGGAAGAATCCAGGCCAGCTTCATCGTAACCAAAGTAGTAATCGAATCCGGAGGTGACAGCAACTGATGAAAATTCCAGGGCTTAAGAAATTGACTGGGCGATCTGGTTTATGGCGACTGATTCATGCTACCGGTATAACAACAGTAATCCTTCTGGCGATTGTTTTTGTGCTTGAACTGGCTGTTCCGGTACAGATCGAAACTGAAAGTGCCTATCCTTCAGCAGGTACGTCAGTAGTGTCTATCGGCTCCAATACCGACAATGTAGATGTGCTGCGAGCCGGATTTAGTGAAGTTACGACAATAACCAGAACAGATTTGTTCAAACCTGCAACGATCCTGGCGGATAAACCGATGGCCGAAAAAACCGTTGAAAGAATAAAATCCCAGTTAAAGCTACAGTGCATCATGCGGGTCAATGGCAAAACTGTTGCCTATATCAATATCAAGGGTATCGGTCTCAAGAGATGCCAGATCGGTGAGCGCGTCGAAGATATCTTCACCGTTATTGATATTGGTGAAAAAGCTGTCGAAACGACAATTATAGGCCACAAAGTGACACTAAGTTTATAGGCGAAAGGAAACATCGATGATTAAAGGCAATTTCGGGAACAAGGTCACTATTATAACCGTGATACTGATGGTATTTTCAGTGGCGTGCTGTTTTGCAAATGAACTGGATTTTAATCCGTTTGGGAGCGGCACGTGGGATGCTAATACCAGTGCCGAGCTTGTTAAAGAAGGTCCGATCATTCCACAAGTTCAGTTTAGCAACAACGATATCTCAATGGCGTTTCAGATAATCAGCGATCTGACAGGCTGGAGCATTTTTCCCACTGCCCAGACTGCCAAGGCGAGAATAAGCCTCTGGGCAAACAATATAAGCGCCCAGGAACTGCTCGATATCGTCGTGAACCTTGCCGGTTTTACATATCATAAGCAAGGCAACATCGTAACGGTAATGACTTACGATGAGTACATACAGTTTCACGGACTTGCAAGAGAAATAATAGAATTGACCTATGCCGAAGCAGCTTCGGTGGCTTCAGTTATCAAACCGTTTATGAGCAAACGTGGTGTCAACATAGTACACAGCCAAACCAACACGATTGTATTGTACGAGACCGTTGCAAACTTCGAATTTATAGTTGACATAATCGAAAGACTTGACAATCCAGCCGAGGATATAGTTATTGAAGTTATCAATCTCAAATATGCCGATAGCACGATCTTAGGCGGAATCCTTGGGAATATCTTTACGCAAAAACAAAAGGTTGTTACCAACAAAACTGCCTCGTCAGTCCCCGGTGGAGTTACAAAGGATTCGGCAGATATGATTGTCCCTTATGAACAAGTAGGAATCTATGCACTTTCGCATGCCAATCAGTTGGTGCTCGTTGCAAGAAAGCCCGACATCGAAAGGCTAAAGCAGATCATTGACGTAATCGATGTTTACCGCGACAACATGGTCCTTGAGGTTATCGAACTCAAGTATGCCGATGCCCAGGCACTGGCAAAGACGCTCCAGGAAATCGTTGCACAGGATAAGCAACGCGACGATACAAGGATAACACAGGTCAAAACCGAACCTCCACCGGGCAAGTCTCCGCCCCCGGTCGAAGAAGGTCAGCTGACAACTCCGCTGTCACAGGTCAGGGTATTTGCGATTGGAAGAACCAACCAAATCATTATCAAAGCTTTTAGGGCTGATGTGGAGAACCTGAAAAACCTTGTAAAAAAACTCGATACCTTCGTCGAGCCTGTTACAAAGAGCTATCACTTTGTTTACGTTGACGCAGTTGCCATTGTCCGGGATCTTCAGCGAATATTCGATGTCTATGGAAGATACGGGCGGTTTGGCTCTCGAGGTACCGGACAGGGCATGACAGGTGGCAGTGGAACCGGCAGCGGGATTACCCTGATAGAGAAGACAAATTCTATTTTGCTCACAGGTCCGCCTTCGGTCCATCGGATTATGGCCAGTATCCTCGAGAGCGTCGATGTTCCTGGAACCTACGAGGCGGGCATCATAAGGATTTATAAAATTGAAAATGCGGATGTTGATGAAATTGCTGCGACAATCCGCGAACTTCTTCTACAGACGAGCGATCAGACAACCGAAACCGGGCGTACCAAGTTCGATCAGGGTGCAAGTACAAAGGCCTCGGATACCGCTTCTGGCGTGACAGAGACCGAGGTGTTTATCCCGAAAGTCGAAGCCAGGATCTCGATCAATAAGGCCACAAATTCTGTTGTAATACAGGCCACCGCCAGGGAGCACCGAGAACTGGAGAAACTCATAAAGGAACTGGATATACGTCGAAAGCAGGTGCTTATCGAGGCAATGATTATTGAAGTGACAACCAGTGATGACTTTGAATTCGGCGTTGAGTTAAACCAGCGCGACGGTGATATACTTTCATTTAGTTCATTCGGACTTTCGTCAATTGATCCACTTAGTGGTGCGCGTGATATCATAGTGGGCGCCGGTGCGTCCGCGGCGATCCTGACTCCGGGCAAACTCCAGGTAATAGTAAAAGCTCTTCAGTCCAACGCAAACGCCCGGATAGAATCGGCCCCGCAGATTCTGGTCAACAACAACGCCGAGGGATTGATTCTAAGTATCGTAGAAGAACCAACCACTCAGACCAATCTCGGTGAAACGACAACGACCACCTCCTTTGCGGGATTCGTCGAGGCCGGAACGCAGTTCTCCATCACTCCGCATATCAGCGAGGGGGATTACCTTCGCATTGTCTATCAGATTACGCTCAACTCTTTTGGCAACAAGACGACAGACCCATCCATTCCGCCACCTCGTAACACCAGCAGCATCAAAAGCGAGGCTACCATCCCTGACGGCTCGACAATTGTTGTAGGAGGTTTACAGACTGAGCACGAACGCAAAGTTGTCGACAAGGTGCCCATCCTCGGAGATATCCCGCTGCTGGGGCTGCTTTTTCAAAACACGGTCATTAAAAAGCAGTACGTGACGACATATCTGTTCATCACGGCAAAAATAATAAAGAGTGAAGACTTTCAGGATCTGAAAGACCTCAGCAAAGAGGCACTTGAGCAGGTAAGCGAAGATGACACCAGCGGCGAGAACACAGCAACCGAAACCGGACAATAGAGTCATCGATGATGCCAACGTAGTCGTTGCCATACCGATTTTCAATGAACTTGAGTATGTTGATGATATATTGAGCAGCGTTGGTCGCTATGCGAGCAATATCCTGGTAATCGACGACGGCAGTACCGACGGAACCTCAGAGGTGCTCGGCCAATACGACTGGATCGAAAGAATAAAACACGAAACGAATATTGGCTATGGTCGCAGCCTCATTGACGCATTCGATTACGCAGCCGCTAATGGTTATGACTGGATCGTAACGATGGACTGTGATTATCAGCACCAGCCTTGTCATATTCAACGTTTTATAGAGCAGATTGCCCTTGGTGACGCCGACATAATAAGTGGATCGAGATATCTCGATCTGTCGGACATCGATTCGGCGCCGCCGGACAGGGCCGCAATCAATAAGAAGGTCACGAGTTTCCTTAATAGACACCTTGGAATTGAATTAACGGATTCATTTTGCGGTTTCAAGGCCTATCGGATATCGGCATTAGCTCGGCTACAGTTGACTGAAAATGGATACGGTTTTCCGCTGCAACTGTGGATTCAGGCGGCAAGGGCGGCTCTGCGAATTCGAGAGATACCTGTTCCGCTGATATACAACGATCCGAGTCGATCATTCAACGGCGATCTTAACGATCCACAAAAGCGGCTCAAATACTATATTTCGATTATAACCCGGGAGTTTGAAGATAATGGGTATCAGTGAAACAACTGATCTTTCAAAGCCTTGTCAGTCTGACGAAATAGTTTTGCGTCCGGAGATATCGTATTGGCCGGAGCTTGTAAAAAAAAATGCCTCGGCAATCGCGGCAGTTCGGAACAATACGGATTGCCGTCGGGAGCTAATGGAAATCGCGCGCAAATTTACTAACAAAATTATCGGTAGAACCGGACCGGATACCGACTGTGAATATATAATCGCGACAGGGCATCAGGCAAACTGGCATCATTGTGGAATTTTGGCCAAGGATGCAGCCGCATGGTCACTTGCCCGAAGTTGTGCAGGGACGTGCCTGCATCTGGTTCTCGATCATGATATTTCTAATACCGCTTTGATGCTTCCTCGTTGTCACGAGGATGGTCAATGGAACATCGAGCGGATTGAAATGGAACCGGCAACAGTTTCAATGCCGGCCGAACTAAGATTGATGTCGAAGCCGGATACAGTTGCGGCATTTATTGGAAAGGTCATAAGCACCTGGCCGGATTCATTGTGCGGGCGGTTGTGGTCAGCAACGCAAGTGGACAACATTATTGCAAAATCGCGATTTACTACACTGCCTGAACTGATTACTTATCTGCATGCAGTGCTTACTGTCTCTCTCGGACTTGACATCCTTTATCTGCCGGTTTCAAAGATGGCTAACAGCGAAGCGTTTCTTGGTTTTGTTGTGTCACTGATTCTGGATGCCGAACGGTTTGTCTTTTGCTACAATCGAGCAATCGAGCAACAGCGCGACGCCTTGTCCATAGCAGGGCACAGGACTGTTCGGCTCCTGAATATCGACCGGGAAGGTTCAATCGAGTTGCCATTCTGGCTGATCGATAGGGCCGGATGCCGAACTTCACTTTATGTCGGGACAAAAGATAACAAAACAATCCAAATTTCAAGAGGCTCTGAGTATCTGGGTGTGATTACTTGCGATAACTCTGATGGTATAATAACGCAGTTGAGAAAAATACTCATCAGCCATAAACTTAGATTGAGACCAAAGGCGATTAGTCTGACGTTGTTTGTCCGTGTGTTTTTTGCCGACTGGTTCGTTCACGGTATCGGAGGTGCCGGTTATGAATCAATTACTGATCGTATTATAGAGAACTATTTTGCTATCCCCCGGCTTGACTTCGGCGTTGCCACGGCGACTATTCTGTTGTCGGACGAGAATTCAAAATGGATTTCTGATGAATCGCTCGAGGATCTCAAACGACAAAGTAGAAAGCTCAAATATAATCCCGAAACATTCATCGAACCTTCCGAACGTCTGAAGGAGCCGGTCCGGACGCTAATCGCACGCAAGCGAAGATTGTTTTTCATTGCCGCTAAATCTTCGGTCTCAAATCTGGAAAAATGCTCCTGCTACAAGGACATCACGCAAATTAATGATACGCTTGCCGGATACAGCAGTCGGTCCTCGCGTATTATTGAAGAGGAGATTGCAATCCGGCAGCGACAGGAACAATCGTCTCGTATTATGGAATCCCGCGAATATTTCTTTGGCCTTTTTGAAGCGCAACGCCTCGACAAACTCATTTCTTCAATCGTTAATAAGTTGATGCAGCAGGGGGGCTAAGAGTGCCAAACTCCGAGCAAATCCACACAATTGACAAGGTCATGATAATTGCACCGCATCCTGACGATGCGGAACTGGCGATGGGAGGTACGATAGCGAGGATGATTGACCATGGCCGGTGCGTTATAGTTGTCGATCTGACCGACGGTGAGCCTACGCCATTTGGGAGCAGGCAATTGAGAAAGCAGGAGACCGAAAAAGCAACGAAAATCCTGGGGATACAACATCGTATCTGCCTGAATATGCGAAATCGATATCTCCAAGCCACACTCAATAACCGTCGCAAGCTTGCCGAGATTATACGGCTGTATCGGCCGGATGTTATCTTTGGCCCGGCCATGCCCGATGATCATCCCGATCACGTAGAAGCTGCACGCCTGGTCGAGGCCGCTCGATTCGAAGCGAAATTCCATAAAACCGCATTGTGCTCTGAGCCGCATTGGGTACGAAAACTTTACTTTTACTATTCATTCCATCGCACCTGCCATGAAAGACCTACGTTTGTCATCGACGTATCAGATTTTTGGCCTAATAAAATAGAGGCTGTCAAGGCCTATAAAAGTCAATTCCGAAATCGAGAGCCACTCGGTTCTAACTTGCTTGATCGCGTACAAATTACAGGGAAATACTTCGGGCAATCGGCTAATTGCAGCTTTGCTGAACCGTTTAAGAGCCCTGAGCCATTGTCTTTGAAGATCGATTCTCTGTGACGGCTTGCCCAAATCCGTTTTCAAATCGAAGAGGCTATTTCTGGTATTTCAGAATTGATATCACGATACCCGGATTGAAAAACTTCGTTGGGTACATGTATAAGACAAGCGTTGCTCAGTTTCCATCCTACGCCTCGGACCGATATGATAATCTGCGGATTGGCAGGGTCTGATTCGATAATCTTTCGTAGTTTGCTGATACTTACATCAAATGTCTTACCACCTTCGAAGGCTGGAGTGCAAATTGAGTCGGCCCATATAGGCGAATGTCTCAATTCGTCACGTGATATTACACGGTTCGGATTTTCGATAAAGTATTTTAGAAGCTGAACCAGAAGTCCATTAATTCTGCGAACTGTTCCATTGCAGCAGACCTCTCGGCGATCGAAATCGATAACAGTGTCCTTTAGTCTTATAGTCTGTTTGGGCGATGCGGATGGCTGGTTACTTCGCAATCGCGCCCTGATGCGATGTATAAGGGCGCTCGAAGTAGTTTGTACACCTGCGACTACATCGTCAACACCGCAATCAAAAAGTTTCTCTTCGGTTGATAAATCTACTTTTGACATCAAAACCATTAATACATTGCTATTATTTAGGGTGCGGGCGCATTTGCACAATTCGAATATATCATTTTCAAGAGTTTGGAAATTAAGCAGTACCAGCCCATAGTTATTACGGCTGATAAGTTTGTAAGCCTCGGATACATGGTCTGCCATGTGCAGAGAGAATCCCAAAGGCTCCAGGCGGCTCCGTAAGTGCCTTCGCCTCTGACCGTTCCTGTCAACATGCAGTGCAATCTGCCTGCACATATCCAACCCTGATCCTCTCTGGGACTTTCATGTCCCGCATACAGCAAGCGCACCGGTGGCGCACCGCAGTTGGCAATCATTTTCGATTCTTGTGACATCCTTGTCATAACCAATGCATCTCCTGTTTACTGCGCGATGCTAATGAACATACAATCCATTCGAAACTATCTATACCTCAGTAACTTCGCGCAAAATAGTAAAAGTTTAGTAAATCTTTTCAGAGCGTTTGCAACCTAAGACAAGCTTTGTCATCTTTGCATTTATTCACGACAACTCCCTAAGACAAACGCCACTTCATCTGAATAATCTGTCTTTTTTTCACCCGCCCAAGTTAAGGATATGCCTGAATCAAAAAAATGCAAAGGAATATATCGTGCCCTGTGACAACAGTATGTCACTGCTCGATAAAATAATTTAAGTTACTCAAATTACAACAATCCTTGTGCGGTGTGTTCCCTATTTTGACATACAGATGAGATGTGGCAGTTTTAAGCTTTTAATAGCAGATATGCAGAAAAATAGACTGTTTAGAGTTGTAATTTTCCTGGCGTGAAAGAGTCTATAAGCTGTTTTTGAAGCATTTGGAGATATTTGTATTAACTCAATCTGGCCGAACGGTCAGATGGAGGTATCACATATTTTTTCCCGATTTCATCATTGACCTTGTTTACCCAATCTCCGAGAAGTTTGCGCAGGTGATTTAGCTGATCTTTATATCGCTGATCGTCAGCTATATTATGCATTTCGCCGGGGTCATTTTTGAGGTCAATCAGGAATTCGCGATTTTTTCCGCTGTCAAAAACCATATACTTAAATGAGTCTGTACGAATCATGCGTGCGCTTTTGCTTTCCGAGACGACAAATTCTCGCCAGTTCTTAACAAGTTTTCCTTCTGCCAGATCGCGCAAGCTTCGGCCGGGCAAATTAGCGGGTGTTTCAATCCGTGCATAATCGCAGAGAGTCGGCAGTAAATCGAGCCCATTCGAGACAAGATGTTTATCATTAACAATACCTGCCCGAATTACTCCGGGGTAACTCATAAAAAATGGAACCCTTGCCGCTTCTTCGTATGGAATTGATTTATGCTCCAACCTGTGCGACGAATCATGATCGCCGTGATCGCTGGTGAATATTACCAGTGTATTGTCCGCGTACCCCGATTGCTGCAGAGCATCGAGAATTATTCCGGTCTGCTTATCCACTTTTTCGGTCAGCTTTGCATACATCCACCTATGGATTCGCCACATATTTTCATCCCATTGTTGGCGTGCATGCAAACGGAATTTCCGCACTTCGAGATATTTGGTTGTAACCGCCTCGGGCTCCTTTTGTGGAACGTCATAGTTATCCGGCAGTTCAGGGCAATGCTTTGCGACAAATGTTTTCAAATCTTCCTTATGTTTAAGGGCTTCTAAGTTGAGTTCTTTAAATGGTCCAGGGCCCTTTGAATTTTCCTTCAGTGTTCTATTAATCGCCATATAGCAGATGTCATGCGGATTAATCAGAGACACAAACATAAAGAAAGGTTTGTCATGCGGTTGTTTGAGATAATCCGCACACACCTCGGTCAGTTGGTCACGTTCGTCTTTACATATATATTTCCAGCCATCTTTCGCAGCCTTATCCCACAAAGAAGATGGAAGATGCACCTTGCCCCCGTAAACACAATCATAACCTGCTCTGTGAAACAATGGTCCTAAAGAATTGGCAGTCATATCATCCGGTACGTTCACTTTCATAGTAGAGGAATTTTCATATCCGCCAACGATACTGGGCATTAATCCTGTTTGCAGACTGAATCGGCTTGGTACACAAACCGGATTTGTGGCGTAGGCTCTTTCAAAACGAATCCCTGAAGCCGCGAGACTATCAAGAGCGGGTGTCTTGAGGTCTTTATTGCCCGTACAGCTTAACATGCCCGCATGCTGCTGGTCCGTTGTGATAAAAAGGATATTCGGTCTCTTTGTAACTTCGCCTTTAGAAGGTGTCCCCATTGCACTGTGTACTGAAGAGGCCAGTTGGGACAATAATCCCAAGCCTGCATATTTTATAAATTCGCGTCGTTCCATTAAAACATCTTTAGGGTTATTATAGTTGGACAGGCTTACCTTCTCTGGCTGATTCATAAAGAGCGAGTATTAACTCCACAGAAAGTCTTGCGCTGGCCGGTGGAATCATAGGCTCTCGATCATGTTTTATTGCTTCTATGAAATCGGCGATGATTCTTTCATGGTTCTGGGTACCGATGGCCATAGGATCTTTAATGCCGCTGGCATTTGAGATGCTTTCAAACTTAGGAGGTTCGATTCCTTCTACGGACCAATCCACGATTTCTCCATCGGTTAAAATTATGCTTCCTTTTTCGCCGTGAATTTCGATCTTGTTCGGATATCCCGGTTTGATTATTGTCGAGGCTTCCAATACGCCCTGGGCACCGTTTTTGTACTCAACGAGGGCATGGCCCATGTCCTCGACTTCTATATCATGAGCGACCGTTGCGGTTCTGGCGAAAACGGATTTTGCCGGACCCATCATCCAGACCATTAAATCAAGTGTGTGTGCGGCCTGTTGAATAAACGGTCCGCCGCCGTCGAGTTCCCACGTTCCTCTCCATGCGGCACTTTCGTAGTAGTCCTGGCCACGGAATTTTTTCAGGAATGCGTTTGCGATGTATATTTTTCCGAGTTTTCCGGCCTGGATCACATCGTATGCGGCCTTGTTATGGGGTGCGGTGCGATGCTGAAATGCACAGCCAAGCTTAACCGATGCCGACTGACATGCCGCTGTCATTGCGTCAATCTTCTTGAGCGTGATATCAAGAGGCTTTTCGGACAGAACGTGTTTTTTCAATTTAGCGGATCGAATCGCGCCATCGGCATGTAGTCCGCTGGGCGTAGTTATTATGACCACGTCGAAATCCACTGATTCGGCGAGAGTTTCCAAGCTGTCAGAAAAATGGTCAAGCCCGTTTTTTTGTGCGAATTGCTCGGCTTTTTCGCTCGTTCTCGAAACTACTGCTACGATTGACGCGCCCGGGACGTTATTAACTGCGGTGACATATTTACCTGCAATATTTCCGGCACCCAACAATACAAATCTTACATCATCATTTCCCATTGAATGTGTCCTTTAATGACAGGTTCAAAATACCTGTGTAATAATAACATCTGTAAAACCGTTTTTCAATTATTCAATAAATCCGCTCTTTCGTAACCAGTTTTCACAATCATTTGTCCACTGCATGGAGTCAGTCCCCTCGCGGCCGAGCGAGAAACCATGGCCTCCTAACTCGTAAACTCTTAACTCGCTTGGCACTCCGGCCTGTTTACATGCCTGGTTAAAGAAAATACTGTTCTGGGGCGGTACCTTAACATCATTCTTTGCGTGAGCAAGAAAGTTCGGAGGAGTGTCACTGGTTACCTGGAGATTACTCGACAGCAACTTTACCATCTCCGGGTCATTACGTTGTTCGCCCAGGAGATTGTTGCGCGAGCCCATATGGGCATAAGGTTCCTCGAGCGTAATGACCGGATAAGCCATTATCATAAAATCAGGCCTGCTTGAAATCCTGTCAATGGGGTCTTTTGCCGTCTCGTCGCCATAATCAATATGTGTCCCCGTCGTCGATGTCAGATGACCTCCTGCCGAAAAGCCAATTATCCCAATTTGATCCGGCTTGATACCATATTTCCGGGCGTCGCTTCGCACTATTCGAATCGTTCGCTGTGCGTCCTGCAGGGGTATCGGATGTATGTTTCCTTCAGCCGGGAGTCGATATTTCAACACAAACGCCGAAATACCAAGACTATTGAGCCACCTGGCTATTGCAATACCTTCCTTACCGTAACAGACCATCTTATATCCACCTCCGGGACAGACTACCACAGCCGTGCCATTACCTTTTCTGGCGGGAAAATAAGTCACTGTCGGCTCAGAGATATCTCTAATACAATCAAATACCTTCAATGCAGCCGCAGAATCGCCCACCTCCAGTAGTCCAACCGTTTTGCCATCCAATATATTGGTTTCTTTCGGCAGTTGCGAACACGAGGTCGCCATTAAAACAACAAGAATACTTAACAATGCTTTTACCGGTAAATTCTTATGCATAATCAAAACTCCATAAAATATTAAGATCTACGTATGTTATCCCAGATCGCCTTTTTATTGAAATCAAATTTGCGAAAAAAATGATTACCACAAATCCTTGATTTTCAAAGAATTTAGGGGTATCGTATTGTTTGTTAGCCGTACAAACTTTCGTACCTCCACCTGTTTTGATAGACAATCACTGGAGAACACTGTGGCACATAGGATAGGTAGTATCTGTATTTATATTGCATTTGTTGCGATTGGATTGGGCACTGTTCCGGTCCTGGCAGTCAACAATGGAGATATTCCGGTCAATACCGTTGCTTCGGCACGTCGGATGATCGAGGATTTGAACAAGACCTTCGGCGACAAATACCAAGGCGGCAAGAAGTTCCTGACGCGACTTGACAACATTGAAGAAATTCTCAGCAATGACGACAGCGATATCAATGCTAAGACCTCCCTAAATGAGTTAATACGCCGGGCGTCACTGGCCAATCCACTTCTCGATTTCGACAGGATCATGGTCATTCGCCGAACGAAAGAGGCCAACCGAAGTCTCAATTCGCATACCACCCAAACCATCAAACGCACCGGCTGGGACAATGAGATATCCGAGTTATCCAACCTTCGCGGCCAAGTGAAGATTCGTACCATCTATCGGCACGCCAACCAGTCGGTGATCAAGCACCTGGATCTGCATTTTTCGGGCGAGAGGATCATGTTCTCCGGTGCCGGTGCCAACGGCAAATGGGCGATACTGGAAGTTGACACCAGCGGCAGGGGCCTGAGAGAACTTACGCCAGACGATCAGCAGGACGTTCACTGGTTTGATGGTTGCTATCTGCCCGAGCAGCCGTATATCGGGGCTTGTTCAACCGCTGGAATGCAGGGACTTCCATGCGAAAACGGTGGCAAGCCGATGGTCAATCTCTACAGAGTTAATACCCACAGCAAGCAAGTTAGCCAACTAACGTTCGAGCAGGACAGCGACTGGCACCCCCGAGTTTTGGATGACGGTCGGATTTTATATCTTCGTTGGGAATATACCGACACACCGCACTATTATAGCCGTTATCTTTTTACCATGAATCCCGACGGAACCACTCAAAGAGAATATTGGGGCAGCGGTTCCTATTTTCCGACAGCCTATGTCTGGGCTCGACCCATCCCCAATCATCAGACGATGGTTCTTGGAATCGCCAGCGGCCACCACGCCAAAAGCGAAACGGGCCGGCTGATTCTTATCGACCCGGCCCTGGGGCGCAAATACCCCCTTCGCTACAAACCAACTGACAAAATCTGGGGAAAAGAAAAAGCAGAGATTAACATTCATCCCGAAGTACTACCGGCCAGCGAGACAGGGTGTGTGCAGGAGATACCCGGTTGGGGACGCGACGTCGTGGGCAACGTGTACGACAATCAGGGCGGCAACCAGGAGTATACTTTCCAGACACCATATCCGTTATCCGATAAATACTTCCTTGTCTCGATGTTGAAGGGTGAGAACAAATGGGTACTGAGCCTGGTGGACGTGTTCGACAATATGACAGTCATTTATGAGGATTCGAAATACAGCATCTTCGAGCCCATACCTCTGACCACTCGCAAAAAGCCTCCTGTGCTGGCCAACCGAACAACTGCAGATTCTTCGGCGGTAATTTTCTGCACCGATATCTATGATGGTCCCGGCCTAAAGGCGATCCCGCGTGGCCGGGTCAGGAACCTTCGCATCTTCAGCTACCACTATGGCTATGTAGGCAGCGGCGGTCATGAGTCATGTGGTCTTGAGTCTGGTTGGGACATCAAGCGGATTCTCGGCACAGTCCCTGTTGAAGCTGACGGATCATTTTGCTTCCGAGCCCCGGCCAAGACTCCAATCTCGATTCAACCGCTGGATGAAGACGGTGCCGCCCTGGCCCTGATGCGCAGTTGGATGATCGGCATGTCCGGTGAGACCGTTTCCTGTAGCGGCTGTCACGAACAGCAGAGCACAGTTACACTCAACAAGCCGACCGCGGCAAGCCGTCGTGAACCACGAAAGATTAAGCCCTGGTATGGACCTGCTCGTCCCTTCGGTTTCAAGACCGAGGTCCAGCCCGTACTCGATAAATACTGTCTCTCATGCCACAACGAACAAGACAACAAGGCAGGTATCTCCTTCGCAAAAGATGACTCCACTAACTGGCGCAAAGATCAATCCTATCTCCACCTCGTCGCATTCACACGACACCCCGGACCGGAAAGCGACCTCGACATGTTCAATCCGATGGAATGGCACGCTTCGACCAGCCCGCTGATCCAGATGCTGCGAAAGGGACATCACGGCGTGAAACTCGACGAAGAAGCATGGAGCCGTTTTTACACGTGGATTGATCTAAATGCTCCGCATCGCGGAATGTGGAACAATCAAAAATACGAACGCCGCCGACTCGATTTGGCAAAGCGCTATGCAGGGTTGAGCTACAATCCCGAGCAGGAGTACCGGGTAACGCTTGCCTCGATCGAGGGTAAACAGATCGATCCGGTAAAACCCGTTGAAATGGCAAAACCAAATACTGACAGTCTCAAGGCCGATGGTTTCCCGACCGATATCGTAAAAGCCAGACAGCTTCAGGGTGACAATCGTGCGATGTATATCCGATTGTCTGACGGTCTGAAAATAAATCTTGTGCGAATTCCCGCAGGTCAGTTCGTTATGGGCAACCTCGATGGTTTCCCGGATGAGGCACCTCGTAGCGTTGTTAACATCGACCAACCTTTCTGGATGGGCGTCACCGAGATAACGAACGAGCAGTATCAGGCCTTCGATCCACAGCATGACACTCGGTATCTCGATGAAAACGGCAAGGACCACTCCGTTCCCGGTTATATCGCCAACCATCCGGATCAGCCGGTTGCTCGGGTGTCCTGGCAGCAAGCTATGGAATTCTGCAAATGGCTTTCGAACAAGTCGCGTCGCAAAGTCACTCTGCCGACCGAAGCACAATGGGAATGGGCAGCGCGAGCAGGAAGTGGCGAGCAGTTCTTCTATGGTGACATCGACTCGGATTTTTCCACCTGGGCAAACCTTGCCGATGCATCACGTCGTCGTACCTCCATAAATTGGGACGGCGGCAGCAAGATACATGCTCGACGTGAGTATTCGACCGGCTCTTTGCATCCTCTGCGCGACGACCGTTTCACCGACAAATGGTTCGTTGTTGACTATGTAAAACAGTACGAGCCGAACGCATGGGGTTTGTATGACATTATCGGAAACGTCTCTGAATGGACCCGCACAGAATACCGCCCATACCCATACATTGAGGACGGGCGCAGCATTGCTGCGCCGGAAGCAAAGAAAGTCGCTCGCGGCGGATCCTGGAACGACCGTCCAAAGACAGCTGGTAGTACCGTTCGTTTTGCGTTCGAATCTTACCAGAAAGTTTACAACGTCGGATTCCGTGTGATCATAGAGTAATGAACTCGACAGGAACAGGTACAATGCTAAATCCAAAATTAATCGGGGACTTTAGATGAAGATATCAAATAGCATATTGATTGTTTCGGTTGGTATGATTATGAGCTTAACAAGCTTTGCCGATGCTGTTAATAAATCTATGCCGGATGAAAAGCAGTACGTTAATAGTTTAGGGATAAAACTTTTAAAGATAGAGCCCGGTTCTTTTATGATGGGCAATGATAAGGAAATACCAGAGCATATCGCTGCACCTAATAAGGATCTGAGATTTGCTGATTACGACGAGTCGCCTGTGCAGAAGGTGACAATCAGCAAGGGATTCTACATCGCCGAAACCGAAGTGACTATCGATCAGTACAAGAAGTTCAAGTCCGATTGGCCGGGCTTTAGTGATAAGCTTGACAATGATCCCTTTGCGACCGGTGTGAGTTGGTATGACGCGGTGGAGTTTTGCAAGTGGCTCAGTAAAAAAGAAGGCTTGCCGTATCGACTGCCTACCGAGGCCGAGTGGGAATATTCATGCAGGGCAGGAAATGACGGTCATTTTTGCTCAGGAGACAATTTACCTGATGCGGGTACGGCTAACAGTTGGGGAATCCGCAATATGCACAGTTGGCCGGCTGAGTGGTGTTATGACTGGCATGGTTTGTATCCTGACAACGACCGCGTTGATCCGGTAGGTCCGGACAGCGGTTTTACCAAGGTGGTACGAAGCGGCAGTGGTGAGTATCTCGAGTCGCCGAAGCACACTGTTTCCGGTGAGATGCCTTTTTATGTTCGTAGTTCCAACAGGGCATCGATTGCTCCGGCGTTTGCGCCACCTCCTCGAAAGTATCAGATTAAGCAGGCCGCTGGTTCGGATCCCTCGCTGGGTAAAGGTAAGGTCTATAAAAGAAGGTCTATGGGCAAATGGAAAGTGGCTGGCTGGCATTGCATAGGTTTTCGGGTGGTTCTGGGTTCGATGCCAGAGACGAAGCCTTACAATGTGCAAATGCCGTTCTTTGCCCAATGCGTTAAGCAGACCGCTACCTGCATTAACCGCGGCCCGGATATGAGCAAGCCCTACTACAGAACCAGACGAATACTACCGGGTATTACCGCAAAGGAGATGATCAATGTCGGCTGGAAGGTTGGCTTGGAACCGGGTACGGGTGCGAACCATCACAACGGCGCCCTTCTGGCTCTAGATAATGGTGACTTGTTGGCGTGTTATTATAATGGTTATGTGGAAAGTCACCCCGATCTGTCAATTTGCCTGATACGTCTGCGGGCAGGGGCTCGACAGTGGGACAAGGTGTCGGTCTTCCCTGATTTTCTCGATATCAATGATGCAAGTCCGTTCATTTTCACAGATAATGGCGTGATCTGGCTGGGTTGGGGTTCGCCGCAGTTGGGAGGAGGGTACCCCTTTCACTGGACAACCTCAAAAGATAACGGACAGAGCTGGACTCAAATGCAGTTTCCAATTTTCGACGGACACCCAGGCGGTTATCGAAGAAAGCAGCCGATTAATGCGGCATTTAGAGGGCCTGATGGTGTGCTTTATATTTCCTATGACGGTAGTCGAGGAACTTCCGGTCTCTGGGCGACGGCCAACAATGGAAAGACATGGTATGCACCCAACGGCAGAGTCATGGGATTGCACGCGACGTTTGTACTGCTGGACGACAACAGTATTTTGAGTTACGGAACAAGGAACACCGGTATCGACGGTTTGTGCCCGAAGAATGTGTCACGGGATTTCGGTGAAACCTGGCAGGTCAGCCGTTCGCCGATGCCCGTCCAAGGCGGGGGACAAAATCCTATTATGCTCAAACTCCAAAGCGGCAGATTACTATATATCAGTGACATCAGACAGGCAAAGGATCCGGCATTGACTGGTTTTACCGAGCCGGGTGCGTACGCATGTCTCAGTGAGGATGGCGGTGACACGTGGAAGATAAGGAGGCTTCTCGGTGGCCAGACCAAAGACAAGGATGGCAAGGCTGTTGATTTCAGGACTGTCGGTTATCCCGGTGCCCAGCAGACGGCCAATGGTTTGATTCATCTGGTTACTTCGAGAAATCGGCCGGATTTGCATGTGGAACTTAATGAAGCCTGGATTCTTGCCAATGACGACGACGCCCAAAAGGCTGCTAATACCGATTACAGTCCGGTTGAAATTAAAACGGTCAAATGGTACAAAGAGTCTTATCCCGATGGCAAGCTAAAAGCCAGATGGGCTGGCGGTCTGAACGCTGAGGGCGTTTACCTATTGCAAGATCAGCAGAATTTCTACTATCCCGATGGTCAATTGCAGTGGCAGGCGACTTATAACAACGGTCTCAAGACTGGCCGCGAGTCGTATTACCTGCCTGATGGGAGCATCCAATGGCAGCAGCAGCACAATGATGACGGCAGCAGTGAGTTGACTATCTTTGATGATAATGGAAAGAAGAAAGTTGTTTCCAAATGGAAAGATAAGAAACTGCTAAGTTATCAAACCAAAGATTCGCAGCGGCCGAAGAAGGATCAAGCGTCGATTTCCGAAGACATGCCTCTTGGGCAAATCAGTCTGTTTGACGGCGAAAGCCTGGGCCAATGGAAGAGCACGGATTTCGGCGGTCAGGGTAAAGTCCATGTCAAAGACCAGAGCATTATTATGGAGATAGGTAACGATCTGACCGGCGTTACCTGGTCCGGTCCCGTTCTTCGTACGAATTATGAAATCAATTATGACGCCATGAGGCTTGATGGAGAGGATTTTTTCTGCGCTCTGACATTTCCTTTCGATGATTCATTCGTAACCTTTATAGTTGGCGGCTGGGCCGGTAACGTCTGTGGTCTTTCGAGCGTCGGTTACTTCGATGCCTCCGACAATGAAACAACGGTAAAAAAAACTTTTGATAACGACCGCTGGTATCATATCAGGGTCCGCGTCGAGCCCGGCAGGATTCAGTGCTGGATCGGTAAGAGACAATTTGTTGATCTGGAAACCAAGGGCAAAAGGCTCTCAACTCGAAGTGAGGTCGAGGAATCCAAACCCCTGGGTATTTCCTGCTGGCAAAGTGCCTCGGCGATCAAAAACATCCGCTTTACGAAATTAGCGGACACACAAAATATAGCAACGTCTAAATGATTCCAAGCCGACAGAGGTGTTTATGGAGACGAGTATTGGAGTTAAATCGGTCAACTTGCTGATTGTCTCTGGTTTTGTTAGACTACATGCATGACTATCAAGGATGAACGTCAGTTTGCCAGGCTCTTGATTCCTGTAAAGAAATTTTCTTTTCAACAGGGCTATTTTCGATGGTCGAAAAAACCAGTCCTTGCTGGCCCACGCTCGGCTGATGTTCTGCCATTGCAACAGCTTGTTTGTGATTTGTCGAAGCAATCTCTCAAGGCTCGTATAGTAAGAAATGCCTTTGGCCCGGCGGATGTGAGAATCTATCGGGATAACAAAACGAACAACAGTGAAGCATACCGGATAGTTATTGCATCCGGTGGGATCGAAATTTATGCCGGCGCCGATGCCGGGGCATATTACGGCTTGCAGACTTTGCGGGATATGGTTGCGATATACGGGACGAAATTACCGGCATGTAGGATAAAAGACGAGCCGGATTTCAAAAGACGGGGTATATATCATGATTGTTCGCGTGGGAAAGTACCAAAGCTTGAGACGCTAAAAGAGCTTGTGACGAGGCTTGCCCACTGGAAAATAAATGAACTGCAACTTTATATTGAGAATGTTTTTACTTTTAAGCAGCACCCGGAAATTGGGAAGGGCTTTAGTCCGTTTACGCCGGAGGAGATTCTTTCTCTGCAGGACCATTGCCGAAGCCACCATGTAAGGCTGGTTGGTTCTCTGGCAAGTTTTGGTCATCTCGAAAAGATACTGGCACTTCCGCGGTACCGGCACCTCGGTGAAATGCCGGGATTTCGCGGTTTACCTGGCGGGACAACACTGTGTCCGTCGGATCCCGGTTCGATCAAGTTCATAGAAGAACTATACAGCGAATTTGTTCCGCTCTTCGAAGCTGAGGATTTTAATGTCTGCTGCGATGAAACATGGGAACTCGGCAGGGGACGCAGTAAGAAACGAGCTGAGCGTATTGGCAGTGGTCGTGTTTACCTTGATTTTCTGATGAAGATTTATCGGCTTTGTCAAAAGTACGGCAAGCGTATGAATGCCTGGGCTGACATTATACTAAAACATCCCGAATTAATACCTGAGTTACCCGGAGATATCGTATTGCTCAACTGGGAATACGAGCAGGATGGAATAAACATAACCAGGACTCAAGAGATCACCGAGGCTGGCGTGGGGCTAATGGTCTGTCCGGGAACGAGCGGCTGGCTTACGCATGGTTCGCGCATGGTTAATTCGATGGCTAATGTAAGCAATTTTGCCGCTCAGGGTCGTAGGCACAACGCACAAGGACTTCTGAATACCGATTGGGGCGACCAGGGACACCGAAACTTCCTTGGAGTAAGCCTGCATAGTTTTGCTCATGGAGCCGCGAATGCCTGGCATGGCAAAGCTGTCGATAATGCAAACTTTACGAAGAACTTTTGTTATCACGTCTTTGGTCAACGTACCGATCAGATGGCAAAGGCATTGCAAATGTTGGGAAGTACTTACATTACATGCGGCAAAGCTTCGCGTAACGAATCTTTGTTGTATCACGCTCTTGTCGAACCGCTGGTCCATAATAAACCGCCGGAGCGCAGTCCAATTGATATGATGAGCGAGGCGGGATTGCACAAGATACTCGATCAACTGTCGGATTCTAAGCTTTGGCCTGCTCCTGATAAAAATATTAGTAACTTTGATAAAGTGGCTCTTCGTGAGTTGAAATTGGCAGTGCGAATGGACTGTCTGGCAAGCCAACGAGCTTTGACAGCGAAGACTTTGCGAAGCGGTAAGCACATGAGAAATTCTCAATTGCTGCGATTGAGCAGGCAGATGAAAAGGATGGCAGAAGATTTTAGTGAACTCTGGCTGGTACGGAATAAAGCATCCCGTTTGCGGGACAATATAAAATTATTTAGACGAGCCCATCGGGAATTTTCCCGCCTTGGGCGTCGGAGTTATACCCTTAAGGGTAGTAAGTGTTCGCGAATAAAACCGTAACTGGTTGTTTTTAAGTTACTTATCCGCGGATAAACGTAAAAATTCAATTGAGAGCAGTATATAGTATAGGATGGCAAACAAGAGCAAAATTGCAGAGCCTGGCAGAAAAGGCAAAATGCGTGTAGTCGGACTGATGTCCGGAACTTCGGCAGATGGTGTCGATATAGTTGTTGTCGATATAGCCAACAATGGAGTTAGGGTTATCGCATTCGACACATTTTCTTACCCGGTGTCGGTACGTCGCAGTATTCTTGAGATTTGCGGGAATGAATCATGTAGTTTGGCCGACATCTGTCACTTGAATTTTGTACTCGGTGAATTATTCTCCGAAGCGATCATAAAACTGTGCAAAAGCAGCGGGATAGATATAAAGACGATTGATTTGATAGGTTCGCACGGTCAGACAATTTATCACAATCCTAAAGGTACTCGTTTCGGTAATCGCACTGTGCGTTCGACACTTCAGATAGCAGAGCCTTCAGTAATTGCTCATCGCACCGGTATTACGACAGTGGCTGACTTTCGGCCTCGGGATATGGCCGCTGGTGGACAGGGTGCTCCTTTGGTGCCTTTTGCCGATTATGCTCTGTTTAGGGATAAACGTAGAACTCGTGCTGTTCAGAATATTGGTGGAATCGCAAATGTGACCTGGTTACCGGCCAGTTGTCCGATTGAAGATATCATCGCCTTCGACACAGGTCCGGGCAACATGGTGATCGATGGATTGATTCATCTTATAAGTGAGGGCAGAAAGAAGTTGGATCTTGGAGGAAAACTGGCCGCTAAAGGTATGGTCGATGAAGAACTGTTAAAGCAGATGTTGCGGCATCGGTATCTTCGCCGCCAGCCGCCAAAATCAACCGGCCGTGAAGAGTTTGGCAATCGCTATTTTACTGATCTGTACAACAAAATGAAGAAGCAATCGCTATCTGACCGGGACATTATGGCTACCGTCACTGCTTTTACCGCGACTTCCATAGCCGATGCTTACAAGCGTTTTTTACCCCAGATGCCGGATGAAGTAATACTCTGCGGCGGCGGCGCTCATAACAGGACTTTGGTCGATATGTTGAAAAAGCATCTTTGCGAAACTGAAATTCTTCTCAGCGATGATTATGGTATCGATTGCGACGCCAAAGAGGCGGTTTCATTTGCGATTCTGGCACATGCGACTATCAAAGGCATAGCCAATAATGTCCCCGGTGCTACAGGAGCAGAACAATCATTAGTCTTAGGAAAGATAATACCCGCGTAATGAAAAAGCACAGAATATTGCCGATCACAGAGAAGAGCAATCGCAGGAGCGAAAATATCGATCAGCTTTCGACTCTGGAAATAGTCGAACTGATCAATAGCGAAGATATGCTGGTAGCGGTCGCTGTTCGTAAAGAGCGTAAGAAGATTGCCGCGGCGGTGGAAATGATAGTGGAGCGTTTTAAGAAGGGCGGACGGTTATTTTATGTCGGCGCCGGCACGAGCGGTCGGCTCGGCGTTCTCGATGCTTCGGAATGTCCTCCAACTTTCGGTGTGCGGCCTTCTCTAGTACAAGGCATCATAGCCGGTGGCAGGCGGGCACTGGTAAGGTCTATCGAAGGGGCCGAAGACAAACCTGGCGATGGAGAAAAAGCCATCGAGAAAAATGGGATCCGGCCCAGAGATGTTGTCGTTGGAATTGCGGCATGTGGGCTTACCGCTTATGTTCGGGCCGCGCTCAAGCAAGCGATGAAAACAGGTGCCGGTACAATCTTTATCACATGCGCACCGGAAACGGTCAAACAAAACCCTGCTGAAATAATTATAAATCCGGTCGTCGGCCCCGAAGTACTAACAGGCTCGACGCGCATGAAGGCTGGTACCGCAACCAAACTTGTTCTAAACACTCTTACCACGACTGCCATGATTCAAATGGGTAAGGTCTATGGGAACCTGATGGTCGATCTCAACGCGACAAATGAAAAATTGCGAGACAGGTCCGCGAGAATCGTAATGCAACTAACACAACTTTCACGCACCAGGGCAACCAGACTGCTCGAGCAGGCAGGCGGGAAAGTCAAGGCCGCAATCGTAATGCACTTTCGTGAGGTGAATTTGTGTCAAGCCTGCGCTATTCTCGAAAAGTGTGAGCAGTCACTGAGAAAAGCACTTAGGGAAAGTTAAATGACTCATTTGGTTATAGCCGGTAATATTGTAGCGGCTCTCGGACCCGTCGATTTGGTTATAGTCGGTTTGAGCGTTGTGTTGCTTTTTGTTATATCTTATTTCTTCGGACGTGAAGAAAAAGATACGAATGATTTTTTCTTAGGCGGCAGGGGGGTTCCTTCAATCGTGGCGTGTTTGTCTTTTGTGGCGACAGAAGTCAGCGCTCTTACTATTGTCGGGGTGCCAGCGGTTGCTTTTAGCGAGAACTGGCGTTATCTTCAATTCTTCATCGGTTCGGCATCGGCGCGGATATTAGTGGCATTTTTGTTCATTCCCGTATTCTATAAATATAATTGTACTAGTATCTATGAGTTCCTGAGACACCGTTTCGGGCCGGAAACTCAGTATGCAGGTTCAATTTTCTTCTTTATTACGCGATTGATAGCCTCTGGGGTAAGGTTGTATGCTGCATGTTTGGGTGTTTCGCTAATCATGGGCTGGAACCTGGCTCAGACGGTTCTGGTGTTCTCGGTAATTAGTGTCATCTTCATTGCGTTTGGCGGCATAAAGGCCGTAGTATGGGCAGGTGCTTATCAGGCAATGGTATTCTTTTTGGCTGGTATTGCTTTGCTGGGCTATCTGTTGTTCAGTGTAGAGGGCGGATTACAAACCGCTTGGCAGATAGCAGGTGATGCAGGCCGGCTTAATATCTTCAACTTCGATTTTAACCTCAACGATCCCACGACATTCTGGGCTGGAGTTGCCAACGCTTTTTTTATCGGTCTGGCCGTCTTCGGTACCGATCAGGAAATGGTACAAAGATTGCTTACCGTCAAGACCAGAAGATCGAGTCAGAAAACGATCATATTTACCATATTGACCGCGTTTCCGGTTTTGTGTGTATATCTGGGTATCGGCACATTATTTTATATCTTCTATCACCAGAATCCGGATGTGGCGCAGCCGGAAAAGATCAAAGAGGTTCTTTCTCACTTTGTTGCTAACTTTCTTCCTTCCGGTTTAAAGGGTTTGATGCTTGCGGCGATCGTACTTGCGAGTATTGATTCGCCTTTAAGTTCACTTGCCTCGTCGTTTGTGACAGATATATATCGACCTCTAATCAGCAAATCAGCAACGGAGAAACACTATTTACTTATTTCGAGGCTTGGTGTGGTCGCCTTTGGTATAATCCTTGCGATAATCGCCTTTAAGTGCGAACGTATACAGAATATCCTTTGGTTTGCTTTTCAGATATTCTCACTGACCGGCGGTGCGACGCTTGGTATTTTCCTGCTCGGTGTGCTCACAAACTGCAAGGCTAACCTTGGTAACGTAGCAGCCATGTTAATTAGTACCGCGTATATGACAGGTCTTTTGCTTCTGAGTAAATATGAATTCATCACTCTGGCCTGGAGCTGGCTGATAGTAATCGGTACTGGAACGACTTTCATTCTTGGCTATCTTCTCAGCGATATCCCGTTAAGGCGAAAACCATAAGCGTTCTTTTTTGGACCGAAACAGAGATATCCCAAACTTTTTATTAGCAAGTATATGCGTAAAATAATAGCATAATATGGAGTAGCTTTTTAACATAGGAGATGTCATGAAAGAATTTTGTAGAATGGACAAGTTGTTGGCACTGCTGATCCTTGTTATCTCTGTTTTCGGCACGTGCCATGCCGGTATGCTTGAGAACTACAACGTTATCTGGAATTCACAGAGTGAGAAATCACCGGATTCGATGCCTGTCGGTGGGGGTGACATCGGACTTAACGTCTGGGTGGAGAATGACGAGTTATTTTTCTACATCGGAAGGAGCGGTACGTTCGATGAAAATAACCAGATGCTTAAATTGGGGCGTGTGCGGATTAAGCTCGATCCCAATCCATTTGGTGAAGACGGGGATTTTCGGCAGGAGTTGAAGCTTCGGCAGGGGTATGTTGAAATTGCAGGTAAAAATAGTTCCGGAGTTTCAGCAAGTATTAAGGTTTGGGTGGAGGTTTTTCGGCCTGTGATTCATGTTGAGTTAAAGACCGATGGGCCTGTTATGATGGAGGCGCAATACGAGACGTGGCGGACGTCGGCAAGGGAATTGCAGGATGGAAAGGTCTATCGTACTTCTTGTTTTAGCATGGTCGGGTATCCGGGGAAGGTTCAGACATATCCTGATTATGTTGAGTTTAATGAAGATGGCGTTTTGTGGTATCACCGGAATAATAATGAGGATCTGGTTTTTGATAAGGATGTTCAGGGTCAGGGGCTCGAGGGTGTTAAGGAGCAACTGTGGAATCCGCTTAAGGATTTGACGTTTGGTGGGCTGATGAGCGGTAGGGGAATGGTTCCGGCAGGTACATCGATGGGGCGTTTTGTCGATACGGATTTTAAGGGGTGGAAGCTTCGTAGTGTAAAGGCCGGGAGAAACCACGAGTTGAAAGTGTTTCTTCATACCGCGCAGTCGCCATCGATTGATGAGTGGAAGAAGGAGTTGGATGAGTTGGCATCGGCTGTTGAGCCGAGCAGGGCGAAAGCATTTAAGAAGAATCTCGAATGGTGGAGTAAGTTTTGGGATCGAAGCCATGTTATGCTTAATCCGGACAAGTCGGACGAAAAGGATAAGGTTTGGCAGATTGGGCGTAATTATCAACTCTTTCGTTATATGCTGGCGTGCAATGCTTATGGGGAATATCCGAGTAAGTTCAACGGCAGTCTTTTTACGACGGATCCTGGTTTTATGGGTAGTAAGTATGGCAAGGGTGAGACGCCGGATTTTCGGGCATGGGGAGGCGGTAGCTTTACCGCTCAGAACCAGCGGCTTGTTTACTGGCCTATGATTAAGAACGGTGACTTCGATATGATGGCATCGGAGTTCGATTTTTATCGTCGGGCGCTGGGTAATGCTGAAATGAGGACTAAAGTTTATTGGGGGCATGAAGGATGTTCGTTTACGGAGCAGATTGAGCAATTCGGATTGCCTATCGGTTCTCATTATGGGTGGGCAAATTCTCCGATCGAAAGGCGTAATAGGCCGGTGGATTTTGAAGTTGGTGTGCAGGTTAATAAATCGGTCAAGTATGAGTTTGTGCATCAATTGGATTTTGCTTATATGATTCTCGAATATCAGCGTTTTAGCGGTCGCGATATTTCCATTTACATGCCGTTTGTTGAAAGCGCGGTGACATTCTACGATCAGCATTATCAATTTCGATATAAACAGTTGACTGGTAAACCGCTTGACGAGAACGGGCATTTAGTGATTTACCCCTCGACGGGTGGCGAATCTTTTGTTGGTGCAAAGAATCCTGCCGATTCTATCGCGGGGCTTAAAGCGGTTCTTTTGCGTATGCTGGAGTTGCCCGGGCAATATGCACCTGCCGAGAAAAAAAAGCTGTGGCAGGGCATGCTCAATCGTGTTCCTCCGCTTCCTCGGCGGAAAGTTAAAGATCGTATTATTCTGTCTCCGGCAAATTCGTGGACGAAGTTTCAATGTGGTGAAATTACCCAGTTGTATTCGGTATTTCCGTTTGGGTTGTATGGTATTGGAAAACCTGATTTGCAATTGGCGATAGATACGTGGCGGTATGATGATTTATTAGGTGATCGGGAAATGGATGATGATCTTCGGGAAGGTCCGCGAAATTACATTTGCTGGTATCAGGGTCCTATTTTTACCGCACGTCTTGGTCTGACCGATGAGGCGAAAAAATATGCCATGAAAAAGCTGACACATTCTTCACGGCGTTATCCGGCTTTCTGGATAAATCCTGGATTCGACCAGGAGCCGGATATTGACCACGGTGGAGCAGGTATGGTGGGTTTGCAGGAGATGCTTATGCAGACGGTGGGGCGGAAAATTTATTTGTTACCGGCCTGGCCTAAGGAATGGGACGTGTCGTTCAAGCTTTATGCGCCTTATGAAACGGTAGTTGAATGTGTCTATCGCAATGGGAAGATCGAAAGGTTAAAAACCATCCCACGGGAACGGGCAGAAGATATTATTATCAGTATTAAGTTGTAAGAGTTAAGTCGTAGTGAGGTAAGACTGTTGGCATGGATTATGAAGGGCAACAATTAAAAACAATTGTAATAATATTTCTTGCAAAGTCTTTGTGATTTGGTATTATATTGCTGTTTCGGGCGTTATTATTAATTATCAATTTGCTATTATTTTGTGATTTTACGATGCCAGATACAATAACCGGTATAGTCAAGTGTGTGAATAAGAAGCAGTTCGCGGTCAGGACATCGGAGCGATCTTATCGTCCTGGACAGGTCGAAGTTATGATCCATCCGGATGTAAAACAATACAACGTTCTGGTCGAGGGAGCAAGCATTACCGGTCAAACCGAACGCAAGAAGGGTAAGCGCAGGTTAATTTCCATCGATTCTTTAGGAGGAATGGAGCCTGATGTCTTTGCCAGTCGCGAGAAGTATTCGGATCTGGTGGCTATTGACCCATGTGAACGATTTGACCTTGGCATCGCTGGTGAACAGAGTATGCGTATAGTCGATCTGATAGCTCCGATAGGCAAAGGCACTCGTCAATTGATTGTGTCACCGCCTCGTGCGGGAAAGACGGTTCTTCTCGAAAAGATGGTCCATGCGATAGGGGAATGTTCTCCTCAGAGCCGTGTGATTGTTTTGTTGGTCGATGAGAGGCCGGAGGAAGTTACTCACTTTCGCCGTTCGGTCGAGAACGCCGAAGTCGTAGCCAGTACGAACGATCATACTGGTGCCGAGCATGTGGAATTAGCGGAATTGATGCTGGCACATGTTCAAACTGAATTGGAATGCGGTCGTGAAATTGTGTTGCTGATCGACAGTCTGACTCGAATTGGGAGGGTGTTTAATAGTTCAAAAAGAACAAAAGGTGGACGTCGCGGTCATACTATGAGCGGCGGGCTTGAAGCTGGAATACTTGAAATCCCGCGTCGGCTTTTCGGGCTGGCACGCAATATCGAAGGTGGTGGTTCTGTCACTATTATTGCAACTTGTCTGGTTGGTACAGGATCTCGCATGGACCAACTGATCTTCGAGGAGTTTAAGGGGACGGGCAACAGCGAAATCGTACTGAACCGCGACTTTGCAGAAGCAAGGATTTTTCCTGCCATTAATATTCCGGCAAGCGGAACTCGTAAGGAAGCAAAGCTATATAGCGAGGAGCATACTCGTGGTTTGTCCACACTTCGTCGTGTTCTCTCGGGCTACAAACCAAGGGAGGCAATGGAATCGTTGTTCAAGCTGCTCAGGAAGTATCCCAATAACAAAGAATTTCTTGAGAGTATGTGTTCGAGGAATTCTATTTAGTAACAAAATGAATGGTACAAAACTGTTATTGCGGGCAAAGCGAAGCAATCTCAATTCTCAGGCTTGAGATTGCCACGTCGCTACGCACCTCGCAATGACATTTATAGCTTTTGTTCATTTCGTTACACACTCTAAATTTCGTTTTATCTATTTGCTTAACGGTCTGTTGAAATCGCAAACGAAATGCGATTATACCTGAATTTTTCCGAGAAACTATGTGATAAAGGGGAAGTGGTCTGCTATGAGGTTTTTATTTCTCATTGCTGTCCAGAATTGAGGTGGGATTTTTGATGTGACTGATTCTGCGTTGTCCTTGATGCGATGTGGTTTGCTTGTGTTGAGTGCTACGGCGACAACACCGGGGACCGATAGACCAAACTGTACACATGCGTCGGCGGGTTTGACGTTGAATTTTTCGCAAATGAGAAAGAATCGCTCTCTCCAGTCAAACAATTTGGTATCTTTTTTAGGGTCGGTCTTGCGATAGTCGAAGTAATCGCCTCCTGTAAGAAATCCCGCGTTGAATACGGCCGAATTGATCATAGCTACGTTTTGTTTTTTCAGTTCTTCCATGAACTCGAGCAGTTCGGCCGGATGTTTATAGAGGGTTAGGCTGCATGCAAACATGACCCAATCGAGTTGTACATTTTTTGTGATTTCTCTTATTACCTTCCAGTCTTTGGCGCCGACTCCGAGAGCTTTGACCTTTCCGGCGGACTTTAGTTCATGCAGTGCTTTGTAAGCGTCGAAAATATTTGCAAGTCGCTTCTTTCTGTCATTTTTGTCTTTTGCAGCGGCCAGATATTCGTCGGGATCATGTACGGATAGTATTTGGGGGATGTATTGACCTCCGAGTAGTTCGCAGCCCTGTTCGAAGCATTCGAGTATCCCATCATAGCCGATTTCCTGTCGGGCATCGTGATCGATTCCGACCCATGCTCCCGGTTCGAATGTTGGTTCGGGAGTTTTCAGTTCGGTTCGTTTCCAGGCGAGCTTGTTACTTATTAGTACATCCTGGGGCTTTATCTCTAACTCTCGCAGTGTTTTGCCGATTATCTCAAGGGCAAGTCCGGCTCCGTATTTACCGGCGGTATCGACAACTACGGGTGGTTTTACATGCCTGAACCATTCGGAAACAATTTGCAGTTTTGTTTCATAAGGTAGCTGTTGGTAAAGATTACCGAGGCAGCTTGTTCCGAAAATGATTGGCGGAACATTCAAGGAGGTTTTGCCCAATTGTTTTTTTTGCTCGATCATGATCCATTAATCAATAATGTGACGACCTTTCTTTAGTACGGATTTGAGGGCATCATGTCCCATGCTTCCAATCTGACGACTTTTGTGGCACCGCCTTTTGAGAAAGCTGACACTGAGATGCTGTCTTTTCGAGTCGGGTAGATCCTGCGCATCACGGCTTGTTTGTCATTTGCAAAGATTTCAATTACCGATTTATCTATAAATACCCGCAGTGTCATGGTTTCATCGTATTTTAGTTCGAATGGTCCGCCTTCGACGGATTTTGTACCTCCGCCGAGGCTTGATTTGGTGGTATCAATTTTGAGTTTTTTCTCTACTGCATCGTAGTAAACGAGTGTTTGTTCCTGGCCGTCTGGTGAGGCGCAGACTTTTAATCCAAACTGTTTAGCACTCTTAGGCACCATTTCTATGAAAATCTCGATGCTGTTTCCGTGGATGTTTTCGAGTGGTACTTCTGAATCTTTATCAATAGTGAAATCATCCTCTTCTTTGGGGTTGTATCGCAGGGCCGATAGTTCCTTTGGTGGCCACATTCGGAGAGTTTTGTCTTCTCCGAGCGCCAAGACGCGCGGCAGGCTAAACGTTCCGGACCATGCGCTTTCTTTGCGTGTATTGCGGTCGCGGCTGTCGAATATCCATGCCCACATAATCTCGCGTCCCTTGTCGTCTGAAAGGCTCTCTGGGGCGAAGTAGTGGCGGTCCACCCAGCTCATTCTGCCGTGAGTTTCAGGATAAAAATGTTCGTTGCGGTAGCTGCCGATATAGTATTGACAGCCCTTGTTATGGCTGATGAACAATAACATGTGTTTGTCGCCGAGTTTGAAAAATTCAGGACAGGCGTTATCTTCGTCTTCCTGTGTCCATTTTCGGTCGGATTTGTAGAAAGGGTGGAGGTACTCCCAGTTAATCAGATCATCTGATTTGAAAAGGTAAAGCGTATCTCCCTTGTCTTCAGGTTTTAGCTTCTTTTTAAACACCCTGGGTAACTTTAGGTTTCCGAGCGCGGCGTAGTATTGGCCCTCATTGATCCAGACTACAGGATCGAAGACACTGTACTTGCCGTAGCCTGGGTCGCCTTTTTTTCTTGCTTCGGGAATTACGGGATTGTGTGGGCTTTTGGTCCATGCTTCGAGGTTGTCGTCGGTGCTTGTGGCGATGCACATTCCGGCTTTGACGCCATGATAAACAATTGTTGGTATGCCGTGTTTGTCGATTAGAGCATTGCCGCTGAACATACCTCGGTCGGGATTGTTGGGTTCCGGGGCTAGTGGAGTAGGGTGATGACGCCAGTGGAGCAGATCGGTACTTGAAATATGTCCCCAGCAGTGTCCCTTTTCGTTTTGGAAGATATAAAAAAGATGATAGCGACCTTTCCAGAAGATTGCACCGTTGACATCGAATGGTCTTGCACGTCCTTCGGGTATTACAAGATGGTACCCGGGCCGATAAGGATCGGCGAGGAGGTTTTCTCTGAGTGCACGAGCGTTGCTGATCATTTCGTTAATATTTTCCTGTGCGCAGACTGTATTGCAAAAGTAAGCCGAGAGGGCGAAAAGTATCGCCAATAGCATTTTTTTTCGTGGGCACCGTGTTTTCTTTTGGAACTCGAGTTTCATATCTTAATCTCCTTGTTTATTATAGATTCAATCTTAGCCATCCTTGAAGGCCCACTTTACACCAAAGCCGCCGAGATACTTTAGATCAACGGCCCTGTAATAGGAAGAGCCCTGTTCTGTTCTTCCTAACATGCATATAAAAAACCAGGATGGATTAGGTTGTTCTTTTACAGCTTATTATCCGAGGAATCGGGGCCAATAGTTGAGTTATTTCGAGAGCATTTTCTCCACTTCTTTTATCAGGACATCCGGTTCTACGGGTTTGTCCAGGAAAGAATCTACAGGGCACCATTCCGGGTCTCCGGCGGTTGGTTTAAAGTCGATTCCTGTTTTGTCCTTTACACCCGTGAACATCAGGATAGGTATGTTTTTAAAGTCAGGATCTTTCTTTAATGTCCTGGCCATCTCAAAACCATCCTCCCATGTTGTCATGATGACATCCAGTATGATCAGGTCGGGTTTTTGTGTCTTGACCTGTTCCATGCCTTCTACGCTGTCTTGTGCGGTGAAAACATTGTACTTCTGGTTTTCCAGGATAACCCGAAGCGACTCTCTAATATCCTGGTCATCATCAACAATCAATATCTTGGCGTTTTCCATAACTTACCTCTTTCAATCTACAATAAAAACCATGACCGATATCTTTTAGTACAGCAATTATGACAAGTGCTAACAAATTATCAGAAACCGGCGCAGAACACAACCGCAATAAATGTGTGTCCGAGAATTTTGCTGCAGACAGATAATAAGGGTCTCAAACCGACCGATTGGTTAGTTTGAGTAATAAGAATTCAGATTTTCGCCGAGCCGCTATGCTACCTTCCAAGTGCCTGTTTGAGGTCCATGGCGTGCTCCTGTTCGGTTGCTAAGATATTCCTCAGTTGTTGTGCCAGTGCGAATTCCTTAAGTGCTTCGGCCTGCTCGATTCTTGATTTGTACCTGGATATTGCGTCGTTCTCGCCGTCAAGATCCTCCTGGAGCATTTCGTCGTTTTCCGATGAAGTTCTAATTTGGCCTACTTTTACACTTGGAAAACCTCCGAGATAGTCGATTTGATCGGCAAGGATCATTGCGTGCTGTATTTCCTCGTTTGCATGGATCTTTAGTTCCTTGATTATGTCTCCGTAAGCTGCCCCGGTCATCACGGCAGAATGGTTTATATATTGTATCGCCGCGGAGTACTCAAGTTCCAAATCCAAGTTTATCAAGTCAAGCATTTTTTCTATGGTTACGCCCGTATTGGTTTGTATTGTTACGCTCATTTTGCAATCTCCTATAAATTTCCCACTGTGTTTTCAAAATGTACCTTCTATCACGCATAATCTGGTTTGTTTCCTGATTTCCATTTTATGTTGCAGCCCATGCTTGGGAATTGCTTCGAAGTGGGCTTTTGTCCGTTGAGGACGGCATCGAGGGCGGCCCTGAGATCGTCACCTGTTACAGGTATGTCACTGTCTGGTCTGCTGGAATCCATCTGCCCTCGGTATGCAAGTTCGTGTTTACTGTCAAAGACGAAGAAGTCGGGAGTACATGCTGCGCGATAGGTTTTGGCAACTTTCTGACTTTCGTCGTAGAGATATGGAAAAGTGAAATTGTGCTCACTGGCAAGCAGTGCCATCAATTCAAGGCAGTCTTCGGGATATTGAATTATATCGTTTGAACTTATAGCGACGACGGCAACACCTTTTTTTTGATATTCCTTAATTAGTTCAACTAAATTATCTAACACGTGAATGACATAGGGGCAGTGGTTGCACATGAAAACGATCAAAAGGGCGGGTGCGTCTTTGTAATCCGAGAGCGAAACAAATTTTCCTTCAAAATCCGGCAGGCTAAAATCCTCGGCGAGAGTTCCCAACGGTAACATTTGCGATGCTGTTGCAGTCATAGTAATCTCCTAATGTTAATATTATTTCAGAAGTCCAGGTTAATAGACTCATTTTCAACACGAATGGTTTTTACATAAGTATCTCTTTGACAAGCATATACATGCGCTATCATTCTGATTGCGGCGAAGAATCTCACATCCGCAATGTGTCAAAAATCCTGTTCTAAGGGCAGATGCTTCGCTTCGCTCAGCATGACAGCAAAAAAGTCAGTCAAGTTGAGAATCATTCATGTATAGAAGCCGGTATTATATATTATGGCCAGTTCTTTTTAACAGCAAAAAGCTTAAGCAATAATGTTCATCTTGTTTTTCGGTAATATCTTGTCCCATATTTTGTTCGCATACTCTATGTATTCTTCTGCGTCGATCATTGGCTCATACAATTTTCTGGATATCTCGTTTGGTATGTATCCTTTCTGAACCAATTGAGTTCCGGCACTTCGCAGGAGCTTTCTATATTCATCAACGACAGGCCTGAAACTGAGTTGCTCTCTGCAAAGCAGTAACAGACCAGCCGAATCCCGATAAATTTCACCGACCACTTCAGTGTGTATTGTTCTTGCCATCCTTTCGAAGAACAACTGTACTACCTGGAAATGACTCATCTCCGGCATGGCACAGGTTGAAATTACGACAAATTTCGGATATTTCTCGAATCTGCCGCGTCTTCGGTATTCTCCGTTTTTATCCTTTTCGAAATGAGGTTCGAGAACTGGCGTCAGTCTGTCGATGAAAAGTTTCATCAGATAAGTGACATTGTCGATATAAACGGGTGTGGCCAGAACAACAATATCCGAAATCATGAACTTGTTTATTAAACCAGCCATGTCGTCTTTGACGGAACATATCCCTGGCGTTTTATAGAAACATGCCCCACATCGGACACATTGTTTGATCTGCTTTTCTACGAGTTGGACAGTTTGTGTTTTTGCTCCTGCATTTGCGGCTCCAAGTAAGAATTCATCTACAATTATCTGCGTGTGACCTTCATGAGCCCATGGACTTGCGTTGAATGCTGTTATCTTAATGATGTTACCGCCTTTCTTATAGCCGGATACAACTGGGCGACAGATCTAATACAACAAAGTTTTGTGTTCGCGAATTCGAATTATCGGCAGCGTGTTTTGGCGGACTAATCTGTTACCTGGATTTCTGTCTGTCCTTCCCAAGTACCATGCAAATTGCAGTGTCCGAAAGCCCGAAGTTTGCTGTGTATATGGTCAAGGGCGAGGCATGTCTTTACAACAGGACAAGTCATGCGTGGCGTAAAATCGAACCTTCCAAGGTAAGTGTGATCGGCATAAAGCTCAATGAAACCAATGTAATGGCCCGGTTCATTCGGATGTTGCATCAGCTTGCCGACTTCTATTGCTACCTCAAAACACTCGCCTTTTTTGACGCTATCGGGAGCTGTGATAACCGGTAGATGTTTTTTCTCCAGGTCCGTTGGAAAGTTCGGATCCTTGACGGTGTTAATACCACAGAACAAATTATCCTGGCATTGAATTGTTGAAGTTGCTGAATCTGGCATTTTATTTTCCTTTAAATAAATATGTTGAGTTAATATTAAATACTGAGAATAGCCGAAGTGTTCGAGGCAATTGCATCTCTTGCCCCTTTAAGAATATCCATATTTAGAGGTTTATAAGCAGTGATCGGCGTGGTTTGTTGCTTTAATAGTTTCCAGTAAGTTCCTCCGATTCTCGGCCAAGTTATGCTTCTTCCATAATTATATGCTTTTTTTCTCATTTGTGCAAAGGCAGCTTTGTCGTTTACTATTTGGTTTATTGTTTTTGCCAGATGTTGTGAGTCTCCAAAGTTGACTAATCTTCCCCTTCCGTCGTCTAAGAGTTCCTGTGCGGCCCAGTAAGGAGTTGAGACGACGGCCTTTCCTGCTCCTACTGCAAAGGCAAGAGTTCCGCTTGTCAACTGTTCTTCGTGTAGATATGGAGTGACATAAAGATCAGCGGCGACAAGGAATTCAAACAATTCGGAATCGCTTGCAAAACGATTGTGAAAAAGCACGTTATTTTGAAGATTCAATTCCGCGACTATTTGTTTTAGCTTATGTATGTAAGTTTGTCCCTCGCATCTCAATACTTCCGGGTGGGTTGCCCCCAAAACAACGTATAGAATGCCCGGATCGGAGTTTATGATGGATGGCATGGCCCTTAACATGACTTCTATACCCTTGTTTTGGTTCAGTAGGCCAAATGTAAGTATCGTTTTTCGACCTGAGATACCCAGTCTTTTTTTGCATCGGTCGCTTCCGCTGAAGGGCAAATCGGGAATGCCATGAGGAATGAGTATTATCTTGTGTTCCGGTACAGTATAAATGTTGCGAAGCATATTGATTCCGCGTTGATTCATAACGATTATTTTATCCGAGAGCCGGCAGACTTCTGTAAGAGAATCGAGATATTCGGCAGGGGGGCTCTTAAGTATTGTGTGCAGGGTCGTTATTACCGGGATATTAATTCTTTCGAGTAACAGATTGATATAGGAACCTGCACTGCCGCCGAACAGACCGAATTCATGTTGAATGGAGACGGCTTCGACGCCGGAGGAATTAATGTAATCGGCGGCCAGGATATAATCGTTCTTGATATTTTTACGGATATTTATTTTCACAGGATCGTCGTAGTTTAGTGTGCTATCGGATTGCATTGCGATAACTATTGGCTCAATTCGGCCGGAGGAAGCCAATCCCAGGTTTTTTATCAGATCGGAGGTAAAAGTTGCGATTCCACACTTTCTTGGTTTATAAGTACAAACAAATGCAATTTTTACCGTATTTGTTGCTATCATTACCGGCGTCCCCTGAGACTTATAAAAAGATTATATAATGGGATGTTTTCTCAGCCACTGTCCATCGCAACTGTGTTCAATGCACTCGTACCAGATATATACAATTCTATTTTCGTTTGATCTTTGGACCTCTGTCATTCGAGATCCGCACTCGGGGCAGGCATTCTCATATTGCGCTCGTTGGCTTCTGTTATTTATGTTGTTTGCAACTTTTGTACTCATTTCTCTGGTTCCCCTCGATCTTTAATTTTGAAAAAAAGTAAAAGATTAGAAATATCAGCAAAGACTCCTTGAGATTTTTTCAGCCATTTGCTTACTTATATATTTTTCTCCGTTCATGACTTTACGTATAGCGATTATAATTGTATCAGCGGCTTCCCGTTTTTCTACGTACCCCTCAGCCCCGGCCCTGAAAGCTCTTTTTGCATATAGTAGTTCGTCGTGCATAGTCAGTATCAAGACGGGGATTTTCGGATATCTCATTTTTATTTGCCCGGTGAGTCCAACGCCGTCGGTACCTATAATTGAAATATCAACGATGGCCAGGTCAACATCATGCTGCTCGATTTCACTAAGTGCATTCTCAGCATTTTCGGCTTCTGCACAGACTACAAGATCAGGCTCGTGATTAATGAGTTGTTTCAGTCCCTGACGAAGTATAGGGTGATCGTCGACCACAAGAATATTTCTTTTGTTTTGGTATTTTTCGAGTTGTTTGGTATTTTTCATATTTTCAAATAACATTTTTTCTTACCGGGTATGGTAAAAATCATCGGGCACTTTTAATTATCCAGTCCTAATGGGCTCCCCAAACGTTATTTTGAAGTTTGGGGAGCCCAATATAAAACTATCACAACCATATTCGGCTGCGATTCTTTTCAGCCAGGTCGATCAAAAGCCTCATGCCATTGCCGAACCCGGCTTCGGAGGAGGAGGGTGATGAATTGTTACCGACCGCATAGCGGTTTTCGATATCTGCCCATTTGTAATTCCAACTGTTCATTCTATAACTCATTATTATCAAACCACCTGCCGGAATTGGCCAGGTCAGACACCCACTTTGTAGTGGGTGTCAAACCCGGCTTCAGAGGAGGGTGGAGTTGTGCTTAAATATAATTTCGATTCCACCAGTAAATGTTAAGTTTTCAAAGTACTGTTACTACTTATAATCATAAACATTTGTGCAGATATGTAAATCAGGGCAGGTTCTGTTTTTGCTATCAGAGTAAATACCTTAAATGCTATAGGGGAAACCCCCTATGCCAGAAAATATTACGAAGACGTGAAGTCGCAGAGATACTAAGGCTTTTACCGTAATGGAAGGAAATCAAAATACACATCAAAGTTATTTGAGTTATTTTTTGTCCTGGCTGCTCACCCATTGAATAGCATATTGGAGCAATTCAGCACTTCCAGCCAGATTCAACTTATCCTTGATATGTGCTCTATAGGTCTCGATAGTTTTTACGCTGAGAAAGAGTTTTTCCGCAATTTGCCTTGTTCCGTATCCTTGTCCAATCAAGAGAAAGACCTCAAGTTCCCGGTCGCTTAACCGCTCAATTGCAGAGGTTCCCACCTCGGGAGCTCCTCCGACAAGCCTTCGGACCATTCTTGCGGTCATCCTTTCACTGGCATATATCTGTCCACTCAAGACCTTTCGAATAGCGGAAATGACTTCTCCAGTGGCCTCTTGTTTCATAATATACCCCCTTGCACCAGCACGTAGGGCGCGTTCTGCGTAAAGGGATTCGTCGTGCATTGAAAGAGCGAGTACAGGAAGCCCTGTGTACTGGCTTTTTAGATCCTTTATTAATTCAACCCCGCTTGTTTCTTTAAGGGATAGATCGACAATAACCATATCTGGCAGCTTTTTTTTGATTTGCTTCAATGCCTCTCTGGCATCCTCTGCTTGTCCGCAAACCTCAAGGTCATCTTCGTGATTGATTAACTCAGCAAGTCCCTGTCGTACTATCGGATGGTCATCAACGAGAAAAACCCTTGCCTTTTTGCTTTCCGTTTTGCGTTGATTGTTTTTTGCTGTCATAGTAGATTCCGCCTTTAATTAGTTATTGATTTGTAATTGGAAACGTGCATGTCACAAGGGTGCCTCCTTTGGCACCTTTGCGTATTTCAAGTAAACCGTCGATCAGTTCGGCCCTATGGCTCATAATCTGCAATCCCATTCCTTTGCTGTCTATGGTATCGGGGAAAACTGATCCGTCGTTTTCTATCGTTAAGACTGATTTATCACCATTAAACGATATTTTTATACCAATGTTACGGGCATTACCATGCTTTATGGCGTTGTTGATGGCTTCCTGAACGATGCGATAGAGGTTGACTGAAATGTTTGTATTACCTGTTTCGATTAGCTTGTCGCACTCGAAAGTGCATTTGATGCCGAAGAGATTCTGCGTTCCGATAGCCAGATCCTCAAGTGCCGTGGTGAGACTTCCAGCTTCGAGATCAATAGGATGCAGCCCTTTTGCCAAATCTCGTGCCTGCTCGGTCGCCTGATTTACCAGTCTGGCTATCTCTGCGGCGCGTGCTGCTTCTTTTGGCAGTTTGGAACTGAGTCTTTGTTCCAGTACTTTAGTCATAAACGCGATACCCGTAAACTGTTGGCCGATACTGTCGTGCAATTCCTGGCCTATACGTCGTTGCTCTCGCTCGCTTATTTCCAGTATCTGCCTTTCAAGACTCTTTCGTTGCTCATTTTCCCGTAACAATTGCTCATTGGCCACGGTTAATTCCTGTGTACGGCCCTTTACCAGTTCTTCCAGATGAAGACGATATTGCCTGAGGTCTTCTTCTGCCTGTTTACGTTCGGTTATATCAATACCATAAACGTTTGCATAGCCAGCGTCAACCACCGGTGCAACAATCAAGGAAAATATTTTTTCTGAGCAGTTAAATTCAATTTCGCTTCCAATACCGTTTTCGAGAACACGCGAAATATAGTTTTTCCAATGATCGGGTGCTTGTTCACCCACCTGGCATGACCAGTCTCGGAGTATTTCCGAACCTGCAGAATTGGAATAGAGAATTTCGCCGTTTCCTGCTATCCGAAGCACAGGATACGGATTCTCGCTTGGGAATTTTGCCAGGTTTTCAAGTTGTTGCTCGGCCTGTTTACGCTCGGTTATGTCCTGAGTAAAACCTGTTCCGCGAACACAGTTTCCATTTTCGTCGAAGACGACTTCAGCTTTTTCTCGGACCCATTTAATGTTACCGTCAACTATAACACGGTGCTCGATGTCATAAGGCTCGTTTTTGAGAGCAGCCTTCCATTTCTTGTCAACATATTGCCTGTCATCGGGATGGACACAATTCATGAAAATTTCATACGTGAGTTCTGTGCCTATCGGGACTCCGAAAATATGGTAATTTTCATTTGTCCAGATTAACTTATTTTTTTTGATATCCAACTCCCATGTCCCAATACGGCCTATTTCTTGTGCCTTTGTAAGATAATACTGTTGCTTCTTTATCGCTTCTTCGGCTTGTTTACGCCCGGTTACGTCCATGGCCATGCTGATGACAAGACGTCTTCCACTTGGTAGTTTGCCTAAAGGAGCAGAACTAAAAGCCCATATCAGCGATTGGCCGTCTTTCGAAGTAATAACATATTCTCCCTCCTCGACTTTCGTATCAAGATCAAATAATTTGTCGATTCGACTCTTTTCAATGTCTTTGCGCTCTCCATAAGCTCGTTGCGTCCATGCCGATAACGTGGGAATTTCTTCGGGGGTATAACCAGTTAATTCGGTCCAAACCTTGCTTATTTGCAGAACCTCCCCGTCATCTGCGTGAATCATTATCGGAAAAGGAGATTCGAGTACTGCCCTGCGGAATCTTTCCTCGCTTACTTTAAGCTCTTGCTGTGCTTTCCTGCGTTCTGTGATGTCGTATGCGATGGCATATGTAATACCTTCTTCTACCACAGGGCATGCAGTCCATGAAAGCCACTTATACTCCCCATCTTTGCATCGATAGCGGTTTTCAAAACCAATAACTTTCTTTCCACTGGATAACTCATTTTCAATAACGGCCAATGTTTTTTCTTTGTCATCAGGGTGGACAAAGTCAAGAAAAGATGTACTAAGAAGTTCTTCTGATGAATACCCTAAGGTCTGTTCGAACGAACTATTAACCCTTTTAAGATAGCCTTGTAAATCTGCAATGCATATCAAGTATCCTGTCATATTAAAGATATTCTCAATTTCTTTCTCGTTCTTTTTTCGATCGGTGATATCTCGACCGTAAAGATTGACATATCCGGCTTGGACAACCGGAACGACCATAAATGCAAATACCCTTCCTGAATGTTCTGATTCGATTCGTTTGCTGGTACCAGATGAATAAACTTGCGATACTATCTTAGACCAACTCTGGGGGATAATCTGGCCAACCTGGTAAGCCCACTCTTTCAAAAGTGATTGGCCTGATGCGTTGGCGTAAAGAAGAATGCCATCTTTACTGATTCTCAAGACGGGATTCGGGTTTTCGGATGGGAATTTTGCCAGATTCTTGACTTCTTCCTGTGCGGCAATTCTTTCCAGGGCTATTCCGATGCTGGCCCCAATGCCCTCAAGAAAAAGGATTTTATCAGGTGTAAATCGTCCTGGCCTTTGGTCATTTAGCTGGAGCAGGCCTACTATTTCATCACCGGATCTCAGCGGAACCAATGCAACTGATTCGAATCCAGCCTGGTTACAATAGCTTCGTACAGCACCTAATTTTTCCTTGAGTGAAGTCTGTTTGAGCAATTCGGTCGTGCTGCTGGTCCAGAAACTACCCCCTTCAGTGAAGAAGGGCAAAGTCGAGTCGAGATTACCAATTATAACCTTCCCGCACATGCATTCCACGACCGGTAGGCCTTTGGAATCGCGTATCAGTTTGCCGCACTCATCTCGAGCACAAAGATAATTCTCGGATTTAACAAACTCCTCGGAAAAACCATCTACTTGAAAGTAGGGGAAATCATCACCGTCCCGCATTCGAATTGCCACCGCTGTAAATCCCATAGCTTCTTTTATAAGTGCCAGGACATCCCTGGCCAACTCCGACCTTTGGCTTTTTTGATTTAGACGGTCAAGGATTTTGTTGGCCAACTGCTGGCGTGCCTCTGCTTCCTTGCGTTCGTTTATGTTGCGGACAATCGCTAACATACGGCTGGTACCCTCGATAACGGCGAGCTTGAGATTGACATCCACCCAGAAGGTTTTACCTGTCTTATCTTTGCATATCCACTCGAAAAGCTGTGGACCTTCGTTGGCCGCTTTCTTTATCCAGCCAATCGCGACCTGCTGCGTATATGGTGGAAGGCCTTCACTAATATCCTCCACGGTTAAATCCAGGAATTCTTCCTGGGTGTATCCGAACATTTCACATGCCATATCATTGGTACTGAGAATTCTTGCATTTTCGACATCGTGAACAAACATCGCGTCATTAGCCGCACTGAAGATCGTTTTGTAGTTTGCTTCGGATTTCTGGATGGCCTCGACGGACTGTTTGTTCTGGACCAGTCGCCACATGTCGTTCATCATAGATGTGGCCGCCCAGACATCCAATTCGTCATAATCGGTTTGTTTATTTGCCACGGCTGCCAAGGCTACAATGCGTTCTCCCTCGAAAACGGGTACAGACAACAATCGCTTTAATGGCACATGCCCTTTGGGATAGCCTTTCTTTTCGAGGTTGCTACTGTCGTAGTCATTGACAATGACAGGTTTTCTTTGGTGTATGGCTTCTGTCCAGAGACCGGCTTGTGCTATAGGAAAGTGCATTGGCTTTTCAACGACGGCGCATTGGGCCATTGTTTTTTTTGACCAATTGTCCATAGACATCATCGACTCATCGTCTGCCAAAAATCCGATAAAGGCAAACTCGCTTTGGGTGATTTTTATTATTTCTTCTCGCACAAAGTCGAGGATTTCCTGTTGCGAGGATGGTGTCATTTTATGCAGGTTTAGCAGAGCCTGGAGCCTGAGGTCATGAAGCTTCAATGCTTCCTCGGCATGCTTGCGATCTGTAATGTCCTCGGCAATACCAGCGAGGCGAGTTGTCTTTCCTGAATCATTGTTTATCTGGAAACCGCGGTCAAATATCCATCGAACGCTCCCGTCTGGGCGTACTATTCGGTATTCATATTCAGAGCAAATTCCTCTTTGTTCCTTTTTGAAGCTTTGCTTAATACGGTCATGGTCATCAGGATGTACTGCTTTTATCCACTCTTGGGGATTTTCATAGAGATCTTTGCATGAACGGCCGAAGATAGTTTCGTAAGCACCACTGACATAAACGAATCTGTCGCTGTCCAGATCGTGAATCCAGAACACACCCCGGATGTTTTCGGCAAGCTGGCGAAGTAATTGCTCGCTGTTCTGAGGCTCAAGAGACTCCTTGTTGTGAATCCCTGAGTGCCTTTGCGAGTTTTTTTTCTCGTCACTCATCAGCAATATTATTCAGTCAAATCTTTTACTGTATATGGACTTTAAATGACTTGCCCATAATATGCCAAGGATTATGGTAGGTTCATAAGGCTTTTCAACATTTTCTTTCGCCCGAAACCAATAATCATTTTATGGTATGCCAAGGTCAAAAGCAAGCATAATCGTTCTGAAAAATAGTATATGGGTGCCTGTAGCTCTGTTAAATCCCTTCAGTTTGGTTTAATTCGGTGTGGTTTTATCTTTGGGATTGGTGGAGAATGGGTCTTTTCATTTTTTATGGGGCGACTATAATAGGTCCTAAGTCTTGAATCTGGCGGTTTATTTGGTTAGATGGGTAAGACTATGAGAGTATTGATATATGGCGGCGGTTCCGTCGGATTGGGTGTTGCCAGTTGCCTGCTCAAGGCAGGGGCGGATATTGACATCATTGCCAGGGCTGATTCAGTGGAACAGTTACAAAACGGGGGGCTTAAGAGAACGGGGATTTTTGGTGATTACTATGCGCCGCCGGATGCTTTTGGGTGTTTGGATTCAATTGATGAGATTAAGGGCGGTGTATATGATTATGTTCTTGTATGCACAAAGTCTTTCGATTCGGTGTCGGCGGCAAAGGATCTTTCCGGGCATAGAGATAGTTTTAACGAGCAAACCGTTATCGTATTGTTCCAAAACGGTTGGGGTAATGCTGATGTTTTTCTGTCTTTCTTTGAATCGTCCATAATATATAACGCACGGGTAATTACCGGTTTTAGAAGGCCCCATAAAAACGAAGTGATGATTACTGTTCATGCAGATTCGATTCATTTAGGCAGCTTGTTCGAGTCCTCGACTTCGAGAGTTGAAAACTTATGCAGAGCAATAGAGGATGGTGGTATTCCATGTGAGACTACAGATAGCATTGAGAAGGATCTTTGGGCCAAAATGTTGTATAATTGTGCATTGAATCCTCTCGGAGCAATCCTGAATGTTCCCTATGGTATTCTTGGTAAGCACAATTTTACCAGAACAATAATGGACGGTATTGTCGAAGAAGTCTTTAGTGTTATTAAGGCTGCTGATTTCCAGACTCATTGGCAGAGACCGAAGGATTTTCTGGAAGTATTCTATAATGAGCTTGTACCCGATACCGCCGAACACAGATCATCTACTCTGCAGGACATCATGGCCAAAAAGCCAACGGAAATCGACGCACTAAATGGAGCAGTGATCGGATTGGCCGGGAAGTTCGGCCTTGGAGTTCCTATCAACCAGACTGTCTATAATATGGTTAAGTTCGCTGAAATGGGGAATCGTTAGAGTTATACCCTTAAGGGTAGTAAAAGTCCGCGAGTAAAACCGTAACTGTTTGTTTTTAAGTTACTTACCCGCGGATAAACGGGAAAATTCAATTGAGATCATTATATGAATAAAAAATGTTTTGTCATAATTGCGAGTATTTCGCTTTTGTTTTTAGCCTTCGCAGGTTGTCATTCGCGATCGTCATCGAGCCGGTACGAAGCCTCATCGAATTTATCTGAGTCTGAAATAGTCACTCTTCAGGGCCAGTACACAAAGCAGGCGGCGCTTCAATCCTCTCGCTGGCTTGCCAGAGATTTCTCGCCGGAAAAGGAGTTACTTAAATCTATTCGTGATTCTCTGGCGAATCAGAAAAACATTGAAACAATACCCGAGTTGAATATCGGGTTTAATCCGTCGTTATCATACGTTTGCGTGACGATATTTGAGCGGGGCAACAGGCCTATTCGCTGGATATCGAAGAGGAAGACACTACTTAAGACCTTGAATCGAATCACTTTCAAGCTCAGAGGTAACAGGAGTTTCGAGCAATTCAACGTAGCCGATGCAAATCGTTGTCGAATTATGCTGGAAGTTGTGACAGGCGAGCAGCCGCTGGACATAAACAAATTTGCGTCTTCACAACTAGGCGAGAATCGATACGAACCGGGAATTACAGGCTTTAAGCTCAAATACAATAACAAAACTTATTACTATATGCCCACAGATGCTGTTGTTTACAGTCATCTTACAGTCAAGCACGCCTTGAACCACATCTCAAAAAAAGTTGGCGTTGCCAAGAAAACGAACAAGATATCCGAGAGGTTAAGACTCGTCAAATCGCTGCCGGCCAAGTGGTCCACGATGGCCGGTGTCGCGTTTGTAACTTTTGGAGAAGATATAATTCCGCTGTTTAGGGGATACCCTGGTTCGATTGAGTTTTCAAAACAGATGGTTTTTGATACGGCGAAGGAATCAGTTGACTGGATATGGCGCAATATGGATTCTGAGGGTAAGTTCCTGTACTATTACGATGGCGTTAAGGATACAGTCATCGATCATGCCCACCCAACGAGGACACTTGAGAATAATTATTACAACAGTTTGAGGCACAATGGCGGTGTTATTGCCTTGTTGAAGATGTATGAACTATCGAATGATCGTAAATATCTTGTTGCAGCAGAAAAAGCATTGGATTTCCTGATACTCCAACTCCGCAGCCATCAGTATAGAAATAAAAAAGCATACTATGTTTATTTTAATTCCAAGGGAAAGCTGGGTGGATCCGGAACCGCACTTGCCGCTTTTATGAGATATTACGAGGCGACGGGCGAAAGTAAATACAACAAATATATTTATGGCCTGGCGTGGCATCTTTTGTCGAGAGTTGACGAAGACGGCGAAATGATCGGCTATTACATTCATCCTTCTTACAACGATGCTCATCCAATTCTGGAGCCCTCGGCTCAGGAGAAAAAGGAGCTATTTTCATTCTATTATCCCGGTGAAGCACTTCTGGGTCTCGCGCTCTTCGAGCAGCAAATGCAGCTTAGCGACATTGAGAGGGAAGAAGTAAGGCATAGAGCTATGAAAGCCCTGGATTTTCTGGTGAACATACGGCCCAGAAAGTATGCCGATATGTTCAAGTCTCTACCAAGCGATGGATGGCTTATGCAGGCGATTGAGCAATGGTCTTACGACCGGCAGTTTCAAAAGAAAGAGTATCTGAACTTTGTTTTTAACGATGCCCGGCAAATGATATCACACATGTACACCAGGGCCAACAGCCCGTATTATGACTATCCGGGAACCTTCTATTACAACTATGGCGATCACGCCTATCCGGATGGCGCAAGGGGTGAAGGGCTGATAGCCTCTTACTATCTGGCAAAGAGGATGGGCGAGGACCGGCTGGCTGATTATTTACTTGATGGTTGCAAAATGGTAGCGGGGTCACTTTTGCGAACCTATAACAGTCAAGAGTCAACATTCATGCACAGATTTCCCGAAAAATCAATAGGTTCATTTAGATTCAAATTTACAAGGCAGTGGGTTCGCGTTGATTCGGTACAACACACTGCATGTTTTTACCTGAGATTATTTCCGGAACTTGAAGAATAGACGGGTCATTAAAAAAGGCGGTTAGGGATGATTTCTAATCCCCAACCGCTTAAAAGGCAATTGTATTCTACCACGCTTTCTTGCTTAGCTGCTGGCCTCGACCAGTCGCATCTGAACGTATGTGGAAAGGCTTGTGATTCCACTTTCGGTTACAGGTGCAAGATACTTGTCGGCAAATGCCATTGATTCTTCCTGGGTGAATCCCATTTCGTTGGTAAGAACCTGAACATATTCAACGAGAGAATCGATCCACTGGCTTGCAAGTGCATAGTGCGTTCTTTCATCGGTATTTTCGGAAAATGCTGCGGCTATCATCGCCATCTGCTCCTCGGATGGAGGTGTTGGTGTTGAGACAAACTCGTTGATCACACTTGTAAGGGCTGCAACATGGCTTCCGTCAGGATCACGTAGCAATGCTGATTTTTCGTTTAGACTCGAGCAAAGCTGACAGGGCTGCATATCCGGGGCAAATGCCATAGCTCCCTGGATGTGAATATCCAGTTGTTCCTGATCCATACCCAACTCAGCGGCCAGCCACTCCATCAGGGCAGGACAGCCTTGGGGCTCGGGAAATACTTCATCTGGAAGAGGAGCAGCCTCAGTGAATAGCACTTCGTCCCCACCGCCACCGCCATCGGAGTCACTATCAGCATCAGCGTCCGCATCGGCATCGGCGTCTGCATCCGCGTCAGCGTCGGCATCTGTGTCCAAGTCCAAGTCCGCATCTGCATCTGCATCAGCGTCAGCGTCGGTGTCGGTGTCGCCCGGTGGTTTGTTATCAGCATTCAGGATGATTTCCGCTCTATATCTGTTTCCTTGTTTTTCCTCAATTATTTCATCGAAGCCGGTTTCATCACTCTGATAATTAGCTCTTCCGTTCCCTTTCCCGGCCCTGGTAAGAGGGTCTTCCGTGCCGTCAAGAATTATCTCACCTGAAGCATCAAGTTCTATGAGTGCATAGGAATAACCATGGGATGCTGTATGCGACCAGGCATCGAGGTCGCCATTGACAGTCAGATCGTAACCGAACTCAGAGCCCTTGCCTGACTGAAGCAGTATATGTGCATTAGGGATAAATCCGTCTGCGGTTCTGCCTCTGGTTTCTACTTCGATATTACCATTGATAATAGTGTCTTTGGCAGCCATAAGCCAAACTTTTGCAAAAGCTACATCCTGGTAGGGATTTGTCCGAATATCCATTGATATGTCACCGTTGACTTCAAGTTTACCCGACGAATCAACTTCGATTAAGCCATCGCCACGTCCACGCATATCCATACCCTGGGTGGTTATGTCACCTCCATCAGTGGTTATCAGAACGATGCTCGGATTATCGACCGTTGGGCCACCCACTTTCAAGTCACCATCTAACAGGATGTTTCCTTTTGAAACGGCGCTCAGTGAACGAATACCTTCGATGGCCGTGGAGTATATGTCACCGGCTGCAAGAACGATATCCGCATTTTTGTCACCGAGTGTTCCTGTATTTTCCACCGTGTTGATCGTTGGGTCTGAAAGCTCGATTAGAATATTACTACCCAGCGGAGAAATATAAACTTTCTCCCCGGATGCCAGAACGACCAATGGACTGGAAATTGTCCCGCTGTTAATCACATACTTACCGATAAGATAAGCACCCAAAGTAGCGTTTATTTCTCCTTCATTAGTCACTCCCGCTCCGTTGACTCCCTCAAATTTCATTTGGTCTATATTTCCATTAACGAAGTCCAGAAAGTCGGTATTACTCATTTGCAGCCCGGATGCGACAAGCGTATTGGCCTCGATATAAGATTGGGGTCCAAATACAATTCCCGACGGATTGATAATAAAAATGTTCATCCCGGCCGCGGTAAGGTCGCCGTTGAAATTTGTCATTTCGCCGGAGATTACCCTGTTGAGTACTGACGCGTTAGTGATACCCTCGGCTTGGAGAAAGGCAAGAGTCTCTCGGCCGTTTGGCCCCAGGTCACCATAGGTATCCAGACTGTTCCACTCCATTATTGTTTGCTGTGAGTCAACTGTTACAGTCGTTGTGTTACCATTGGCAATGACCGAAGCACCGCCATCATCAAACACATCCGGCGTGGCCACCACAACTGATAACGGTACACTGAGCACTATGACAGTCGCTACGAACGATACGATGTTTTGTATGGCGCTGGTTCTTTTAATTGTTTTTCCGATCATTTTTCTTCCCTCATATATTTAATGTTTGCTTTTTGTGGCTATTAGGCCCGCTTACACGCAATGGCCCACAAACCTATCTTACCTAAATACATACACGAAGTCAAGCATAAAGCCCCCAAATTAACATTTTTATAGGCAATTAAAAAAAACAAAAAAAAATGTAAATACTAAGAATATTTTTAGACAAGGCTGTCTAAGCGTTTTCTCTACGTCTAACGAGTTAAATGAGAATCGTGAATGAATATAAAAGTAAGTAATAAATGATATAACCCCCTATAAAATAAGACCTTA
>SDBT01000869.1_pt1 | contig 50347 bp, 44 predicted proteins | sample 2277101 | NCBI WGS metagenome assembly SDBT01 (sample SAMN10404973, study PRJNA504765) | marine sediment metagenome | isolation source: marine sediment core GS10_PC15, 103 cmbsf | place: Arctic Ocean: Southern Knipovich Ridge | collected 2010
CTCCTGAACTTTCCGGTATTCCTCATTGAACCCGGAAAAGTCAGGGATTTTAAATTCGAAAGACTTCATAAGAAAAGCTCCTTGTAATCGCAGCAAAAAACAATATTACTTCGACTTCATCTCCTTGATGATGGCGATTTCTTCTTCGGTAAGGTCGTAAAGTTTGTAAACGAGGTCGTCGATCTGTTCGTCGGTAGAAGCAATTTGGCGTTGGAGGATGGTTTTTTCGTGAGTGGTTTTAGCTTGTGACAGTTTTTTGTTTAACTCCAATATCATTTCAACAAGAATCGCCGTCCAACAACGCTTTTTAAACGTCTATTAAATATTGGTAAAATCTCTTCTCACAGGAGCAGGTACGATGATCGCCAAACGTCCACGACCGTGCTGGCTACTCTTCGCTTGCTGCCAGCTATTATATCTTGCAGCAATGATAGCTTTGTCTCTTACCCACCAAACATTATAAATACCTTCGTCCAAAGTTTCTTCAAAGAATATGAAGCATCCAGGAAAGCCGCCTATCTCGGAAAACCCATTAACTCTCCGTGTGCTATTTGGATATTTCTTTGAGATAGTAATGTTTTTTTCAAAAGATGGCGAGGAAGCATAAGCTGAAAAGAAGAATCGAACAACAATTGAACGTGCTTGAACTCCCGAGCCAAAAAATTTGTTTGCGGTTGGTAATGGGATTTGAAGTTGCTGTTCCTCTCCTCCTGTTTCCCATTCGTGTCGCTCAATAATTAAGCATTTTCTGGTTGTTTTTTTTCTTGCCATTGGGTACCTCCTTATTTTTCTATTTTCAGTTCATGTGGTAATTCAATATCAAAAAGACGAATCACGTGTTCGTCAATTTTTTGATCTAAATGGTAGCATATACGCGTAATTACATTCTTATCCTGTGATGTTTTGGCCTCAAATATTTTTTTGGCATGCTCGATACGCTGTCTTGCTAGTTTGTTTAGCTGTTCGCAACCATTGGGTGTTAATGCACTTGATGGTATAGGCAATACCCTAAGGTTTTTAATTTTGAGTTCGGCGAATACCCGCCCCTTTCTTGGCTCAATCGTTCGGAAATACCACGTCGCTATCTTACTATTTAAGACTGCACAGAGACCCGCAAGGTCTAACGAAGAAGTTGTCTTAGGAAATAATATAAAGAAATTATTACTAGCATATCTATTTTCAGAATCCAAAGCAGCAAGAACAAAATCGCCCGTACGCCTAACCAACACTTTTTCTTGTGCATACCATTCAGGTCTGCCAGAATTAGCATATCGTTTTTTAGACTTATTTTCAGGCATTACACTGAGCCTGATGTATCGACCGTTCCATTTCAAATGGTATGGTGTTATCTCATCACGTCCGAAAAGCAACTGTTGGCACGTGTCATCAACTGGTTCGTCAACAAAGAGTTCCTTCCGAATATTTCCACTATGAACACCTTCGTGAATCTCAAAGAGGTCACCTACTTTCGGATAATTCTTTAGTTCCTCTAAAGTTTTGCGTTTTTCTTTGGTTAGAAACAAATTAAAAACACACCGTGGGTTCTTTTTGAAGTCTGACTGCAACAGTTTGTGAGATATAGGAGATTCCAAATCATGGACGTTAACTGCAACTAAATGATTCTGCGGAGCAGTTTTTTTGTGTCCTATGATAGTAGAAGCGTCAATGACAGCAGAAGCAAATGACATTCCCCACCAATCAATTTTTGTGATAGTTAATTTTTCCAGGATAAATTTTCGTGTATCTTCATAGTCTTTAAGCAAGACGATATCAGGTAAAACAAATCCAAACATGCCAGTGAAACGTGTTAGAATGATACCCCGCTCCACAAAGGGTCGAAAAATATCCAGAATTCCACTCACAGAAGTATAATTGTTTCGAAGATATAATTTTGTGTCATTGTCCCAAGATACACCTTTTTGACCCCACGGAGGATTTCCGATTATGGCGTCGAAGCCGGGGGTTTTTCTGTTTAGGATTTCGGGGAATTCTGTTTTCCAGTCGAAGGCATTTATTTTGTATTGTTCTTCTTCGTCGAACATTGTTAGTTGCTGATTTTTATAGAAGTCCGGACCGATAAGTGAGTTTCCGCACTTAATGTTTGTTGACAGGTCGGGCAGTGCGCGTTCCCTGTGGAAGAGGACGAGTTGTCTTTCGCCTTCAAGAACTTTTAGTAAGAGGCTTAGTTTTGTTACTTCTACGGCCTGTGTGTCAATGTCAACACCGAAGATGTTGTTTGTAAGGATTCTTTTTCTTTCGGCAACGGTAAGGCGGAGTTCTTTTTTGGCAGTTTCGTACAATTTGGGTTGTTTGCTTTTGAGATATTTTTTTGGGTCGTTTTCAGTATAGTATTTCAGGTGCCAGTCGAGCAGATGCTGATAAGCACCTATAAGAAATGAGCCGGAACCACAAGCGGGATCGAGGATTTTCAGTTTTGACGCGGTGGCTGGGGTTTTGTTTTCGAGTAGTTTGCCTACGGTGTTTTTTACGATATAGTCAACGATATACGCAGGTGTATAATATACGCCGCCTGCCTTTTTGACTTCGGGCTTATCATCTATCTTTGCGCGGTGGCCTGTTGTTAATGTAATTACTTTACCAAGGAACTGTTCATAGATCTGGCCGAGGATCTCTGCTGGCAGGACGGAGAATGCATAGGGGCAGTCAGGATAGTAGAGTGACTTGATAATGTCTTTTAACGGCTTGTCGTCGATAGAAAGGGTTGATGATAAATCATCATAATCTGTTCGGCCCGGCTCAGGTGTGAAGTGAAAGAGGCCGGAGTTGTAGCGGTCGTCAGCGTGTTTAAAAATAGTAAAGAGGCGTTCGTAGGTATTGTGGCCGTTTAGAATGGACTGTAACTGGGCATATTTTTCAATACCTCGGTCTTCTGCAATACGCAGGAAGATGATGCGGTCTATAGTTCGCTGGACAGCAAAATTCAATTGTCGATTAGTGATTGATGGGTTTCGCAGAGCGATGTTCTTCGCTAAGACATCGCGCCAACCTTCAATTTCAGTAAGGAAAGCAGTATCGACTTCGGCGGTTCCCTTTTTGCGTTTGGAGACAGCGTATTTATCGAATGAGCCTTTGAGGATAGCATCCTTAGAAAAAATGCCAGCAATTTCGTTCCATCGGTCGATGTATTCGGTATATTTGATGTAGAGGATTCTGGCAGTTGAGGCACGGTCTGTTTTTACCGGTCTTGTGCGGCAGTCGTAAACGGCGAATTCCTCAAAGTCTGTTAGTATGGAAAGGGGCAGTTTGGCAGACCATGCATAACGTCGCAATTGGAAAGCCGGGTGTGGTTCATTTTTGATGTTTATTGAGGGCTTTTTGGCTTCAATGAAGAATTTTCTGGTACCGCCTATACGGAAACAATAATCAGGGGCTTTTAGGGCTGAGCCGATCCTGATTGAATCTTCGTGTATAACATCTTTGTAGGCCTCTGCGAGTCCTCCGGTGTTGTTTACGTCCCAGCCGAGAGCAGTGAAGAATGGATCAATAAACTCGTGACGAACCTGCGTTTCGTTGTAATTAGTGCCTTTGTAGGTTTCGATGTTTCGATCAAAAGTCTCTACGAGTCTTAATACTTCTGCCGGTGCTTCCATATATATTTAGCCTTTAACTATTAGAACCGAGAAGTATTATAAGTATTTCTATGTGTTAAGCAAGAGAAGAATTAATGTGGGATGGGGAAAATGTCTGAGAAGTTAGCTGTCTGAATAGATCTTTTACCGGTTATTTTCCGCGATTACTTCGTTATACGCCCTAGATTGAGATTGCCACGTTGCTGCGCTGCCTTGCAATGACATTTTTTTAGATTGACGGGGTAGGGGGGGGAGATTTTGTGGTGGATTATTTATTGATTTTTGGCGTTGTGGCGGTTTTAATGCATTCCAGGATAATTATAATGGTGAAATTGAGCGTTAATCTGAATAAAGTTGCGCTGCTGCGGAATCAACGGGATATTGGTATACCGTCGGTTATCAATGCTGCCAAGGTGGCTATCGATGCAGGGGCCCACGGGATAACGGTTCATCCGCGGCCTGACGAGCGGCATATCCGATACAGCGATGTATTTGAGCTTGCTGAAATGGTCAGTGTCGAGTTTAATATAGAAGGTAACCCGTTTACGGGCAGATATATGGAAATCACCGGTGAAATCGGCCCGAACCAGGCGACTCTTGTGCCGGATAATCCTGGTGCTGTGACTTCCGACCACGGCTGGGACCTTGCAAAAGATGGGCAGAGGCTTGTGCCTGTTATCGGACAGTTACAAGATGCCCGTATTCGTGTCAGTCTTTTTGTTGATGCGGATACCGAGGTTATGAAAATCGCAAAGGAAATCGGTGCCGACAGGATAGAACTGTATACCGAACCTTATGCCAGCGCGTTTGCCAGCGGAGAAAATCTGGAGCAGGTAATTGGGCAGTATGCTCTCGCCGCCGAAGCCGCGGTTGATGCGGAGCTGGGTATAAATGCCGGGCATGATTTGAATCTTAAAAATCTCGGCCTGTTCTGCAGCAGGGTCGCAGGGGTGATGGAGGTATCTATCGGCCATGCGCTGATAGCCGATGCGCTTGAGATGGGTCTTTATAATGCAGTTACAGAATATCTTAAGATATTGGAAAAATAGAATATAGAATACAGAATACAGAATACAGGAGACAGAAGGAAAAACTGTGGATATCCGTCTTCGCCTGAAGGCTTCGACGCGATTTCGCTACGCTCAAAAGGCAGAAAAAATATAATATTGCAGGGAGAAAAAAATGTTTAAAGGAGCGATAGTCGCATTAATAACGCCTTTTCAGGATGGGCAGATCGATTACCGAACGCTTGACGAGTTGGTCAATTTTCAGGTCGAAAACGGAATCGATGGTTTGGTTCCGGTCGGGACGACGGGCGAAGCGCCCACACTGTCACCTTCTGAACATAAAAAGGTGATAGAGCGGGTTGTAAAAACCGCTGGCGGCAGGGTTCCGGTTATTGCAGGCAGCGGCTCAAACAGTACCGCCGAGGCGATAGAACTGACTGCTTTCGCAAAAAAAGTTGGTGCCGATGGCTCGCTTCTGGTCTGTCCATATTACAACAAGCCGACGCAGGAAGGATTCTATCAGCACTTCAGAGCGATCACTGAGGAAGTTGATATTCCGCTAATACTCTACCATATACCCGGCAGATGCGGCGGGGGCGGGATGAGCATTGATACGATAGAAAAATTGAGCAAGTTTAAAAATATCGTTGGGATAAAAGATGCTACCGGCAATCTTGATATGGCAAGCGAAGTGGCGGTGCGATGCGATCTGACGATACTTTCCGGTGATGATTCGCTTACGCTTCCAATAGCATCGGTTGGCGGGATGGGTGTTATCAGCGTTGTCGCTAATATCGTACCAGCCGATGTAAAAGCTATGTGCGATTTGATATTGGCTGGTGACTTTCCTGCTGCGGGTAAATGGCACAGAAAACTTTTTATGCTCTCTAAGAGCCTGCTCAGTATAGCGACCAACCCGATACCTATCAAGGCGGCGATGGCGATGCTGAATATGGCTTCCGATGAGATGCGACTGCCGATGACTCCGCTTGAAGATGAAAAGAAGGATGAACTTGAAGATATACTGATAAGCTACGGTTTGTTGAGCTAAAAAGGCTATTTTGATGTGAAAGAGGGCAATTTGGAGCAATTGGGGTATTCAGCTTGACATTTTGTCATAACGGTGGTATCATACAAGCTTGAGGAGGCACAGGTAGTTAATGGCGGTATTTAATGATATTTTTGCGATTGTAACGGCAGGGCGGTCGGCAGTTTTTCGTATTGCGATTACAGGACTGCTGGACGATCTCGGCATAGAGTATTCCTGCTGCGAAGATGTTTATGCAGCCACCGCCGAGCTTGCCGGTAAGAGAGAGGGAAAAGTTTTAGTTGTCGGCAGTCTTTGCGAAATGAGCAGGGAACAGATGCGGTTTTTTTATATATGCCGCCAAAGACCGCTTGCGAGATGTTTTTGTCTTGCCGGTTCTGAGTGTGCCGAAAAAATAGTTCAGGCTGTGCGGGGAGGTGCTGCCGTTGCAGGCAGTATTAACGAGCTGAAGCAGATGATCGCGGCCTGCCTGGCGGGCTTTGCAGACGGCGACGACAGAGAGATCGTATCGGCAGAGATTCCAGGGGAATCTGCCAGCCGAAAACAAATCGGCCATAGTGTGCATTTGACAAAAGATGAACGGGATGTAGTGTTAGGTGTGTGAGTGGTATAAATGACAGGTGATGAAAACATTTCGGTTAGTGCCGGCAGGTCGCCGAGGGTACTGGTTGTTGGTGATGCCGGCAGAGCGTTTGAGGACCCGGCAAAGATACTGACTCAGCCGTCCTGGAGCCTCTGCGAGAATGTACTCGACGCAATCGCTATGGCTACTCAGGACGATTTCGATACCATACTTATTGTGATGTCGAGTTTTAACGGTACACTTTCGGCGGCCATTGATGCTGTCGGCCGTGTCGGCGGCGATGCCAAAATCATACTGCTTGCCCAGATGTATGATGAGCCGGAGGCGAATGAATTAACCAACCCAACCGATGGGGGCAAACGGCTGGCCGATGACTATTTTATCTGCCCTGTTACTGTCGAAATGCTCACCGAAGATACCAGCAGTCAGGAATCCGAAGCAAAGCAAATCAGCTCGGTTCAGCAAAGTTACTATCAGTGGCGGGTACGAGAGCTGGAGAAGCTTGCTACCGAAGATGACCTTACCGGTCTAAAGAACCGGCGCTATGTTCGTGAATTTTTGCGGCAGATTATAGCCCGCGGCGATGCAGATAAGCTGCCGGTAACGCTGCTGATTTTTGATATTGACAATTTTAAACATTACAACGATGCCTACGGCCATGCCGTCGGCGATGCCGTTCTGCGTCAGGTTGCTGTGATGATGTTGCGCAGCTGCAGGCAGTGCGATGTTATTGGCAGGATAGGTGGCGATGAGTTTGCTGTGATTTTCTGGGACTATCAGGAAGGCGGCGGAATCGCCGGAACCAAAGAAGAACGAAGAGGCAGCGATGGACATCATCCGTGCGAACCACTATTTATGGTCGACCGGTTTCGCAGGGAGATTAAGTCCGCCGAGCTTTCATTTCTCGGGCCTGAGGGCAGAGGTGTTCTGACGATCAGCGGCGGGCTGGCGGCTTATCCATCGGATGGTCTTACAGCCGAAGAACTCTTCGAGCAGGCCGACAAGGCCATGTTGGAAGCCAAGCGCAGCGGTAAAAACCAGATATTCCTCGTAGGTCAGCCGCAGCAGTAGAGTTTTTATTTTTTATTGCCGAGTATGATCGTTTCGGATCGGCTTACGAGTTTGTATCTGATGCCTCGCCATGTGATTGTTCGTCTAAATACCGATGCAAAGATACAGCCGAAGAGTACCCATGACCACAGGCAGTTTCCGAGAATGTCCGCCTTTGCGGCCCGTTTGATCCTTCCGGTCTCGTCCGGCAGGATTTTTGCGATCATTCTCTGCCTCAATATTGCGCGTGTGAGCTGGCCGATGAAAAACACAATTGGCACGGTCCAGTAAGAGGCCAGATTTTCTTTTCCCGCAATGTTTGCACAAATCGCGATAGCGGCACCTGCCCACAGTCCGGCAAGGGCATACGCAGAGCTCAAAAAACCGAACCACCATGTTCCAATCATTGTGATGCGAGTAATAATAAATTGTCTTGTAACGAATTCAAGCAGTTTTGGCCATGTTGTATTCTCGTAAGATGCTACAAGACATGCCGGCGCGAATGCGATTTTCATACCGGCTTTTTTGACCGCGTGCGAAAGCGAAAGGTCGTCGCTGATTGCTGTTTCCCAGATTTTATCAATACCGAGTCGATAGAAAGTTTCTTTGCGAATCGCCATTGATCCTCCCCATACCTGGTTGAAACGAGTATCACCGAGCAACTGGGCTATTTTTGCGTTGATAGCCGAAAGTGCCAGCGAGGCGAGGTTGTTTTTGTCCGGTATGAACCATCGATACCCGGTCGATGCCCCTCGTTTTTTAAGTCGAAGCGGATAAACGAGGTGCCGCATCCATTGCTTTTTGATGCATGCATCTGAATCGGCGAATACAAGAACCTCTACTTCGTCCGGACAGTTTTGGCAGGAATGGAGCAGGTTGTGTATTTTCTGGCTACATCCGGAAGCAATGCCGGCTATAAGTACTTCAACGCTGCCGGCTTTAGAAGAGGATGATAGTTTGTCCTTTAACCGGCAAAGCTTTTCATAAGCGTCATCTTCGGCGTCTTCAACTACAAAATGCAGCGAGTAATTATCGTAATCGAGATTATAAAATGAGGTGATATTTTTTACAAATTCACTGTCCAGCCCTTTGCATGGTACTGTAAGCAGGACAGGCGGCTGATGGTTATATCTTCCGAAAGCCTTTTTCATTGCGTATCGGTAGTTCCTGAACGATTGCAGGAGAAAAAGCAACTGCGAGGCGACAGCTATGGCGACGATATGGTCATAAACTTTCCAGAACACTCAGCTATTCCTTAAAAATGTCTGTTTGGGTCAATTAACCAATCGATGCCAGCGGCATAACACATGCGCAAAGCTGCTCGAAGCTGTATGTCTTTGCCAGATCGAACTTGATAACGCATCCATGGTTATGGTCCGAGGCGATTATAATGAGATTTTTTCCGTTGTTTGCCCATCCAGCCTCCTGAGGTTGGTGGCCCAGCAGGAAGGTGTCAACGTCAAGCATGCCTGCAAGTGTCTCAAGAGTTGCGAGATTGTGTCTTCTTCCCCACGTCAACAGATATGCAGATTCCGGTCGAACCATATCCATTGGTCTTAATGAATTGGTGAATATTTCCATATTGAAACTGTCGAGATAGTTGTCTGCAGGCAGCGAGTGCGACACCCATATTCTGTTCGGGCATTTTATCGCCAGCAGCTGAGAGAGCAGGCATCGTCTTAACGCGATATCGATGTCACTATATGCGTGGTCGAAAGAGCGTTTCATGGCACTTTTCATCGCCGTGCTCATTTCCTTTCCGGACTTTAATACATCACTATCCGTTATGATCGCGGTATCGTGATTTCCGAGAATCATATGTACCTGCTGGGGGAATGCAAGCTGGTATTTGAGCGCCTCGAAGAACAACTCAAATGAAAGGCATCCGCCGTGGGCATCTTCCGGCCCGCCGTGAAGTATTTCCTGTAGTACGAGATGTGTTTGCGGATTGTTTTGCAGGTCTGCCAGTGCGACGATTTTTTCAAAGTTTCTGCGATGGCCGTGTATGTCTCCTGCGACGATTAACTCTCCGACCGCAGGCAGTGTTGTGATATTTCCGCTGCGGTATTTCGCCGAATAGTTAAGCCGCTCTGCCTTTTCGCAAAGATCAATTATTTTCTGGCTCATTTTTTTCGTACTTATCTGAGAAAATATCACGGATTAACACATCGAATGTCGCTATAACTTCACTCATATTTTCAGGTCTCCTGGCGGGTTTTTCTTCAACACATTTCATAACCAGCTTTGAGACTTGACGGGGAATTTTTCGATAGATTTTATGAGGTGCTCTGAACTCCTTATTATTAGTCTGCAGGCCAATGTCCATTTTTTGTGAAATCAGGGTTGGAACATTCTTGCCGGTCATCGCCCAGTACATGGTTGCACCAAGATTGAATATATCTGTTCTGTGGCTGAGCTGCTGTCTTTTAACCTGTTCAGGTGCTATGTAGTCCGGCGTTCCCTGGATACGGCTCTTGATGGTTCCGAACCTGCAGCTCTGACCAAGGTCGATAATTTTGATCGAGCCCGCGGGGCTGATGAGGATGTTGTTCGGTTTTATGTCGCAGTGTATCAATCCCTTCTGGTGCATTGCGTCCAGTCCTGTTGCAATCATTCTGAATACCAGCAGTATGTCTCCAAGACTAAGCGATGGCGATTCTTCAAGGCTGCGACCGACAAAAAGTTCCATCGGCATCAGTATTTCATTAATCTTAAAAAATTTCCGTTTCTTGATTAGCGGATAGCATTTACGAATATAAGGATGATTGATTTTGTTGGAAATCTTATATTCAGTTGCCATCTGCTCGAAAATGCGATGGTCCTGTTCAGTTTCAAATACGGCCCTTTTAAGTGCAACCTTTTTATTGGTTGAAAGGTCAACGGCCAGATAGATTGTCGTTCGCGCACCGGCACCCAGCTTCTTTATCACCCTGAATCCGTCCATACTGATATTCTGGTTTGGCATAGTGGTTTACACTTTATCTTTCAATAGCTGATAGCCGTAATGGGCCAACAGATGGTCAAGTATTACCATAGCAGTATAATTTTCAGCGACCGGCCATATTCTCGCCGTAATCGTCGGGTCGCGTCTGGTGATAGCAGCCAGATCCGTATCTGCCAGTGTATATTTATCAATTGTGTGCTGCGGTCGGTCGATTGTCGGGGTTGGTTTTATCGCCAGTTTAACTGTAATCGCCTGGCCGGTTGTAAGTCCTCCGGTGATGCCTCCTGCATTGTTGGAATCGAATACGACTTTTCCATTCTCATTGTGCATCTGGTCGTTGTTCTCATATCCTGTCATATCCTTAACGGCGAATCCGGCCCCCACCTCGACGCCCTTGACTGCACCTATACCAAGCATTCTGCCCAGTTCGGCGTCGAGCTTATAAAAGACCGGCTCGCCCAGCCCTGCCGGGACTCCAGTTACCACAACTTCCACAACTCCGCCAGCCGAATCGCCCGTCGCTGAGATCTTATTGCATGCCTCTACCATCGCCTCGCCTGCGGCTATATCCGGGCAGTTTATAATATGGTGAACGCCGTATTTTTCGCGAATCTCTTCCGGTACGATCTTTGGAGCTTTGCTGCGGATGGCATCGATTTCGTTTTCGATTTCGGCAAAGACCTTCATTTTTTCGAGGTACCGCATCTCGGTTGTTACCCGCCCGTTGACATATACCTGCTGGTAGAACGGGTCGTAATCGCATCGCATTCTTTTGTATGCATCGGTATATTGCAGTACCTTTGCGTGGTCGATTTCGGGACATTTGACGCCGGCAGTTTCTTTGACATAGGAAAATACATCTATACCGCAGGCTTTGAGTACCTTTTTTGCGATGCAGCCAGCCGCGACGATAGTGCTGGTGTATCTGCCGCTGAAGAATCCTGCGCCGATGGCATCATCGTCTGGTCCGTACTTTGCAAAAGATGCAAATGAGGCATGGCCGGGCCGAGGCGTACGGTTGGTGTCCTGATACTGCTTGATATGGATGAAGTGCCTGTCGAGGTTCGGTATAAGTATGGTCATAGGCGTGCCGTTGGTGTGCCCCTTGTTGGCTGCGCCCTCGATGGTATCGGCTGCGTTGATGCCGGTATATATAATCGGCAGATCCGGCTCCTTGCGCGGGCTGGAAAGTTCATCCGCTCCGGGCTTTCGCAGCAGCAAATCGCCATAGATTTCCTGCTCGGTTATCAACATCCCCGGCGGATTACCCTGTACCACCGCGGTCAGCCCGTCCTGGTATGAACCGCCAGCGACTGTTACCTGAAAATTTCGGCCAAGATGACACCCTAACATTTAATTCTCTCCTGTATTTTCGCTAATAATCTCAATAACCACCATTTTTGGCTATAACCTAACTATTATACAACAAAACTCCAGTTAATTCCAATAAAATATTTCTTTAATTACCCCCGCTGGCAGCCGTCGCATGGTTTACCGGCGAAACTTTCCCGCATCGTGGGCATTTGATCCTTTTTGCCTTGAAGTTCGGCGGAATCTTCATCGTCAAACCGCAGGCACATCCGAGAAATACGAACTGGTTGACCCGCCTCATTATATCATTGACCTGACGAGCCTGTTTTTTCTTGTTCGCCTTCTTTTTTGACTCGGCGCTTGCCTGGCGGATTTGAACGGCGCTATCCTCCTTCAACGCCGCCGCTGGCAAGACTGCACCACCGACCGTCTGGCTGTAGGAATCGGAATAGTCATTAAACGATGCCCCGCGCGACATATTCCGAAGGATCTTGATTCGTTTGTCGATCGGCGGGTGGGTGGAAAAAAGGCTTGCCACTTTTTTACCCTTTAGCGGATTGGAGATATACATCGGTGCGGTAACCTTATTGGCTGACTCAAGTTTGATATCGCTTCCGGAGATTTTCTCCAGCGCACTTGCCAGCCCATCCGGGTATCGTGTCAATCTTGCCCCGCCGGCGTCGGCTAAGTATTCCCTTTTTTGTGAAAGCATAAAGTAGAGGAGATTTGCCAGTATTGGCGCCAGTATCGCGCAGATTATTGCAATGACCAGAAATATGATCTGGGCCTGTCCGCCGCCGGAGCCCCCTGAAGATGTTCTTCTTCGCGAGCCGGTCATCGAGCTATAGAACATACCCCGCAAAAACACCTGCGAGATCAGTACGATACTTCCCAGCATCACTCCGGCTAATGTAACAAAGAGAATATCGCGATGCAGAATATGGCTTATCTCGTGCGCGATAACGCCCTGCAATTCGTCGCGGTTGAGTTTTGCCAAAAGCCCCGCGGTTACCGCGACAGATGCTGTTTCCGGACTTCTGCCGGTGGCAAAGGCGTTCGGAGCGGGATCGTTGATGATATATACGTCCGGCAGTTTGGGCAGGTTTGCAGCGATGGTCATTTCTTCGACGATATTGAAAAGCTGCGGATGGACATCGTGCGTAACTTTTTTGGCCTTACTGGTTGCCAGCAGGATCTTATCACCGCCGGCGAAACTGATCAGCATCAGCACAAGCCATATTATTGTCGCTATTATTGTACCGATGAATCCGCCGTTTGCTCCGCCAAAGGCGCCGCCCAGCACGAACCCCAACCCCGCCAGCACAACCGCCATCAGGGCGAGCAGTACAATTGAGTTCCTCTTATTGGCTCGTATCTGTTCCCACATAGTATTAATTTTTAGTTTTTAATTTTGAATTTTTAATTATTTTTACGATACATTAGTTTTTATTTTTTAGTTGTGCTTGAGCCGTTTTTACAATACTTGTGAGAATTTTTATTAATTCTTCTGATTCGGCAACTAATGTCTGGCTTTTGGTTTTGTCAATAATGTTCGAATCTGTCAGTAGTCTGAGCCAGTAATTTGTTTCTCTTGCCTCCTTTGAGGCAGTAATCATTTTTGCCGAAAAATCCTTTCGGCTGTGACCAGCAAGTGCTTCCTCGACATTGGCACCAATACTGGTACCTGACTTTAAAAGCTGGTGAGATATTTCAAAATGTTTATTATTTTTCAGCCATGCGCATAACTTTATAATTCGCAGAGCGAAATCGTAACTTTTTTGTTTGACGACGTTTTCAGTCATTAACTCAAAACTTAAAGAATATGCACAAAACACTAAAACCAGCCGAAAAGCCTGTTCTTTTATACATAAGACTTTTCGTTAGTACAGCTTGTGCCAACCAGTTTTTTTAAAAATGCCTCGGCCAAAGGCCGAATCAATAATTAAAAATTAAAAATTAAAAATTAAAAATTAAAAACTGACTTTTGGCACTTCTCTTTCCGCGGCATCTTCAATTTCGAAGAATTCTCGTTTTGTAAAGCTGAACATCCCGGCGATGATGTTGGATGGGAACATTTGGGTTTTGTTGTTAAAGAACAGCACCTGGTCGTTATATCCCTGCCTGGAGAAAGCGATTTTGTTTTCCGTACTGGTAAGCTCTTCCTGCAGTGACAGGAAGTTCTGGTTAGCTTTCAGGTCCGGATAGTTTTCCACGACCAGCATGAAATTGCTCAACGCCTGGCTCAGGCCGCCTTCCGCCTTTGCCGAATCGGCGACTGAACCGGCACCCATGGCCCTGCTCCTTGCCTCGGTTATCGCCTCAAATGTTTCCCGCTCATGGTGCATATAACCCTTGGCAGTCTCGATGAGGTTCGGTATAAGGTCGTGGCGGCGTTTTAACTGAACATCAATTTGGGACCATGCGTTATCGACCTGGTTCCTCAGCCTGATAAGTGCGTTATACGCACCCATCACGAACAATCCAACAGCGACAACAATTACTCCAACTACAATAAGAACTATCATTTTGTCTCTCCTAAAAAAAAATTATAAGCGTTACCCTTACTTATACTCTTATCTCACTAAAAAATTCTGCCAATTTTAAAAAAGTTTCTATTTCACAGAAAATTTATATATGGTTAGCTGTGTATATTTTTCGCCCGGCCTGAGTACCGTCGATGGGAAATGGGGCTGGTTCGGCGAATTCGGGAAGTGCTGGGTCTCAAGGCAGAAGCCGCTGTGTTTATTATATGTTGTGCCTTTGCCCTTATGAGAGCCATCCAGAAAATTACCCGAATAAAACTGCATTCCCGGTTCGGTGGTAAATACTTCCATCACTCTTCCGGTTGTCGGCTCATAAACCCGTCCCGCCAAAGCCGGCGAACCATCTGAACTGTTCAGTACGAAATTGTGGTCATATCCACCGTCAACCTGCCCAATTCTTGCGCCGATGACAGCCGGTTTGTTAAAGTCCAGCGGTGTACCCTTTACGGGTTCTATTTTGCCGGTTGCTATCAGTGTATTATCTGTTGGTGTGAATTGGTCGGCATTGATGGTCAGTTCGTGGGCGAGAATATCTCCGCTGTCGTGGCCGGCCAGATTAAAATAGCTGTGACTTGTAAGATTGACCACCGTCGGCTTATCGGTTACCGCCTCGTATTCAATTTTCAATTCATCGTCGTTTGTTAACGAATATATGACCGTACATGCCAGATTACCAGGGTAGCCTTCTTCCATATCCTTGCTCGTATATGTCAGCTTCAGGCTTGCTCCGTTTTCGTTTTCGATCTTTTCCGCGGCCCATACGACCCTATCGAACCCTTTGCTGCCGCCGTGCAGAGTATTTTGGCCGGCGTTTTTGGCCAGCGTATATTCAACGCCGTCCAGGGTAAATTTACCGCCGGAGATGCGGTTGGCGAATCGTCCGATGAGAGTGCCGAAATAGTTGCCTGAGTGCATGCACTCATCCAGAGTTTCATAACCTAATACGACATCGGCGAGTTTTCCGGTTTTGTCCGGCACTTTTAGCGAGGTAACTATTCCGCCGTAGTTGGTGATTTTTGCTATGAGGCCCTTTGCATTGGTTAATGTGTATAAATCCACCGCTGCATCGTCTATCGTGCCAAAAGGTTCCTTACTGATACTCATATTTTTTCTCCGAACATATCTTTCAGCAGCCGGTTAACCTTATTTTCCTTATCGAATGAGCCTGATTTGATAATATCCTGCAATTCCCCGCTATCGAACCACAAGCCGTGTCCTTTTCGGCATTTATCTATCAATATTGCGGATTCGGCCGCTGCTGCCATTATTTTTTCCATTTTTTTCATACATATTGGGCATTTCCTCTTTTTTTCCCTGCATTTTTTAGCCGCTGTAAGTGAGTCCAGCAGATTTTTTGCTTCATTTGAACCATCCAGCAGCATCTCCAATTCTCCTGAATCGAGCCAAATTCCGCCGCAGTCGAGGCAGTGGTCAACCTCAACTTCGTCGAGTTCCATCGTAATCATCGCGTTTTTACATACAGGACAATCCATAACGGGCTGATGTTACACAAGTAAGGCCCAGCAGTCAAGAAGGAAAGACGGCGGTCAGCTAAACCTTTTCTTGACAATTGCGTTTATATTCGTACAATGTGCATCAAATCGAGTTCAATCGGGAGTTTTAAGCGGATATGAAGAAAAGCCTGTTTATTATATTGGCCTTGGCGGTGTTTTGCGGTGGTTGCGGTCTTGTTAGTGTACTCGGTACCGAGTCATACGGTAATCGGAAAGTGCCTGCTCAGCTCGACTTTTCCGATATCGCCAAAGCCGGGCCTCTGCTGGTACTCGTTGAACCTTCACATGGCAGCAGGATACCGCCTGATTTGCCCGCAAAGTTAAGAGCTCTGATAGTTAGTGGAATTGTTGAAAAGACCCGTGTTAAGGCAAAAAATATAATTTCGCCCGAAAAAGTGGAGCCATTACTTGCTCAGATGCAGGTTTTTTCCGGTAATCGGCCCCTTGAATTGGCAAAAGCGGCATCCGCCGCGACGGTGCTTTATATCTTAATTGAGGATTACAGACTTACTACAGTCCCGCAAAGCCAGTACCATAAAGGTTCAATGTCGGTCCGTGGAGTTGTTTTTGATGTTGCCTCGTCCAAACCGCTTTGGCCGATGGCACCGGCGACTGGAACGGCCAGGTCGAAAGTCGAATTTGAAACCGAAGGCGCTGAGGTAACGCAGAGTCGTATAATAGCGGCGGTGAGTCACTGTATTGTCAGGAACTTTTACAACTGCAAAAGAAGTCAGTATAAAATAAACGATGAGGAGACGAATCTTACTATTGATGGTGTGCAGAATATGGGCTATTGATTGTTTTTTTAAGAAGGGGATAAGTACTTGTGATTAAGGATTCGTCCATTTGAGCGAGGCTGTTTTTTTATAGGGACCGAGTATGTCGGCACGGAAGGCTAAAAACAGTAATCAGTTGAGTTTTAATTTTGATGGTTCCGGCTCGAAGTCTGCTTCAAAATCCAAAAAGAAGAAATCCAAAAAATCCAAAAAGTCCACTGTCAAACGTGCGGTTAAAAAGAAGACAAAGGCGAAATCCGTTGCCAGGTCTTCTACCGCCAGGAAGGTTGCGCCGGTCAGGAGGTCCGCGAGATCTGCACCGTCACGAAAACGCCGGGGCTCCAGGGCCGCGACCGCCGAATCAATGGCTGCTCAGCAGCGTGATATCAGCGTTAGCGAATTTTTCGCAAAGAACCGTCACCTTCTCGGTTTTGATAATCCGAGAAAGGCATTGCTAACCGCCGTTAAAGAGGCGGTTGATAATTCGATGGATGCCTGCGAAGAGGCTCATATCCTTCCCGATATAACCGTAACCATTAAGCAGGTCAAAGATATCGACGACCAGTTCCTGTTAATCGTTACCGATAACGGGCCCGGCATAGTCAAGGCCCAGGTTCCTAACATATTCGCTCGCCTGCTCTATGGCAGTAAGTTTCATACGCTGAAGATGAGCCGCGGCCAGCAGGGTATTGGCATTAGTGCCGCTGGTATGTATGGTTTGATTACTACTGGTGCGCCGGTGCAGATTATCACCAAAACAGGCTCTAAGAATCCTGCCCAGCATTACCATGTCCAGATCGATACGAGCAAGAATAAGCCGGAAGTTGTTCTCGATGAGGAATGCGAGTTTGACCTTCCGCATGGTACGAGTGTAACGATAACGCTGCAGGGCAAGTACCAGAAGGGCAGGCAGTCCGTTGACGATTATATTTCTCAAACGGCGATGGCCAATCCTCACGCGACGATAATTTATAACACACCCGATGGCAACCGGTTCGAATATGTCAGGCAGAGCAGGGAGATGCCTTTTATTCCGGTTGAAATTAAGCCGCACCCTTACGGTGTTGAGCTTGGCATACTTTTCAAGATGGCCAGGGACAGCTCCTCAAAGACGATGTCGGAATTTTTGCGAAAAGAATTTTCCCGCGTCAGTTTGCCGCTTGCCGCGAAAATTGCAAAAACAGCAAAGCTTTCTTCCCGCCTGCGGCCGAAAAGGATTACACTAAAAGAGGCCAGGCGGCTTCACGAAGCGGTTAACAGTACAAAGATTATGGCCCCTCCCAGCGATTGCATCGGCCCTATTGGTGCCAAAAGTCTCGAAGAGGGTATCAGGCGGGTTGTCGAGGCGGACTTTTATGCCACCTGTACGAGGAAGCCATCGGTTTACCGCGGCAATCCGTTTCTTATCGAGGCGGCGATTGCTTATGGTTTTAAAACTAATGACGGCAAGAGTAACGACGACCCTGACAGGGAACCCTTGATGCGTCTGACCAGGATCGCCAACCGTGTGCCGCTGCTCTATCAGCAGTCGGCGTGTGCGATTTATAAAAGCGTTCTGGATACCAACTGGCGACAGTATGGTCTTAGCCAGAGCAGGGGGGCACTGCCGGTCGGAAGGATTTTGCTGATGGTCCATATTGCCTCGGTATGGGTTCCGTTTACCTCCGAGAGCAAAGAGGCCATCGCTCACTATCCGGAGATTATCAAGGAGATTCGGCTTGCGGTTCAGGAGTGCGGCAGGAAACTGGGCGTTTATGTAAGAAGGCAGAAACGGATAAAACAGGAAATGATAAAGAGGGATTACATCAAAACGTATCTGCCCTATATCGGCGAGGCACTTGAAGATATTTTGTCGCTAAAGAAGAAACAGACCGCCACCGTTATTGACAGGCTCAGAGAGACACTGGAAAAATCACGGAAGCTGTAATGTCAGAAAAGTTGATAATAAGCATAAGCGGGATGCGTGGTCTTGTTGATGTGAATTTGACAGCCGATATTGCCGCTGATTACGGCAGGGCTTTTGGTACATTTCTAAGATCCGCAAATTCGGGCAGGTTATCGGTTTGTATCGGCAGGGACTCCCGCCAATCCGGCGACCGGCTCGGCGGCGCGGTTGCCGATGGTCTCTGTTCGGTCGGTATAGATGTTATTCGACTTGGCATTGTAACAACGCCCGGTGTTGGTATTATGATAAGGCACCTGGGCTGCGCAGGCGGAGTAGTCATTACAGCCTCGCACAATCCGATTGCATATAACGGTATAAAGTTAATGCTTGGAGACGGTATCGCGCCATCGGCCCCTCTTGCGGGCCGGATACGAGATATTTATTTCGATAAAAAATTCACTCTTGCCGAATCTGCCGGCTGTGGACAGGTAACATGCTGCGACAGCACGGACCAGATCCATCTTGAAAAAGTACTTGCTCTTGTCGATGCGGACAAAATCGCAGCGAAGGGTTTTAAGGTGGTTTTGGACAGTGTAAACGGAGCAGGCGGAAGTGTGGGCGTCAAACTGCTGGATGCACTCGGTTGCAGCGTAGTTGCGGTCAACAATGAGCCGACGGGTATATTTGCCCATGCTCCGGAGCCTGTCAAAGAAAATCTCATCGGCCTGTGCGATGAAGTTAAAACGGCCCGAGCGGATATTGGTTTCGCCCAGGACCCCGATGGCGACCGTCTTGCGATAGTCGATGGCGATGGCATTTGCATCGGCGAGGAATACCCCCTTGCTTTGTCAGCTAAGTATGTACTCGGCAAAAGGACGGGAAAATCCGCGGCGAACCTTTCGACCTCACGGATGATTGACGATATTGCCGCTGCTTGCGGAGCGGAGGTTATCAGAACGGCGGTAGGGGAGGCCAATGTCGCCGCTGCGATGGTGGAGAACGATTGCGTTATAGGCGGCGAAGGTAACGGCGGCGTTATAGACCTCCGGGCAGGGCCGGTGCGGGATTCACTTGTTGCGATGGCTTATGTTCTCGCACTTATGGCCGAGACCGAAAAGAGTGCCAGCCGGTTAGCCTCCGAGGTAGGCGGCTATTGTATGAAGAAGATAAAATTTCCCGCCGACCGCCAACAAGCCGCGGAAATTATCGAACGGGTCAAGGGCCTGCTGCCCGATGCAAAGATTGATACTACCGATGGCTGTAGGTTCGATCTTGACGATGGCTGGTGCCATCTGCGTGCCAGCAATACCGAGCCGGTTGTCCGGCTGATAGTGGAGACGAAAACCAGCCAGGCATGCGAAAAATATATCAATTCAATTTTAACTATCTGCGATGAGATATGCCCTCAGGGTTGATGACCCAGCTTGTGCCTCAGGTATTTACGCCTCAAGTAGAATTTTTGAGGAGTAAATAACAGGTAAAAAACGATGGTATGTTTAGCGAATAAAACTTATTGCAGTTCAAGACCTCTTTAGCGTAGAATTGACTAAATCGTATCATTTGTTGGTGATCAAGTCGGAATATATTTTAGTTGTGCTGTTGCAACGGAAATTATTGGGAAAGCCATGGCCTTTCAATATGCAGTTAATATTTAGTAGATTTTTGAAGGGAAATTCTAATGATTTATGGTGTAATGTTATATTTTGCGCTTACTGTCTTTGTAGCTCTTCTTGCCGTAAGGAAGGACACAAGAAAGAAAGGGTACTTGAGGATAATGGCAATCTTTGTTGTTTTCTTGAGTATTCCGGGGCTCATCTTTGCTTTTATTGATGGTTTCCTTATGCTGTCAATTGCTGGCCTAGATTCGGCGATTCTGTTTGGTTTATTAATGTGCTTGATGTTTGATAAAATCCAGAGCTTGACCAAAAACAATATTTATCATAAAGGTAAATATCTTGTCTTTTTTAAACCACCAGTGGTTAGGTATACTATAATCTTTTTTTTGTCGTTGCTGCAGGTGTTTTTAGGTATATATGCGGCCTTTATATTCCTTCATCTATTTATTTCTAAATGAAAAGAAGTTGGTTTTGTTAACTTTTTTGAAGAAGTTTTATGGGGATAAATAAAGGCAGAACAAATAAATGTGTCCGGCACTTTTTTGAGGAGTAAATAAAAAGAGTAAGGAATTTTTGGCGTAGAATATTGATGTCTTTAGATGGAGAATTTATTCAAGCATGGGAAATAAACACTCTTCTTTTCGGCTACATAAACCAAATTGTCCGTCCTGTGGCTCCAGGAAAGTATGTATCTTACCGTCTTTAATAAATTACTCTAAGCTGATGATTGACATTATTTGCGGTATTTTTATATATCCTTTTTTTCCGTATGAATTACGATGTAAAGATTGTGGATATAAGTTTAAAACCTGGGATTGAGAATAGCATAATATATCAGAGTTTGGTAGGATGGGTAAAGTGCTTTTTCTTTACCCATGCGGAAGAAGTTGGATGGTATTAAAGGCTCCGGGAGCCTTTGTCGGGGCTTTAGGTAATTTGGGAAAAATAAGGTGTCAGCTTGTGCTTGGGTGTGACACGACATATAAAAATAATCAGTGATCAATAATCAATTAAACGATGCATAAAGATAAAATCAAACAAGCCAACAGACAGATAAAGGCGATTACGATTGTCGGTGTAATTACTAATGTAGTTCTTGCTGTTGTAAAGGCTGTCGTTGGTCTGCTTGCCGGTTCGATGTCGCTTGTTTTTGACGCTATCCATTCTATATCCGATACCGCCACAGATATTGTTGTCCTTTTCGGTATCTATTTCGGTTCGAAGGAGCCGGACATTGAACATCCTTACGGGCACGGCAGAGCCGAGACTTTTTCTGCCGCTGTTGTTGCGATAGTTCTTATCATTGCAGGCTGTTTGATGATCCAAAAGGCTTCTATTGCAGCCGCGATGGCGCCGATTGCTGCCAAGCCGCCGGGCATAAGCCAGGTGGTGTTTTGGGTTGCGCTGCTGTCTATTATTGCCAAGGAAGCCCTTTACATAGTCACACGCAGGGTAGCGGTTAAGACTCATTCGCCCTCTCTTTATGCAAACGCCTGGCATCATCGCAGCGATGCGTTAAGTTCGGTTGCGGTTGCGGTTGGTTTTATTGCGATGAAGTTCGGCTTTGAACATGGCGACCATATTGCCGCAATTGTTGTCGGTTTGATGATTATGCTCGTCGGTGCAAAGGTTCTTGGCGGCTGTCTGCACGAATTCGCCGAGCGATCCGTTGATATCGATACAGTCGCTCAGATTGAGGATATTATCGCATCGGAGAGCAGGATTTACCACTGGCACAAACTGCGAACAAGAAGTGCGGGGCGGGAAATTTTTCTCGATCTGCATATCCTCGTTGACCCTGCATTGAATATTACCGAGGCCCACACAATTGCCGAGTCACTTGAGAAATCAATGCACGCCCAGATTACCAGGCCGGTAAATATCACCATCCACATCGAACCGGACAACCCGGAACTTAGATACACATAATGTCGAAAAGACGAACAAGCTCAATTGAGATTGGCATAATATAAACGATGCTGTTCAATACATATGAATTTTGGCTATTTTTTATACCCGTACTGATACTGGTACATATCTTGCCGCATCGCGGTCAGAACAGGGTACTTCTTTTTGCCAGCTATATCTTTTATGCAGCGTGGGACTGGCGGTTTCTTTCTCTTATATTAATTTCCACGGTTGTTGACTATTTCGTAGCTCCGCTTACCGTTAGTTGCTCTTCGGATTTCAGGAGGAAACTGGCCCTTGCTGTCAGCATAGTTGTTAACCTGAGCATTTTGGGATTTTTTAAGTACTATGATTTTTTCGCCCAGAGTTTCGCCGACTTGTTCGGGATGGACCAGAGTCGAACAAATGGTATTCTGCTCAATCTTATTTTGCCAGTCGGTATAAGTTTCTACACATTCCAGACGATGAGTTACACATTTGATGTGTATTCCGGCAAACTGGCTCCGGTAAAATCGTTTCGTGATTTCGCACTTTATGTCGCTTTTTTCCCACAGCTTGTTGCAGGCCCAATTGAACGGGGACAAAGACTGATTCCGCAGATAATCCAAAAGCGTTCGATTGACCCATCCAAAATGGAATCGGCCTGTCATCTGATTGCATGGGGACTGTTCAAAAAGATAATAATTGCAGATACTCTTGCCCATCCGGTTAATTCAATTTATGCGAGTTCATCATGTACTGGCCCGTTAATATATTTGGCTACGATTTGTTTCGCCGTTCAGATTTACTGCGATTTCTCAGGATACAGTGATATTGCACGCGGTATTGCAAGGCTTATGGGGATAGATTTGATGTTGAATTTTAATCTTCCTTACATCGCCAAAAATCCAGTTGAATTCTGGAGGAGGTGGCATATAAGCCTCTCTACCTGGCTTCGCGATTATCTATATATCCGTCTTGGTGGTAATCGAGGTTCAAAGATATGCACATATCGCAATCTTATGATTACAATGCTTCTTGGTGGACTGTGGCACGGTGCGAGATTTAATTTTGTAGTGTGGGGTTTTTATCACGGGATAATACTTATTCTATATCGTATGTTTACTGCAGGCAAACCGAAAGTCGCTTCAGATGAATGCAGATTACTGAAGTTGTTAAAAATTGCAGTTATGTTTCATATAGTCCTTTTCGGCTGGTTGATTTTTCGTGTGGAAAGTGGTTCACAGCTGGCAAGAATATTTTCTGCTCTGTTCAGCTCGTGGAATAGCTGGGAAGCTGCTTTGGAGTTGATAAAGTTTATGGTACCTACATGTGTAATACTGATACTTATGCAAATATGGCAATACTCAAGCGGAGAACTTGAGGTTATAAATAAAATGCCATGGCCGGTGCGTGCGATATTTTTTGGTCTATGTGTTTCAGCGGTTCTGTTACTTAATCAGGGCAATAGTGAGCCATTTATTTATTTCCAGTTTTGAGTGTGAATTATGAAAAAGTTTGAGTTGTCTGCATTTTGGTTGGCAGCAGGAAAGTTACTGTCTTTGCGATTTGTAACGGCTCTTATATTAATGTTCCTTTGCCTGGAGGGTGTTGCACGGATTTGTCCGCATATCATACCCAAAGATGTCCATCAGAGATTTTCATATTCAAATCGCAAATGCAAAATGGATTGTACGAATAATGGCAAAAAGCTGAAGTGGATAATAAATGAGCGGGGGGCAAGAGGTGGCTTTTATACGGGCCAACCGATCAGAATAGCCATTTTCGGGAGCAGTACCAGCATAGATTCTCTTCTCGACCAACACCAAAGTTGGTCGGAACAGTTAAAGAAAGAATTAGGTTCTAATAATGTACAAGTCGATAATTATGCCAGAGATGCTGCTGGTAGGAAAGAGGCGAAAATAATTCTTGACTATTTTTTGAAGATTGGAAGGCGATATGACATTATTTTGACTATGGTTCAAACAAAAGGTGAGGGGGATTCGGAAAAATATGCATTTCGGTATTGGGGCAACTGGTCATTGAAGCCAGGCTTACTAAAGTTCCCGAACCTTTTGAGGAACCGGGCTAAAGAACAAGTTAAAACAGAACCGAGGTTAAATTCTGTTGACAGGTTTATACATGACGAGCTTTTTCCATCTCCTACATTGTCTCCCAAAGTCGTCAGAACCGAAGCAAGACGATTACGGTTGTCAGGACAGGCAAAGTTGATTGACAAAGAAATCATAATTGGCTCCGAAGAAAATGCGGAAATCAGAAATCGAACACGGTCTGTTTTTGAAGCCGCCAGCAGAGTAGCTGATAAGGTGTATTTACTCACCCATCCGGTTGCGTATGCACCTGATGAGCATCCTGCCGTTGCGAAGAGGTGGTATGCACTTAAAGCAGTGGATGGCCGTACCGGATATTATCATAGCAACAAAAGTATAGCTTTTGCTATAAGGGGCAGACAGGAAATTATGAAAGAAGTTGCAGTTGATATGGATATTTCGATAATCGATTTGGACAGTTTTATCATGCCGAAACTTTGTCAGCGATATGATATGTTTGAGGACACATGGCACTTCGCACCTGCTGGTGCAGAAATAGCGGCAAGATTTATTGCAGAAACCTTAAGGGCAAACAACCCGGAACTTAGAAAGTGATTTTACCGCCAAACTGCCAGCGGTTTTCTGTAATACGGGTCAGTGTGAATTCACCTTTTAGTATCTCGCCAGCCAGTTCCATTTCGATTTTGCCATCACTTTGATCTGTAATTTTGCATGTCCCTTTATCCGCGATTTTTACACTGCCCTTGCCTTCGTTGACTTTGCCCTCGTATGTTAGAAATTTTGGCGGATGGTCGAATATCTTTTCCGCTTTCGCTTGTGTATTTAGAATTTGTTTCGGGCTTTTATCAAGCCGCCATGTCTGCAGCAGATCCCCGTCTTGCACCATCAAATCCCAGTGCGTATCGCCGGACTTGGTATGTTTCTGGATAACAAACTGGTTGCTCATTTCGGCTCCGGCCGTTTTTTATTTTATCATTTTTGCCAGCCGGAAATGGTTATTTTAATTGTTCCGCGTCAAGTGCGTCTTTTTTTCGGCCTGTGGCCAATTTGTTTTTGATAAGATGCTGCTTCGATATCAACGGCACGGCAATACCATCGATATCTGCTATCTGCCGTTTTTCGTAAGCATCTTCAAAATCCACCCCATCGATACAGCTGAGAATATCTATCCTCCTTGGTGCCACACCTATCTGAAAAACGATACCTTTCTCGGTAAAACTATCTTGGTTGATTTGGGCCAATGGTGCCCCGAATTGTTTTAGGGAATTGTATATTTTTCCGGAATTTTCCACAGTTGCCCAAACCCATATATCAATATCACCGGTAGCACGGGGATGGCCGTAAGCCCCCATCGCGTAAGCTCCAACAAGAAGAAATTTTACATCATTGGCGGATAAAATTTGTAACATCTCTTTGTAGTCGTTGTTCAGCATCAAAATCTCCCTGAAGTGAATATACCTCGCAGGTCAACTCCCACATAAAACCGAGCAGTTCAGCAGGTGAATAATCTGCAAATTCATCACTGTTTTCGGTTGTTTTTCTCAAAACCGCTTTACTTCGGTCCAGCTTGTTTATAGGTGCCTTTTCTACCATAAGTACAGTATAAATAGAATGTTATTAAATGTCAAACACCTTTTTTGCCCAGCTTGGCGCAGATGAGATCACCTTTTTGGATGTTTTTATGATGGGGTAATTTCACCATAAAGTATCGGCTGCATCTGCCTTGCGGCGGGTTGGTATCTTCCACTATTATCGAAACCTTCTCGCCTGCAAACTGGCAGCGGAACTTTTCGCCGAGCTGTTTGTCTAAATTATGGAGCAATTTCGAGCGTTCTTTGATAATTTCAGATTTTACCTTTGGGTTCATTTTGGCGGCTGGGGTGTTCTCTCTTGGGCTGAACGGGAAGATGTGCATCTTGGCAAATCCGCAATCTTTGGCCATTTGGACGGTATCCGCGAAATCTTCATCGGTCTCGCCCGGAAAGCCCACAATAATGTCAGCAGTAATGGCAGGGCGGTCGAGCCGGGCCTTTATCCTGGCTACAGTTGCCCGAAAATCTGCGGCCGTGTATTGGCGGCACATTTTTTTGAGGATATTTTCGCTGCCCGATTGCAGTGATAAATGCAAATGCGGAGCGATATTGTCGTGTTTACAGAATGTATCGAGCAGTTTTTCGGTAACATCGGCGGGTTCAATGGAGCTTAATCGAAGCCTCTCTAATCCGTCAATGGAGGTTAAATCGTCCAAAAGGGCGGCTAATAGGTCCTTTTTGGCGGTGTCCCATTTATTCCGCCTGGCGGTGTTTTGGCCGTAAGCACCTAAGAATACGCCGGTTAAGACGATTTCCTTATGGCCTGAGGCGATAAGGGCTTTTGCCTCGGAAATAACGGTTTTTACATTCTTATTACAAACATTTTTGCGAATCTGTGGTATAATACAGTAGGTGCAACAGGCATCGCAGCCATCCTGGATTTTTAAGAAAGCCCGGCTGTGACCGCTAAAGGCAGTAATAGGCGGTAGTTGAGAAAATGCATCTTCGGCGGATAAGTTATTTTTATGCTTGATTTGCTCTGTTGTTTGTGGTCTAATGGTTTCGCCGACAGTTTTGTTTGTTTTAGAGGAATATTTTTTTTCGCAGCATCGACCCGTGATTTGGGCAATAGTTGGAGCGAGATTGCTCCTATTGCCGATTAAACGGATATTGCCGCTTAGATTTGCCAGCTCGCTGCCGTTTAATGCTGGCAGACAGCCGGTGACGATGATAGTTGTGTTTGGGTTTTTGTTTTGTTTTTGAAACTTTCGGACCGCCTGGCGGCTTTTGGCCGAGGCGCTCTGTGTAACGCAGCATGTATTTACGATGAGCAGTTCGGCAGATGGAATGTTATCGGTTTCGATGAGTCCGAATCGGACGAGCAGTTCTCTTATCTGCTGGGTTTCGTACTGGTTGACTTTACAGCCGAGCGTGTTGATGGCGAATATTTTTATTGTATTCATAATTTTTTATAGGTTTTCTTAACGATTATAGTGTGTTATAGTAAACTTGTGATGGTGAAAGTGCAAGAGTATTTGATATGTAACTGTCAAAAAGGAGATGGTTAGAATGGCTGCTGTGACGAGTGGAGTTTGGGCAATAGACATTGGCGCTAATTCGCTGAAGGCCGTTCATATGCGCCACGGTCAGGATGGGCTGGAAGTTATCGGCTTTGACTATGTCGAGCATAGCAGAATGCTTTCTGTTGGTCATCTGAGCGAGGACCAAAAGCAGCAGATAGTGTCCGAAACGATACATAAGTTTGTACAGCGCAACACTATCGGTCCAGATGAGGTTGCCGTTTCCATTGCCGGTCAAAGCTGTTTTGTACGATTTGTCAAACTCCCACCGGTGGAGCAGAAAGGTCTTTTAAAGGTTATCCAATATGAAGCTGTTCAGCAGATACCATTTGACATCAATGAGGTCGAATGGGACTGGCAGCTTATGGGTGATCCGAACGCTCCGAATAAAGAGGTTGGCATCTTTGCTATCAAGAACGATGTTATCAATTCTGTTTTAGACCACTGCAGCCGGGAAAATATGCGAGTCTCCTGTGTTCAGATTTCCCCAATAGCGCTGTACAATTATCTCCTTTATGACCAGAAGGATTTTGGTGAAGATGGGAAAACGACTGTGATTCTTGATATGGGCACAGAGAGTACGACTTTGGTTGCCTGTACGAAGTCTGGTCTGTGGCAAAGAACGATTCGAATTGGAGGTAATACCTTTACAGAAGCGATAGCCGATGCCTTCAACCTGAAATTTCAAAAAGCCGAAAAGCTCAAAAGAAACGCCGCGATGAGTAAACATATGCGTCAGCTGTTCGGAGCGATGCGCCCCGTTTTTACAGATTTAGGAAGTGAAGTTCAGCGTTCGCTCGGTTTTTACACCAGCAGTGCCAAAGATGCTGCTATTGCCAAGCTGATTGTATTAGGTGGTGGTATGAGGCTTCAGGGCGTCGCCAAGTACTTGCAGCAGAGTCTGAGTATTCCTGTTGTTAAGCCCGATTCATTTGAAAGACTTACTTTTTCGCAGGATGTATCTTCGGCGAAGTTCCACAACAATGTTGGTGATTTTGCTGTTGTATATGGTCTTGCCGGTCAACTTCTTGACGATGTTGCGATTAGGGCCAATCTACTTCCGCGGAATATTGCCAGGATGATGGTGTGGACCAGAAAAGCGAAGATGTTTACTATAGCCGCCTGTATTCTTCTTGCGGTATCGGTATTGAGTTTGGGCAAAGTTGTTCTCGATAGGTCACAATACAACAGTGATGAAAACAATAAAATTCGCAGAGCCGTACAGTCTGTAGCCGCTTTAGGCCGGAAGGCCGAGGCGGATCTGAAGAAAGAAGAGTCCAGGGAGGGGAAACTCGCTTCTCTAATTGCAAGACAGACGAGTTTGTTCAAGCACCGCGAAATTGTTCCTTTGCTTACCCAGACGATATTGTCCTGTTTTCCGAACGAGGAAAACAACCCTGCCCAGCAGCAGCTTTACAATGCTTTTGAAACCGCTGATCCGACAACGGTTATATCGTTCCCGCGAAGTCAGCGAAAACAGTTGTTCGTTACCAAGCTTTCGATAAATTACGCACAAAGTCTTGTTAAAGCTACTTTCGAAACGAAGAGAAGAAGCGCTATCAGGAAGAAAAAGTCTTCGATGGGCGGTATGGGGGGCCCACCTGGCATGCGTGGGTTTGGCCGTGGGCCTGGTATGGGTATGCCCGTGACCGGCACTAGATATGCTCCGAAGGTATACAAACCGAAACTCAGCCGAAAAACCGAAGAAGAAGTAGATGATGGTAAGCTCAAGGATGGAGCTGGATTTGTGGTTGTGATTGAAGGTATCAGTCCGTACCGGAAGTTAAAAGAACTTCTTGAGCCTGCCGGCGTCGGCGGTGATAAAAGCCGCTGGGGTTTGATTACCCGTCTGGCCAATCTTAATAAAGTTCCGGGAAGTGCATTTGAATTATTCGCTAAGGATGATAACGAACATTTCAAATACAAAACCGGCGATGTTCTTTTTGAGGGTGATGATGAAATGCCTGAGATTGGTGTAATAGGTATTCGCAAAGAGGTTGAAAGGGTACCCCGTGAAATAGAAGAAAATCGCAATACCGGCAGGTCATCAAATTACACAGTAAGGACAAGGGTTGGCCGGGTAGAAGATCGTATTGAAATCGAAAAAGTACTTATAGATCCACTTACAGGCGAGGAGATGAGCCGTGTTGTTGATATATGGACCCAGAATGAAATTGATGCGGGCCTCTCTCCGGAAGGTGCAAAAGCCGGTGATATAAAATTCGATCCTCTTACCGGTGATGAAAAATACATTTTGCATGATACATGGTTCAAGATAAAGGCGAAATTTTTATGGAAAGATGCTCTTGAGATTGACAAACCAAAATAATAGTTTGCGTTCAGGGGTCAGAAGCTGCTAATTGTAAAATTGTCAGGGAGACGGTTTTTTTCAGAAATAGAGATTTAATATGGGTTTTATAAAAAAATATCTTTCTCTTATTATGCCAGTAGGCCTGGTTTTGGTGGCGGCGTTGCTTTACATACCCACCAATATGATTGGCGCCTCGCTTACCAGTGAGATAAAGAGTAAAAGTCTTGGTTCAGCTACGCAAATTGATTCGATGCTTCGCAGCGTTCCGTCACAAAAGCAGTATGAGATGGAAATGCAATACCAGAACAGGCATTCTGAAGATGCCAGGATGATTAATAAACTGTCTGTTCAGGGTACCCAGCGGAGTCTTGTCAGTTATAGGATTTTTCCTGAACCGGAGGATACTTCGCAGCAGTTATTTGATGAATTTGCCGATTCCTATCGCGAAGCGATAAAAGATCTTGTCAAGCTGATAAATGGCCGCGATGCACCGGATAAGGATTTTCTTAAAAGAAAGCTTGGCACTCCCAAAGTGTTAAAAAAGTCGTCAGGTGCGAAAAATTCCTATACCAGAAAAGTTGATGCTGTTTGCCTGAAGAGGGCAAGGTCAATTTCTGTTTATGCCTCTCCACAGTCGTTTTCATGGTACAATTTCTGGGACAACTGGAAGAATGTGGAGTTTCCCGGTCAGAAATTCGCGGTTGAGTACTGCTGGCATTCGCAGGTAGCGTATTGGATTTATCAGGACATCGTTGACAGTATATCGCAAATGAATTCGGATGCCGATTCTGTGCTCACCTCTGAGGTTAAGAGGCTTATTGGCGTAAGTTTCAAAAAGGTTGTTACTGATACCGTGAAAAAATCCTCTTCTGTCCTGTTGGATGAAGATAAGCCGAATTATGTTATCGAACTTGAAGATGCTACCATTGAAAAAACAGTTCCATGGACGGGACGAATATCTGGTAAATATATTGATGTTGTCCATTTCAGTACGGCGGTGATAATCGATTCAAGGTCGGTAATGGCGTTTATGAAATCTCTTTGTAGCCAAAAGGAGCATACCCACAGAATCGGTTATTCCGAAAATGGTGATGAGATTGCGCTTAAGCATAACCAGATAACGGTTCTGGCCAGCGAAATAAGTCCAGTTGACCTTGAAGACGATGTACATAAATATAACCGGTACGGTGATGATGCGGTTGTCAGGCTCAGTCTTGTTTGTGAATATATCTTTGTTCGAAACGGTTATGATACAATAAAGCCAAGGTCTATAAAGGAACTTTTGGATCCTGAACTGAAAAATCAGGCTGCTAAATCAGCCAAAAAGTCGCCAAAGAAAAAAAGCACACCTTAAAAGAAAACAGGCAGTCGAGAGATTAATACTGATATTTATTAGTAATGTAACAACGACGATATTTTAAAAACGGACAAATTCAATTGAGAAGTGTATAAATGATTAAAAAAAGCGGCAATTTTCTTGAGGACCATGTTAGCAAGATTGTTTTTGCGGTCATTGGGATAGTCAGCTCGTGGCTCTTGTGGGCTTTTGTGCTTTCGAGTCCATATTCGGTTGAATATCGCAACCAAAAATGCGCTCCCTCGGAGATTGACACTGAAGTAAAGCAGTTGGCAAGTGTTCTGGCTGGAAAACTTGGTCGTGACCCTGAGCCCAGATTGTACACCAATGATAAAACTGCGGAGTTTTCTGCATTGTGTGACTGTTCACTGAAAGATGTTCCGGATTGTCCCGTAATCCTTCCAATAAGCATTGATAGTGTTCAGAAAGATGGTGCGAGAAAATATCGTTTGCCCGATATTGGTGCCGTTACTGATGTTTCCGCTGGGCATGTCCGTTCCGTAGCTCATGTTCCAACAGAACTTCTTGGTGACGAATTTAGTTACAGTGATGTTCCAACGGAACTTTCCGACATTGATTTTGTAACTGTTCAGGCTGCTTTTGATACGGTTGAGTTGTATGAAAGTTTTCGTCAGAGTTTTGCGGGTGTGCGTCTTAAAAGCCAGTGGCATGATGAGGAGTTAGCCAAACCAATTTTTGCTGCGGTAGAGCTTCAGAGGCGTCAAATATCTGAGGATAGTCATCCAGGTGAGTGGGAAAAAGTTGGTCCGACAAAGATTAATGCCATTGCGAAACTTTCTGAACTTCCGCAAAAAATCAGTCAACTTGAATATGGTGATATTGACCTGAAAAAGGCCGAGTTTGATAAACCTGATATCCAGATCAGCATTTTACAGCCTGAGCCTTATGATTTTGCTGTTTCAGATGAACGCTGGCTCCCTCCACTTCTTCACAAGGAGTACAAGAGACTTCTCAAAAATGAACTTGAAAAGGAGCAGAAGAAGATACGCGAGCAAAAAAAAGAGGAGCTTAAAAGGACGAGAGAGACTGCTGCAGGTCGTCAGAGCGGTGGCGGCGCTGGCGGTCGCCGGCTGCCCCAGCAGCCGAGGCAGTCGAGGCAGTCGAGGCTTCAGGATAGGCAAAAAGAAGGACGAATCAGACCTGATAGGGATAGGGCCAGAGAAAAAACTTCAGACGCTGTCGTCAGGGAAGCAAGAAAATTATTGATAACTGAAAGGACCAATCTTGCCAGGCTTCGAGAGCCTTTGGTCTTCTGGGCTCATGATGATACTGTCATTGCCGGAAAAACTTATCAGTATCGCATTAGACTTGGCGTCCTTAATCCGATAGCCGGCAGGAACTGGTTTATGGAGGACCAGAGCCATCTTTCCGATGAGCTGGTTTTATGGAGCGGTTATTCTGAACCGTCCGAAACCATCTCGATTCTTCGTATGATGTACTTTTTCCCGACTGAGGCTTCTGCTGAAGATAAAACCGCTGATATCCAGGTCTCAAAATTTCATATGGGCCGCTGGATGAGCGAAAAATTCAGCATTAGTCCAGGCCAGTTAATAGGTAATCTTGTCGAAAAGATTCCTGTTGCCGAGAGGGATTATGTTCTTACCGATATGTACTTAGCAGGAGACGACCGGATTGAAACAATTGACTACACAACAAAGGCTGTACTTGTTGATGTTGTTGCCTCCAGCGATTTTGCCGGTGTCAATCTGCTCCAACAGAGGGCTTATACTGACATACTTTATACGGAGAATGGACGGGATATTGAGCATCTAGCCGCAAAGAGTCGTAATTGGCTGACTCATCTCCGGAGAGTATTCAGTAAGATTAAGGAGGGCCAGGGTCGTGAAATCAAGATTAATGAAGGCCGCAGGAAACCTTTCGGCTCAGAAAGAGACAAAACCGGCGACAAGAGTGGCAGACCGGGTATGCTCGATGGTGGATCGTTTAGAAGGATGCCCGGTAGGCCCGGTATGCCGCTAGACCGTTAAACGGCAATAACTTTATTTCACATATGACGCGTCAACTTTTACTCAATTATCTCACTGACTGGAGCATCCAGAGTTAGTTCAACAATAGTGCCTACCTCATCCAGTACCGTAGGATGGGTAAAGTGCTTTATCTTTACCCATGCGGAAGCTTGTTGGGTATTTGAAGTTTCACTGGTACTTCGGATTTGATTTTTGAAAGCTGTTTTTCCTTGGACATTGGATGTTCCGTGTTGAGTGTTGGATGTTCATTTTACTCTGTGAATCCTGTAGGATGGGTGAAGTGTTTTTTCTTTACCCATGTGGAATCTTTTAATAAAATATCCCCCGCCCAACGCGTTGGGCGGGCCTCCTCAGTTTTGCACTTTTAGCTTTAAACTTTAAGCTTTCTTACGGGCAGGTTCCCCATACCGGCCGCGGCAGTGTCCAACTGGTTGCTCCGATATCGAAGCCGGAATGAAGAGGAATCGGTAAGACGCACCATCCAGAGAGGTCCTGGTTGAACGCCGTTGCATCGGCGAACATCGCGGACATTTCGGTGACGCTGGAGGTATCCCAGCCGCTGATGTCCTGGTTGAACGCGTCCGCTTCGCGGAACATACTGCTCATGTCGGTGACGCTGGAGGTATCCCAGCTGCCTATTGGCTGGTTGAACGACGACGCATTTTGGAACATATAGTCCATGTCGGTGACGCTGGAGGTATTCCAGCTGCCTATGGCTCCCTTGAACGACGACGCATTTTGGAACATATAGTCCATGTCGGTGACGCTGGAGGTATCCCAGCCGCTGATGTTTCCATTGAACGCATCCGTATTGCCGAACATCCCGACCATGTTGATGACACTGGAGGTATCCCAGCTGCCGATATCCCCGTTGAATGACTCCGCACCGTTGAACATCTGGTCCATGTTGGTGACGCTGGAGGTATCCCAGCCGTCTATTGCCTTGTGAAATGCCGACGCATTTCGGAACATATAACCCATTTTGGTGACGCTGGATGTATCCCAGCCGCCGATATCCTGGTTGAACAAGTCTGCATAGAGGAACATCCAGCTCATGTCGGTGACGCTGGAGGTATCCCAGCTGCCGATATCCTGGTTAAACGAAGACGCATTGCGGAACATCCCGCTCATGTTGCCGGCGCTGGAGGTATCCCAGCCGCCGATGTTACCGTTAAACGAAGACGCATTGCTGAACATCCTTCCCATGTCGGTGACGCTCGAGGTATCCCAGCCACTTATTGTCTCGTTGAACGAGACCGCATTGTAGAACATCCAGCTCATGTCAGTGACGGATTCAATACCCTCTGTTGTATCCGGTACCGAAACAAGGTTTTTGCAGTAATAGAACGCTCGGTACATGCTGGTAAAGCCGAGCCAGCCCCAGTTATCTACGCTTACCAGCTTTTTGTGTTCGGAAAGCTCACCGCCGTTGTCGTAGCTGTTGTACGCGCCTGCGCTGCCGGTAACCGAGACGGTGTAGATGCCGTCGGTGCCGTAGTCGTGAACATGCGGACCCGGAGTAGTTACATGATTAGGGTCGCTGCCATCGCCCCAGTCGATAACAGCATCCACAGTACCAGCCAGTGCCAGGGTAACCGTATTGGCGTCACCGAGGCTCGTATCCCATGTCGTTACGAAAACCGCCGGAGGGCAGGTTCCCCAGACCGGCTTGGGCTCTGTCCAACTGGTGGCGCCGGTATCGAAATTGGAATGAGAAGGAGTCGGCCAGACGCACCATCCGGACAGGTCCTGGTTGAACACCGACGCATAGTAGAACATCACGCTCATGTTGGTAACGCTGGAGGTATCCCAGCCGCTGATATCCTGGTTGAACGACGACGCAAAACTGAACATATTGTACATGCTGTTGACACTGGAGGTATCCCAGCCGCCTATATCTTGATTGAATGCTGACGCAAAATTGAACATGAAGCTCATGTCGGTAACGCTGGAGGTATCCCAGCCGCCTATATCCTGGTTAAACGCTGACGCACCGCCGAACATCCCGCTCATGTCGCCGGCGCCGGAGGTATCCCAACTGCCTATATCCTGGTTGAACACCAACGCTTCGCAAAACATATCACTCATATTGGTAACGCCGGAGGTATCCCAGCCGCCTATGTTTTGATTGAATGCCGACGCATTGGCGAACATATAGGTCATGTCGGTGACGGCTTCAAGACCATCTGAAGTAGCTGGTACTGAAACAAGGTTTCTGCACCCACCGAACGCATGGGACATACTGGTAAAGCCCAGCCGGCCCCAGTTATCGACGCTTATCAACTTCGGTTGCTCAATAGAAGGATTAACGCCGCCACCGTTGTCAAAACTGTTATACGCTGTCGCACTGCCGGTGACCGAGACGGTGTAGATTCCGTCAACGCCATAATCGTGTACATGCGGTCCCGGAGTAGTTACATAATTGGGGTCGCTGCCATCGCCCCAGTCGATAACAGCATCCACGGTACCGGCTAGTGAAAGGGTAACCGTATTGGCGTCACCGAGGCTTGTATCCCATGTCGTTACGAAAGCCGGCCCACAATCCAGCCATTGAATTGCCAGCGTGTACAGATCGTTCAAGTCATATTCGTCGAGCCAATCGGAACCGATCACAGCGAAATCCTCGAGATCAACCCTGCAATCGCCGGTATGGTCTGCCGATGGACAAGTAGCCGAAAGCCACTGATCCGCCAGCGTGTATAAATCGTTCAAGTCGTATTCGCCGAGCCAGTCAGCACCGATTACGGCAAAATCCTTAAGGTTAACTTTGCAATCACCGGTAAGGTCAGCGGATGGACACGCAGCAAAGGCAGTTACATTGATTAAACTTGCCAACACTACAACAACTAAAACTATTCCAAAATATCTCATTTTTTCCTTCTTAAAATCAGCGCAATTTTATGCCTTAGGTACAGCGTTTAATTATCTTTTTTTTAATTTCCGCCCCGCACCAAAAGGCAGGCTTTGCTTTTTCTGTCCGCCGACCACCTTGTGGCCTTTTGGTGCGTGGGCCTCCACAACTCAAAACTAAAGATCGAAGATCCAGCAAAGCTGGAGTGAAATTCGCCTCCGGCGAACCGAAGGAGGACTCAAAATTCAAAACTTTTTTCTGTATTCTGTGTTCTGTTTTTATAATTTCCGCCGCACAGCGGCCTCCTTAGCTTTGCACTTTTAGCTTTAAACTTTAAGCTTTTTTACGGGCAGTATCCCCAGATCGGCCGTGAGTTAGGCAGTGTCCAACTGGCGGCACCGTAATCGAAGTAGGAATGAGAAGGTCTCGGATCGACGCACCATCCGGACAGGTTCTGGTTGAACGCTAACGCAAAGTGGAACATCCCGTTCATTTTGGTGACGCTGGAGGTATCCCAGCTGCCTATTGGCTGGTTGAATGCCAACGCCCACCAGAACATATACTGCATGTCGGTGACGCTGGAAGTATCCCAGCTGCCTATTGGCTGATTGAATACCGTCGTATCCCCGAACATCTGGTTCATGTTGGTGACGCTGGAGGTATCCCAGCCGCCGATATCCTGGTTGAACGCAGACGCCCCGTAGAACATCCCGCATATGTCGGTGACGCTGGAGGTATCCCAGCTGCCTATTGGCTGGTCGAACAACGCCGCACCCCAGAACATCCAACTCATGTCGCCGACGCTGGAGGTATCCCAGCTGCCTATTGGCTGGTTGAATGCCGACGTCAAGCCGAACATCCCGCCCATGTCTGTGACCCTGGAGGTATCCCAGCCGCTGATGTCCTGATTGAATGAGTTCGCACGGTAGAACATGCCGCTCATGTCGGTGACGCTGGAGGTATCCCAGTTGCCTATTGGCTGGTTGAACGCATCCGCATCGTCGAACATTCCGAGCATGTTAGTGACGCTGGAGGTATCCCAACCGCCGATGTCCTGATTGAATGAGTTCGCACGGAAGAACATCTCGCTCATGTCGGTGACGCTGGAGGTATCCCAGCTGCCGATATCCTGGTTGAACGATGCCTTACTGAACGACGACGCACCCTCGAACATCCTGCTCATGGAAGTGACGCTGGAGGTGTCCCAGCTGCCGATATCCTGGTTGAACGAGTCCGCAGAATAGAACATAGAGCCCATGTTGGTAACGCCGGAGGTATCCCAACCGCCTATGTCACCATTGAACGACTTCGCACGCTTGAACATCTCACCCATGTCAGTGACAGCTTCAATACCGTCTGAAGTAGACGGTACAGAAACGAGGTTCCTGCAATTATAGAACGCAGAGTTCATGCTGGTAAAGCCGAGCTCGCCCCAGCTATCTACACTTATAAGCTTATCTTGCTCATAAATAATGCCGCCATTGTTATCGCTATTGTACCCTGTTGCGCTGCCGACAACCGAGACGGTGTAGAACCCATTGGAACCGTAGTCGTGCACATGCGGGCCGGGTGTGTTTACATAAGTGATGGTACCATCACCCCAGTCGATAACAGCGTCCACCGTACCAGCCAGTGCGAGGGTAACCGTTTTGCCGAAACCGAGGTTTGTATCCCATGTCGTTACGAAAGCCCCTTGATTTGCCAGCAAATCAATAACCAGTTGGGCGAAAGCAATCAGGTCGTCCGCATCTTCTGCTGAAATTTTCTTTCCGCTCTGTGCCCCAATTGCATTGATAAATGCCTGCAGTATTCTTACCGCCGCTTTGTCATTTTTGACATTGTCATCTTCTATTTTAGCAATTGCCGCATCTATCTTTGCCAGTAGGCTGTTTTCGATGCCCGGATGCAAGTCGAGGTCGATAACATCATCAACTAACATATCCAGAAGTTCTATCGAGTCAATCACGCCTGCAACAGTGTCATCGCCCCAGTTGATAGTAGCGTCCACGGTACCAGCCAGTCCCAATGTAACCGTCGGGCAGTTTCCCCAGACCGGCCGCCAGTTAGGATCTTCCCAACTGTCGGCGTAGTCATCGAACAAGAACGGCTTAGAAGAAATCAGCTCGACGCACCATCCGGACAGGTCCTGGTTGAACGCCGACGCATAAGCGAACATCCTTTCCATGTTGGTGACGCTCGATGTATCCCAACCGCCAATGTCCTGGTTGAACGCCGATGCACCGAAGAACATCGTGTACATGCTGGTAACGCTGGAGGTATCCCAGCCGCCTATGTCCTGGTTGAATGCTGATGCACCACTGAACATCCAGCTCATGTTGCCGGCACTGGAGGTATTCCAGCTGCTGATGTCCTGGTTGAATGACGACGCATTGAGGAACATTGAGCCCATGTATTTGACACTTGAGGTATCCCAGCCGCCGATATCCTGGTTGAACGCCAACGCATAGTAGAACATCCCGCTCATGTTAGTAACGCTGGAGGTATCCCAGCCGCCTATTGTCTCGTTAAATAACGACGCACCGTAGAACATCGAGCCCATGCTGGTAACGCTGGAGGTATCCCAGCCGCCGATGTCCTGATTGAACGACGACGCATTGCGGAACATCCCGCCCATTTTGCCGACGCTGGAGGTATCCCAGCCGCCTATGGCTCCGTTGAACAACGACGCCCCCTGGAACATCCCGCTCATGTTGGTAACGCTGGAGGTATCCCAGCCGCCGATATCCTGGTTGAACGACAACGCATTGTAGAACATATAGTCCATGTCGCCAGCGCTGGAAGTATCCCAGCCGCTAATGTCCCCGTTGAACAACGGCGCTTCGCGGAACATATAGCTCATGTTGGTGACGCTGGAGGTATCCCAGCCGCCGATATCCTGGTTGAACGCCAACGCATAATAGAACATTTCGTCCATGGTGGTAACGCTGGAGATGTCCCAGCCGCTGATGTCCTGGTTGAACGCCCACGCATAGAAGAACATCTGGTGCATGTCGGTAACGCTGGAGGTATCCCAACTACCTATGGACTGGTTGAACGCCTTCGCTTCGTAGAACATACGGCTCATGTCGGTGACACTGGAGGTATCCCAGCCGCCGGTGTTTCCGTTGAATGAGTACGCATTCCGGAACATCTCGCTCATGTTGGTGACGCTGGAGGTATCCCAGCTGCTTATATCCTGGTTGAACGCCCACGCATCACTGAACATTCTTTCCATGTTGGTGACGGCTCCAAGACCGTCCGAAGTATTCGGTACTGAAATGAGATTCCAGCACTCATAGAACGCATAGCGCATACTGGTAAAACCCAGCCTGCCCCAGTTATCGACGCTTATAAGCTTTGCTTGCTCGAAAATCCCGCCGCCGTTGTCGTAGCTGTTATACGCCTCCGCGCTGCCGGTAACCGAGACGGTATAGATCCCGTCAACGCCGTAGTTGTGCGAGCGTGGCCCAGTTACGGTTTCAACAGTGCCATCGCCCCAGTCGATTTCAGCATCCACAGTACCAGCCAGTGCAAGGGTAACCGTATTGGCGTAGTACCCAAGGCTCGTATCCCATGTCGTTATGAATAAATGAGACCTGTCATCCAGCCATTGATTCGCCAGCGAGTTTACATCGGTCAAGTCATATTCGCCCAGCCAATCAGCACTGATTACGGCAAAATCCTTAAGGTTAACTTTGCAATCTCCGGTAAGGTCAGCCGATGGACACCCAGCAAAGGCAGTTGCATTGATCAAACTTGCCAGCACTACACCGACAACCAAAAGAATCGACCTTTTCACTGTCTCTGCCTCCAAATTAAGATTTTGTCCCCGTTTGCAACAATTATACCACATCAAGTCTATATATGCAAGAGAAAAAGCGGGGAATACTCAAAAAACTTTTTTAGCGCGGAGTTTTGTTCGCCTGCAAGGCGGCAAGCCACCGCCAACCGGAATAGTACAAATGTACGGTGAGGATTGGCGGACGGCGCGGCCAACGCCGCAGGCGGCCAAAAGAACCGCTTAAAACTGCCCTTCCACCATATATACCGTTTCTCAGGGCTTAGTATTTGGTATTTGGTGATTGGTATTTATTGGCGTTCATTCGCGGTTCATAGTTTTTTATAAAATAGTCCCGCCGCAGGCGGTTCCTTAGTTTTGCATTTTGTATTTTGATTTTTAATCTTCTTTTATGCCGCCCCAGCCAGATAATCAGCGAAATCCGTGTCTAATAATTTTTTCTCTGTGCCCGTGTTGAGCGTAGCGAAATCCGCCTCCGGCGGATGCCCGTGTTGAGCGTAGCGAAATCCGCCTCCGGCGGGTGCCCGTGTTGAGCGTAGCGAAATCCGCCTCCGGCGGATGCCCGTGTTGAGCGTAGCGAAATCCGCCTCCGGCGGATGCCCGTGTTGAGCGTAGCGAAATCCGCCTCTGGCGGATGGCTAAAGTAGTTAATAATCAGCGTAAACAGCCCTCCAAAGAAAAATTTCTTACAATACTTGACAAGTTCGCCCAGCTGTAATACTATGTTCAGGCAGTGGTTTTTGAGGAAAATAAAGGTCTAAATCGCTGCAGGGATAGTTAGTTGAAAAAAACAATTGTAGTAATACCGGCTCGTTACGGTTCAACTCGATTTGAGGCCAAGGTTCTCGCCAAAGATACCGGCAAATTTCTCGTTCAGCATACCTATGAACAGGCTCTTTGCGCCAAATCGGTCGATGAGGTTCTTATCGCCACCGATAGCGATATTGTCCGCAACGCCTGTGAAACATTCGGGGCAAAGTGCATTATGACCTCGCCGGCCCATCAAAGCGGTACGGATCGCATCGCCGAGGCGGTTAAAGATATTTCCGCCGATGTGATAATTAACCTCCAGGCCGATGAGCCGGAAATCGAACCTGCCTATATTGATAATCTGGTGCGGCTGCTTGTTGACGATCCGGATGCCGATATTGCCACGCTCGTAGCCGAATTTGAAAATCCCAGCCAGATCGCAGATGCGAATATCATTAAGGTGGTTACGGATATAAACGGCAGGGCGATTTACTTCTCTCGCAGCGTGATACCTTATGACCGCCCAGCCGGCGGAATTGGCCCAACAGATGGTTATCTCCGCCATTTGGGGATTTATGCTTTTCGCAGGGACGCCCTGCTGCGGTTCACCTCCCTGCCGCAAAGCATACTCGAAAAAACGGAAAAACTCGAGCAGCTTCGCGCAATCGAAAATGGTATGACGATAATCACCGGAAAAGTTGACAAGGTATGGGACGGAATTGATACAGCCGCCCAGTACGCCGAATTCGTAAAGAGGATGCAAAAGTCTTGAGTCTGATAACCGGAAAAAAAGTAAAGGGACATTATGACAGACATTAATGCCAATACCAACGATTTGCTTGCGACAGTCAGCGATATATCGACGGAGACCGAATACTTTTCACCGATACCTGAGGGCTACAAAAAAGGCAGGACCAGATACGTCATAGTAATGGGTACCGTAATGAGTGGTCTGGGCAAGGGGATATTCTCATCCTGCCTTGCAAAGCTCATTCAGGATAAGGGACTTATCGTTGCTCCGATCAAGCTGGAGGGGTATCTCAACATTGATTCCGGTACGCTTAATCCGTTTCGGCACGGAGAGGTTTTTGTGCTTGATGATGGTATGGAATGCGATATGGATCTTGGTACTTATGAACGGATGCTCGATTTGAATTTGACCAGGAACAATTTCGCCACCAGCGGACAGATTTACAACTCCGTACTTAATAAGGAGCGCCACGGCGATTATCTTGGCAGGGATGTCCAGATGATCCCGCACGTTACCGGCGAGGTGAAATTGAAACTGAGACGGCTGGCGACCGAATCCAAAGCGGATATCGTTTTCGTTGAGATAGGCGGGACGGTAGGGGATCTGGAAAACGCTTTTTATATCGAGGCCATGCGAGAGCTTGCTTATGAGGAGGGCCCGGGGAGCTGCTGTTTCGTGGGGCTTACCTATATACTCGAGCCGAAAACACTTGGCGAGCAGAAATCCAAGGCCGCCCAGCTTGGTATCAAGCAGATGATGCAGATGGGTATCCAGCCGGACATCATCGCGTGTCGGGCGGGAAATCCCGTCAGTGAAAAGGCCCGGCAGAAGATAAGCGTCTTTAGCAATGTACCGTTCGAGAGGGTTATCAGCCTTGAGGATTCGCCCAGTATCTATACGATCCCGTCGATGCTGCGGGATTGCGGGTTGGACTTTAAGGTTTTGCGAATGCTCAAGATCGAGGACAGGATAAATCTTCGCGCCGATCGGAGGGAATGGTCGAAATGGTGCGATTTTACCGACAGGATCGGCACTGGAAAATACGAAGTTACAATCGGAATTACCGGCAAATATACCTCCGTTCGCGACAGCTATGCTTCTATTCTCAACGCAGTTGAACATTGCGATATTGCGCTCGGCTGTAAAGTCAATATTAAGTGGATCGAGACGACGGATATTACCGATGCCAATGTGGCCGGCCACTTGAATGATGTTGACGGGGTTATCGTGCCCGGCGGATTCGGGGTTCGAGGGCTGGATGGTAAAATTGCCTGTATAAAATATGCCCGGGAGAACAATCTGCCCTATCTTGGTCTGTGCCTTGGCTTTCAGGCGGCTGTGATTGAATTCGCCCGCAACGTTTGCGGTATAAAAGATGCCGACAGCAGTGAGGTCAATTCCGAATGTCCCGATGCGGTGATAGATATCCTGCCCGAGCAGAAAAAGATTGAGGGTCTCGGCGGCAATATGCGTCTGGGCGGCAGGGATGTCCAGATCAAGCCCGACACCCTTGCTTCGAAGTTGTTCAGCAAGCTTGCGTCAGTCAGAATGCGGTTCAGGCACAGATACGAAGTTGACCCGCGATATATCGAGCAATTGGAGGCTGGTGGTATGGTTTTCTCCGGCAAGGCCCCTGACCAGCCGATTATGCAGATTCTCGAACTGCCCAGCCATCTGTTCTTTATGGGTACCCAGGCCCATCCGTGTTTGACCTCCCGCCCGCTCCGGCCGCATCCGATGTTTATTGGTCTGGTCGATGCCGCGATGAAAAAACGCTTTCCCAACGAAGAACGCCCCGACATCGCAAAGACCATCAAAAAACTGTCTTAGACACGGATACTACCACCTAAGGGGCAATTTATGCCCCAGGTAGCTAAGGCACGAGCTTGGGCATAAATACCTTGGGCATGAATTTCGTAAAGAGCAGACATAAAGCGCACTGTTAAATGGGGACAGTTATGGCAGCAAGAAAAAATGTTATATGGGTTTTCTGGCCTTTTGCGGCACTGTGGGATTTATTAGCGTTCGTTCTCAATATTACCGGCAGAGTACTTGCGGCAGCACTGGCAGTAGGTTTGATGATAGTCGGGATAGTCTTTACTATGACAATTTTAGGTGCGCCAATTGGCATTCCTCTTGCTATCATAGGACTATTGCTGCTGATACGAAGTTTTTTTTGACTTAACCAGCCTACCCGTGATTACTGCAAAGAAAATATAAAGGCAGACTTTCTCCCCCCCCCGCGATTTTACCCTCCCTGACGCTGTCGTAAGGACTGTTTGGGCTTCCTGAACTCGATTTAAGTGGCTTCTCAGGCTTAGCCAGTTTTTACCGGGCTTGCCTTTTTCATTTCCACAATCAATTCTAAATGGCCGCAATCGGGACACATCAGACCATTAACAGGATAACCCGTTGCCAGGAATAATCCCAGGCTGGAGTTCTTTGGACGAGAATAGAGTTTCCCAGTAGATTGCATGTCACTTAGTGTAAGATTACTTTCGCCACATCTTAGACATTTCATTTCATCGTTCATAACTTGACCCTTTCTAATTATATAAATTGACTGTTGGTTTAGTCATCGACAAATGTTATTGGTGACTTAACGAAAAACGGATAAAGCAGAGTTTCTGCCCCCCCCCCCGATTTTACCCCCATTTTTAGTCCCATAAAGGCCGTTTTTTTAGCCTTAAATGCTTCAAATCGCGTATTCTATTGTATAGGTTATAGGGTCTCAGGTGATAATATCCAATCGAGGGAGTTTACCGCCGCTTTCTACGGCAGAGGATAGCACCAAAGGCCAGAATAGCTAAACTGCACGGCTCGGCCAATTATCTTTTCATGAATTTAGTGCCCCGCACCAAAAGGCAGGGCCTGCATTTTCTGTCCACCGGCCACCTTTTGGCCTTTTGGTGCGGGGGCCTCCTCAGTTTTGCACTTTAAACTTTACACTTTTAGCTGTCTTAACTTTCCGCCTCCGGCGGGAAATTCAGACATGCAAACTCTCCGTGCAGCTGGCTTGCTTTTTTGTCATAGGCCCTTGCCGCATCGATCTCATTTTCGAAGTATCCCAGGTAATGTGTCTTGTTATTAAGCTGGATCACAGCCGTCCATTTTTTTCTCCTCGTATGCCTGCTGACCCCCTTATACTTTGAAAGTCCCTTGCCCCTTTTACCGGCATTAAGAATATTCTGGGCGTTCGTACACACTCGAAGATTACTCTTGCGGTTATTCAGCCCGTTTCGGTCGATATGGTCAACGACAAGGTGATCCGGCCCGCCCATTATCTCGCGGTGCATTTTAACCGTTTTTCCCCTATGCGCCCTGGCCGCGTAGAATGTCTTATGCCCGTTAATAGCGAACCACGTTAACTTGCTCAATTGGTAATAGTCCTCCGCATCGACGATAGCGAACTTGCCTTGGGTAAGGGCAATTCTCCGGGCGGCTTTAGAGCCTGCTTTGAAAGTACTGCTCGGGTAGAAATGCCCGCAGGAATCATCGATAAGCACCCCCCGCCACCTGCCGACAAAGTTTACTTTCTGCATACACGTCAGCATTGGCCGATTCGGATTCATCATCCACACCGAAAAAAAACAATTATCACAACGCTTATACCTTGAAGATCTTTCCATTTGTTGAACCCCTAATGAACACGAATTTTTCCAAGCCCGAAGCGCAAGCGCCGGGACAATTAAATAGCCCCGCCGCAGGCGGCTCCTCTACTAAATACCAAATACCAAATACTGGGGGCCGCGACAAAATCGCGCCCCCCACCCTTTGCACGAACTTGCGTCTCCCATGCGAAAATCGGGAATTTTTATACCTGCGAAAATCGATAAGTGTAGGTAGGGAATGGAGATAAAAAATTTTATTTTTTTACCCAATAGCACGATAGTACAACCGCTTTCTATGCTATGTGGATAAGAAGTGTAGGGAATATTTCGCCCAAAAAGTCAAACGCCAGTCTCGCACCAAATAGGTGCTTTTTACCGCTGTGTCCCGCTCAACATGGTTGGTACGGGGTATATTTGGTGCGGTGGGAAATTCTGAAAAAAAATCGACAATCTACAATCGAAAATTGGCAATTAAACCCCCCCCTCAATCTATCTCAATATCAATTTTTTCTCCCCTATCCCCATCCCCACGATCATACTGTTTCTGTAGTTTTTGATTAATCCCACCGTAAATGTACAAACTTTCATCAATGTTATGTCTTACTTCAATTTTAAATGTATTAGGGTCTTCGGAAGATGCCCAGTATCTAACAGGGTATTTTGAACCGAAACGACCTTCATATGTCACTGAACTGCCTGAGTGATAATCCTCCCACCCCTCAATACGGAGAGGGATACTGTTCTCTTGATTACATCTTTGATGAAGTTGTTTTGCTATCTCAATGCCCCGCTCATCTGCATATTCTTCTGAAAGTTTCACAAGATGAAATGCGAGAGAAAAAAATATTATTGTCAGAGCAGGTCTTATAAATCGTACAAGGTATGATTTATAAAAGGTTTTTTTACGCAATTTGACTATGACCTTCACAAAACGAACAATTATGCTGACAACTGAAAACACACATGCGGCCATACCCGGAAGCCAGACAAATGTAAAACTAATGATATCAATTGGTATGCGTATTAAGAATAATAACACAAAAGGTGGTAACAAGATCAGTAGCCATTGTATCCATTTATTTTTGATGGAAAACGTAAAAAATATTCCAGCTATCATAACACCTATTAAAGCTATCAAAATCCTGTACATGTATTGAAAAACGTAATCCATAATTTGGCTCCTGTCTATGAGGAGTTATTATAGCCGATCACTGTCTTTGCGAAAAACAAAAAAACCTTCAATATTTATCCGCTATGGCGGACTCGCCCGATCTCTTAAAACAAAATTATCGGGCAACTTTAATTTCACCTTGTATTAAGGCATATTTCTCTTAAATTTTTCGACTTTCTAAGTTTTCAAGTATCTTTTCGAGGTTATTGTTTGTGTCACCAAGTTTGTCTTTTAATATACTCGTTATTTCATTGAGCCTCTCTATCACCACAGAGAAACCGGCAACCAAAAAAGCAATAATTATCCAAATAGGCCAATTCATTTTTTACCTTTCAAAAAAGTTTTCACCGCACCATTTTTACGATTGCCGATTTACTTATTGTTCTTGCTCATCTCTCTCATCTAAATCAACCTCTTCAACTCCTTGGCGATATTTGCTGTATACATACCACAAACCTACGGAACACCCTAATATGTTTACCAAGAATGTGAGTTCAGGGGCAGAATATGTAACCAAGTCCTTTTGCTTGCTATAAATCATCACAGACAAACCGAAAAGAAACATTAATACTGTGAACAACACACCCACCCAAAACTTTTTGCTGGGTGCAATGAAAGATGCGCCAGTTATTAACAAGAGTGGATTCCAAAAAGCATACAAAAGATACTCAAGCGTTGCAGGGTTGTCAAATTCTATTACTTTATCTGGAAAATAGTTCTGCAATAAAGTAAACCAGTGTATAGGAAAATGGCAAAGTAAAACAAAAAGTATGGCTCCTGGTAATACCGCTATCCATCTAAGAATCGTAATAATTATCTTTTTTGTCATTCCGCACCCCCTGCCACTTTTTGCCGCCATAATCCCATAGATACGATATTAAGAAAATCTCCTCTGGTAAACACAAGACTTTTTTGGATGTCGGCTCTCATTTCATTAATAATCCCAAAAGCTTTTAACTTAATCTCTTCCAACTCTGGATTAACCTTACCCAAATCGCCGGAAGTCAATAGTAAGTGCTTCCAGTCTGTGCGATAAAAATCTTCATTTAGCTGATTAATTTTTTCTGTCAATTCGTAGTTATCGCTTACCAAAACTGCCTCACCAATAAATGCCTGTGATTCGCCATACATTTTGTCAAACTCATATATCTTGTTTGGATCTGGTGGATCAGTCAATAATTCATGCAAAATAAAGTTTCGCATTTTTACCCATGTTATAATTATTGAATCGTAAACCTTGTATTTATGGTCAACTACTTTGTGCCGAAAATCGATTTTCATTGTAAGTGTTTTTATAAACACTCCACCCAATGCCCCAATCAATAACGTCAGTAGCGTTGTCATTTCCTACTCCTTCCAAAATACGTGTTACCATTTGTTTTTTAGGAGATGCTCGCCCGGCTGCTTTTTCCCTTCCTTCCTAACAATTAGATTTTCAAGCCATACTTTACCCCCAAAATCCTACCCACAACCACCCTTTTTGTCAAGCGCTGTTGTTGCCTCCGGTTCGACGCTATTTTTATTTATTTAACAAATTTGTCCAGAGTCCCGTCTATAAATTGGTTTGGCTTCCATCCTTTTAATATATTTTCAATTAAAAATGCATCAAATGCACTAACACCAATCCCAGTCATCGTTCCTACACCCCCTGCTCCCAAAAGATCTACACCTAAACCTACACCTGTAAATAATGCCCACCGAAGCATTTTAGAAGGCAATTTATCAATCCAAGAATCTGTAGTAACTTCCCTGAAATATTCTTTTATAAGATTTGTATCAGGCGTCTTGTTTCGTAACCAATCTGAAAATTTTTCGGACTTGTCTAGAATTGGTTCAAGATCATTTAGATTGCGCATTCCGCTATTAACAGCTTCTCTTACTGCTCTTGAGTTGTCAAAGACCATATCCTGAAAACTACCTATAGTTTTCTTAGATTTATTAAATTTTTCACATATGAGGTTAAACCTAGATTGTAATATAACTTCCTGTTGAGAGTTCGTTGCTATTTCGGTATTGTATCGTGACCAAATAGAAAGATCAGCAATAGTAGAACCATAGTGAGCTAAAATTGTCGAAGGTTTTTTAAGTTCGCAATCCTTTGTAAACTTATCAATGAAGTTGAAATCTAAATTAGTTTCAATTGAATATCCTTTACCGATCAAATTGCCAAATTTAAAAACTATCCCTTCTAATACATTTGGATTGATTTCGGGGCAGGCTCTTGCTAAGCTTTTAGCAATGTAATCTGTAATATACTTTCCCTCAAAGAGTTCCTCTCTTAGTTGACTTGTAATATCTTTATCATATGAAATTTCTTCTATATACTGGATAAGCCTGTTGGCCAATCTTCTACTTTTACCTTTTTTGTTAGTAATATCTTCAAAAATTTTTTGAGTCGCGTTGGATAAGGTTTGTTTTTCTGAACTTATTAAACCAATATCATATTGAGCACGTGAAGTGTTCTCGTATTGGCTAATCGCACCAAATTGATTATTTATGTATTTTATTTTTAGTCGGCCTCTTTCCAGCAAACGCATAAGCGTTTCTGGATTACACTGTTCTAACAAACCTTTCCATGAGGAAGATTTAACTAGAATGATGACTTCCTGATAAAATATCAGGCTTTCTGCCAATAAACCTAAATCAAAATATACCTGTTCGGGGTATTTTGGTGGTATACATATTCTTTCAAACATTTAGTAATCCTAAAAGAAATTAAAGGGATACTGTAATCTATTACGCCTTTATATAATAAATACCTAAAACTCCACTTTACCCCCAAAACCTAACCACAACTGCCTATTTTGTCAAGTCCTGCCTTAGGTACCATTTTAAGTAATTTATCCCATTTGGCCCTTTTTTTCATTTCCACCCTCTTTTCTTCGTGTCCTTCCTTTCCTTTCGTGTACTGTCTTTTATTTTCTATCTATTATTTCTTTCTTCGTGCCCGTGTTGAGCGTAGCGAAATCCGCCTCCGGCGGATCAAAAGCTTTTAATCAGCGAAATCAGCGCAATCTGCGGCTAATTTGGAAAAAAACAAAAAAATATCATATTTTTCTGGAAATTATATTGACCCCAGCCGGAAATACCATAAAATGGATATCTGGTAGGGGGTGTGGCTAGCGAAGACGAATGAATCTTCACCGTTTTTTTACAGGAAATAGGGTGTTTTTGACGAAATATTTGGAAAAATTGGTATTTTGGCTTGACTGTCCATAGGTAGGCGTGTAGCATTCGCGGTTCGCCGATGTCGCTGACAGTTTGGTCAGCGGCGTTTTTTTTTGCTCTTTATAATCTGGATAATATTGTTCATAGAGTCCGATGCTCGAACCCGATATAAGGGTAGAAAGGCAGTGTCTCGAAAACCTCTGGAAAAAATGGTTTTGGCATCTTGAGAGATACCCTTAAGATTTGGGCTCGTAGCTCAGCTGGCTAGAGCGCACGCCTGATAAGCGTGAGGTCGGAAGTTCAAGTCTTCCCGGGCCCATTGCCTTTGGCTTCTGTGCCAAAGGAAATTCTAAGCTCTAAGTACTAAGTTCTAAACTTTAGGATTTGGCATTTGGCAATTGGTATTTAGGATTTCCCGCATAGCGGGTTCGGGGACGTAGCTCAGCTGGGAGAGCGCCGGCTTTGCAAGCCGGAAGTCGAGGGTTCGAGTCCCTTCGTCTCCATTGTTATTTATGAATTCGGAACCCTGAATTCTGAATATAGTAGTATTAGTATGCGTATAAGTAGGTGTTCTTTTACAAGTTAATAGTTGATCCTAAATTTTATTTTGCGGTGTGTGCGCAGGATTTATCCTGTGTTCACATACAATTGCAAAAACCAAGTTTGTGGTTTGTTCGAAAGAACGAATCTCGAAGCGTGTAAATATCTCATTATCTTATCTATTGCCTTACCGGTTTACCGGTAGAGCAATCGGCATTACTGTATCAATCTTTGATTGGTGCGGTCAAGTTACTAAGAGTGTATGGGGAATGTCTAGGTGTCGAGAGGCGATGAAGGACGTGGTAGGCTGCGATAAGCCCGGGGCAGGTGTCTAACAACCGTTAATCCCGGGATCTCCGAATGGGGCAACCCGTTAAGGCTGGGCAACCAGACCTTATCATCCATAGCTGAATTCATAGGCTATGTGAAGCTAACGCAGAGAACTGAAACATCTAAGTATCTGCAGGAAAGGAAATCAAACGAGACTCCGTTAGTAGCGGCGAGCGAAACCGGAAAAGCCCAAACCAAAGAGCTTGCTCTTTGGGGTTGCGGGCATTGATAAGGAGTTACAAAGCGAGCGTCAGTGGAATGTTCTGGAAAGTTCAACCATAGAAGGTGAAAGTCCTGTATGCAAAAGCGCAAGCCTCCGTTATTATCGATGTACCAGAGTAGCACGGAACCCGTGGAACTCCGTGTGAAGCTGGGGGGCCCACCCTCCAAGGCTAAGTACTCCTCGACAACCGATAGTGAAAAGTAGCGTGAGCTAACGATGAAAAGTACCCCTATTAGGGGAGTTAAAAGTACCTGAAACCATACACTTACAAGCTGTAGGAGCCCTATGGCTTTCCTTCGGGGAAGCAATGGGTGACTGCGTGCCTTTCGCATAATGAGCCGGCGAGTTACCGTTTGTGGCAAGGTTAAACATTTAAGGTGTGCAGCCGTAGCGAAAGCGAGTCTGAATAGGGCGCATTAGTCGCAGGTGGTAGACGCGAAACCAGGTGATCTACCCATGGCCAGGTGGAAGGGGATGTAATAGTCCCTGGACGACCGAACCCACTAACGTTGAAAAGTTAGGGGATGAGCTGTGGGGA